>VTLG01010549.1_pt1 | contig 23984 bp, 16 predicted proteins | sample 4694571 | NCBI WGS metagenome assembly VTLG01 (sample SAMN12604809, study PRJNA352737) | marine metagenome | biome: ENVO:00000447; feature: ENVO:00000209|ENVO:00000569|ENVO:01000036; material: ENVO:00002151; isolation source: viral sequences binned using virsorter ...
GCGGCAAGTTAATGAAGGATTCTGCCCACAAGAGAAAGAAGAGTGGCCGTAAGAAAAAAGCGAAAACCCGTACGAAAAAAAGGCGGTACTAAACGTAAAGCGAAACCTTTGAGTGCTAGTGTAAAAGCTACTTTAAAGAGAAAAGCAGCGAAGAGTAAGAAGTATACTTACGGACAACTAGCACGTGTTTACAGAAGAGGACAGGGAGCCTTTCTTAGCTCTGGCTCCCGTCCAGGCGTGTCTATGTCACAGTGGGCTTTTGGTCGTGTAAACTCTTTTATGAGAGGCGGTCACTCACAAGACAACGACATAAAGAGAAAGTCGCGTGCGAAGAAAAAGAGTACCAAAAGATAAGAAGAGTAGAGTACCGAAGAAGTACTTATCAGGAACAAAAGGAACAAAACGAAAGCAACTTGCATCAGTTATAAAAAGAATTGCAAAGTTGTATAAAGCGGGAAAGACTGTCCCAAGATCGCTAATCAAACAACGAATAGCGTTAGGAAAATCAGATGGCTCACGCAAAACGAGGAAAAAGTCTACTAAAAAGAGCAGGCGTTAGAGGTTATAATAAACCAAAGCGTACTCCTAAGCACCCAAAGAAGTCACATATAGTTGTGGCAAGAGTGGGGCATAAAGTAAAGACTATTCGTTTTGGACAGCAAGGTGCTAAAACCGCAGGTAAGCCAAAGAAAGGCGAAAGCGAAAGAATGAAAAAGAAACGAGCCTCATTTAAAGCCCGTCACAGAAAGAACATTGCGAGGGGTAAAATGAGCGCGGCCTACTGGGCCAACAAAGTGAAATGGTAATCTCGTTCATCCTTTAAGGACGGAAGTAAGGAGCACTTAGCCTGAAGGAACGCCAGACACGGCTAAAAGGAGAAATACTATGAAAGAAGTCACTTTAGTCTATCGTGGTGTAACATATACTAAGAGAGTATAGCTCATACAGAGCAAAGCAAGAAAGGAGAACTAAATGGCAGATTTGGATCGATTCCAAGGAGATATGAGCCGTAACGAGGTTGAGTTAGACCTTAGTAAATTTATGGAGCTGCTCCAAGAACAGTCTAAACTAAAGGACAGGATAAGAGAGCTTGAAGATCAAGATACTCGCAATCCTTGGCAGAAGTTTATATTTATGGCACAAGCCGTAGATAGCTGGAGAATCTTTCCACGTCTGTTTTTAAGTGTCTATATTTTTCTGTTGTACTATAGTACCATGTGGTTCATGGCACTACCAGAACCCAGCTTAGAGCAATCAGGACTTATTTCAATTATAGTAGGTGCTGGAGCAGCTTGGTTTGGTTTGTATGCAGGAACCAGTAAAGGTAAAACTGACCATTAGAGGTTAACATGGCAATAGAAATTAGTAGGAAAGACGTTACGTCTGACCAGCTATTAGAGTTACAATCTGAGACAAGGTTTCTTAAATTACCAGTAGACCCATATTTGGAGCTACTCGGCGTGACGCCACTTGCTAGTCAGGTGGCGATCATCAACGCGATAAATAATCCGAAATACCGTTTTGTATGTGCGGCAGTTTCGAGAAGGCAGGGTAAAACCTACATCGCAAACATAATAGGGCAGCTGGTATCATTAGTGCCCAACTCAAACATACTCATAATGTCCCCCAACTATGCCTTGTCTCAGATTTCTTTTGATTTACAAAGAAATCTGATAAAGCACTTTGACTTAGAAGTAGCAAAAGACAATGCAAAAGACAAGGTTATAGAGCTTACAAATGGGTCAACGATACGTATGGGGTCTGTCAATCAAGTGGATAGCTGTGTTGGTCGCTCCTACGATCTTATTATTTTTGACGAGGCAGCTTTGGCTGACGGGAGAGACGCATTTAATGTTGCCCTCCGACCGACGCTTGATAAAGACAACTCAAAAGCAATCTTCATAAGCACACCAAGAGGAAAAAATAACTGGTTCTCAGATTTTTTCTACAGGGGATTTACAGATGAATTCAAAGAGTGGGCGTCTATTCGTGCTACTTATAAAGATAATCCGCGCATGTCTGAAATGGATATTGCAGAAGCTCGAAAATCTATGTCCGAGGCCGAGTTTCGACAAGAGTACGAAGCAGACTTTAATACATACGAAGGTCAGATTTGGAACTTTAATCACGAAGACTGCATCGGAAACTTCGACGAGATCGATACATCCAAAATGGACATATTTGCAGGGCTGGATGTAGGATATAGAGATCCCACAGCCTTCTGTGTATTAGGGTATGACTGGGACGAAGAAAAGTTTTATCTGCTGGATGAGTACTTAGATGCAGAACAGACTACTGAAACGCATGCAAAGCAAATACAAACTATGATTGATAAATGGGATATTGACTATATTTATATTGATTCTGCTGCACAGCAGACCCGTTTTGACTTTGCTCAGAATTATGATATATCAACAATTAACGCAAAGAAATCCGTTCTAGACGGTATAGCACACGTTGCAGGAATAGTAGACAATGATAAATTACTTGTTGAACAAACCTGTAAAGAATCTCTTTCAGCATTAGATCAATACCAGTGGGACTCCAATCCCAACCTAATGAAAGAGAAACCGAAACACAATTACGCATCACACATGGCGGATGCGTTAAGGTATGCATTATACTCATTTGAGACTTCAGCAACAAGTTTTTAGGATACCTAGTCAAAAATAGTTATTGACATAGTACCTCAAACTAGATATAATTCTCTTACTGAAAATTAGAAAATCAAAAACCCGATGGCCGAACTCAAACGAGATATAGTAAAATATATCCGAGATAAAGCGAAGAATAAGTACCAAAAGGATTCAAAGTGCTATATTTGCGGGGCAGAGACTCAACTTGATTTTCACCATTATTACACCTTAGCACCCCTAGTGCATAAGTGGTTACGAGAAAATAACTTAGACCCAAAGTACATTCTGGCGATAAGAGAAGACTTTATAGAGGAACACCACGACGAATTATATGTACATACTGTTACTCTATGCCATAATCATCACAGACAATTACATAAAGTATACGGAAGAGATCCTGGCTTAGGCACAGTGCATAAGCAAAAGCGTTGGGTAGAAATACAAAGAGAAAAACATGGCATGGTATGACAGATTCTTGAGAAAAGAAGAAGATGTGGAGAAGCTGAATCCAATTCAGCAGTATCTAGGTCAAGCTACCGAAACGTCTCGTGAATATACTCAGAATTATGAAACATACTATGAAACTCTTGAGATTGTAAACCGTGGAGTAAACATCGTTGTAGACGATGTATCAGAAATTCCTCATAAGGTTGGAGCAGCTGCAGGGCATCATGCTTCAGTAAAAGGCATTAAAAAATCAAGAGTATCTCTTTTACTGAATAGAGAACCCAATCCTTTTCAGGATGTTAGTGCTTTTAAACGTAATTTAATAACTGACTTTTTACTTGACGGAAATATTTTTATTTATTACGATGGTGCTCATTTGTACCATCTTCCTGCCGACAAAGTAACAATTCATGGAGATTCTAGGACTTTTGTTGAAAAATATACTTACAATGATGTAGACTACGCTCCTGCAGAAATCATACACGTAAAAGAAAATGCCTTTTACTCTATATTTAGGGGGACATCAAGGCTAAAGCCTGCAGTACGCACTATGCAACTTACTGCAAATATGAGGCAGTTTCAAGATAACTTTTTCAAAAATGGAGCCGTACCAGGATTAGTACTAAAGTCTCCAAATACATTATCAGAAAAAATAAAAGAAAGAATGATTCAATCGTGGTCAATTAGATACAGACCCGATGCAGGTGGAAGAAGGCCTCTTATACTAGATGGCGGAATAGAAGTTGATTCAATCTCAAATGTTAACTTTAAAGAATTAGACTTCCAGCCAGCTATCGCAGAGAATGAAAAGATTATTCTAAAAGCGATAGGAGTTCCACCCATATTGCTAGACTCAGGAAATAATGCAAATATTCGACCAAATATGCGAATGTATTATCTTGAAACAATTCTTCCAATAGTAAGAAAACTAAATTTTGCATACTCTAGATTTTTTGGGTTTTCAATCGAGGAAGACGTAACAAACATTCCAGCTTTGCAACCAGAATTACGTGATCAATCTCAATATTATTCTGCCCTTGTAAACGCAGGAATAATAACGCCAAACGAAGCGCGAGACGCTTTAGGATTTGAAGCTGTAGAAGGGTATGACGACCTTCGAGTTCCTGCCAATATTGCAGGTTCTGCTTCAAACCCCGATGACGGGGGCAGGCCATCTGAAGGAGAAGAAGATGGATAAAGTTTTTAATTTAACATCAACCTTTAAATCTTTTGAAGACGATGACGGTAGTGTTTGCATTACTGGAATGGCAAGCACGAAAGATTTTGACAGAGCGGGAGATACAATTGTGCCCGAAGCTTGGTCAAAGGGTGGATTAAAAAGTTTTGAGAAAAATCCTATAATTCTTTTTAATCATGATTATAATAAACCAATTGGGCGTGCAACCCAAATGAAAGTTACTGAACACGGGCTAGAGATGAAAGCAAAAATCTCTAAATCTGCCCCAGATTCAGTATCTCAACTGGTTAAAGAAGGTATCCTTGGAGCTTTTTCTGTCGGTTTTCGAATCAAGGATGCTGATTACCTAGAGGAAACCGACGGATTAAAGATTAAGGATGCTGAGTTGTTTGAGGTATCAGTTGTATCTGTACCTTGTAACCAAGCAGCGACCTTTTCTCTGGCAAAGTCATTCGATTCTGAGCAGGATTATGAGGACTTTAAGAAAACTTTTAAAAGCGAGGAAGATTCCTCTTCAATGGAGACAGATATGTCTGAAGAAACACAAACTCCAGAAGTCGACCTAGAAGCTTTTGCGAAAAAAGTAGCAGAGGAAACTGCTGCTAAAATAGCAATGAAGCAGGCCGAGGAGAAAGCTGCAGCAGAAGCCGCGGCAAAAGAAGCTGCTGAAGCAGAAGCCGCTAAGGCTGCTGAAGCAGAAAAAGTTAAGACTCAAATCCAAACTGGCATTGAGTCGGGGGCTGAGAAACTCATGTCTGATATTAAAGAAGACATGGAGAAAGCCACTGTTGACCAAATTGCAGAAGTAACTGCAAAATATGAGTCACAACTCAAGGAAAAAGCAGAGGAGCTTGAAGCTATGCGTAACAGTAAGCGTGATTTCTCTGATCGTTCTAAGAGCCTTGAGTCATACGGCAAAGAGTTTTTAAATGCAAAAATTCTTGGTCTTGTAACTCGAAAAGGTGAAGATACACAGTACATGAAGGATCTTCGTGAGAAGACCGTTGGTGTAACTGCAATCACTCCTAGCGTTAAGCTAGATACTCTCATCAGCAACACTTTCGAAGAAGAAGTACGCATGTACACTAAGGTTGCGGGCCTCTTCCGAGAAGTACCTGTAGATAGCGGAGCAACCGTTATGCCTATCGTTCCTGAGGCAACTAATGCACAGTGGGCGACTACTGGTCTTGATGCAACCACAAACATTGTAGAAAGTAATTTCAACAATGCTGGTGCAGCAACTGATGCTTTCAACGTAGAGCAGAAAGTACTCAGAGCGTATCGATTGGTATCTGGTAGCTTTATTACCAATGACACTGACGAGCAGACTGTTGTAAACATGCTTCCCATGATTACTTCAGCACTTGCACGAGCACACGCGAAAGCTCTTGAGTCAGCCATTTTAAATGGTAACGGTACTATTACTGGTTTCACTTCTGCGAATGGAACTGAGAACGGTAATGCAGGTCTTGCTCAAGATCAAGCTGGAACAGGCATATTCCAAACAGCCCAAGCCGATTTTGACTTTAGTGAGAATGATTTGCTAACTACAAACATTCTTGTTAAGATGCGCGGTCTGATGGGCAAGTACGGTCTAGACCCTGCTGAAATGGCTTTCATTGTTAATACTTCAGGGTATTACGAGCTATTGCAAGATACTAATTTTGCGAAAGCAAATGAAGTTACTCCTGAACTTGCTTCAAGAGTACAAGGTATCGTTGGTGAAGTATACGGAACTCCCGTAGTTGCCAGTGACCTTATTAGTCGAAGTGGTTCTGGCCCTGTTGGTACTGGAGCTATTGCGGTAAATACTGCTAACTATGTTATTCCTCGACTCAGAGGCGTTAACATTGAGACTGACTACATTGTGAAGGAGCAGCGCACAGCGCTTATTGCTTCACAAGCTCTTGGCTTTGAAGAGCTGGTTGCAGGCTATGCAGGCAACTATCCTTCAGTTAAGCTGATTTATCAAGCTTAATATTAGCTTAATAAACTGGGGGAGGTTCTCCTCCCCCAAGTTTTTACTAATTTACTTATGGCGGATTTAATTACATTAGCAAGTTATAAAGAAGCAGAGGGCTTAAGTACTCCAAAAGAGGACTTGAGAATTAATGCTTTAATTCCTTCTGTGAGTCAATTAGTAAAAACTTATTGTGGTAACAGTATTGTAGATTTTTACTCTTCAAATAAAACAGAAGAGTTTAACATTGATTGGGGCACTCATATAGTACAATTAACTGAAAGCCCTGTTAATTCGATTGTAAGTGTTCAAGAACGTCAGTCATATTCTACTGATTATACTACACTTACTACAGGTGCGCATGAATATTACTTAGATACTACAACAGATAGTATTCTTAGAACTAACTCTGGAAGCTATCAAAACTGGCCTCGAGGAGTTGGTGCTGTTAAAGTAGTTTATAGGGCAGGATACAGCGCAACACCAAAAGATCTAGAACTTGCGGTAATTGATTTAATTACTTACTACTTGAAAGACGAACACAAAGAGCGAAGAACTATTGCGGGAGCAAGCATACAAAATGCTTCCAGTTCTTCACAACGAGATAATGTTGCTTTTCCAGACCATATCAAGCGAGTCTTAGACTTGTATAAAAATTTTTAGTGTCAGCGTCTAATTTAAACGCTTTTTTAATAAAGCTTCACAACGAACTTTCAGGAGATTCTGATGTGTATCGAAAGCATGTAACTAATAAGAAATTGCATGTATTTACTTATAAGTCTACTGATATAAGAAAAGCTATTAAAGTAGTATTACAAGAAGCTATAGGAAAGGACGAAGCTGTTTATAGTAATCAAAATTTTAAGAAGCCCTTTGACAAAGCAGTCAAAGCTCTTACTAAAAAAATTAAAACAAATTTTGAGAAGGCTCATAACCCAAATGAAGGAATAATTGTAAAAAATATTAGAGGTGGAGTAAGTGCTACATTCGCCGAATTCCAGTACACGACAGGAAAAAATAAAGGACAGTCTAGAAGTAATTATGATGCTATTTTAAATCTTTATAAAGACGATTTAAACGATTTTTACCAAGAAGTTCTAGAAATTCTTAGTCCAGGAGAAGGTTCAAAAAATAAAAAGGGAGAGTATCAACCCAAAAGCCTTAAAAGACAAAGCGGTAGCAGTAGCGCTACTAGAGAAATGCAAAAACAAAGTGATGTTTTTAACTTAGGTCACCAAAACTTATCTAATATTGAGCACTTTTTAAATGCAGGAATTCATAATGCTTTAAATGAGGTTTTTAATGATACAGAATTACCCAAAGAATTAGAAAGTGAATTAAAACAAAAATTTCCTGAATTTGGTAACTCAGCATATAAAGCAATTTTAGCAGTTTATAAAAATGCTCAAGCAGGTACAGTAGAAGTAAGCATTGAAAGCAAAATTTTAAATATTCGAAAGGGTGGAAGTGAAGAACAACAGTTAAGTAGAGATTTAAAAAAGGTTCTACTAGAAATGGATGTTCCCAATTTAGATGGTTCTGATAGCCTAGTTCGCGCTCATAGAAAAAAATTAGTTAAAGCAATAGCAGACCCCTACTTAAAAGCAAAAGGGGTTAAACGAGTAAAAACTGAAAATACAAAAATTAAAGAAAGTGGTAAAAAAATAATAAGCCATGATGTTAAAACACAAAAAGCTAAAAGAAAGGGAAGTTTTGGAGCTAAAGTTACTTTAGCAACAAAAAAACAGGCAAAACAAACAACCCCAAATTTAGCCTCTATACTTGGCTATTTAAACATGAAACTTCCTGATGTGGTTGCAGGAAATATGGGAGACCCAAGGCTTAACTATAGAACTGGACGATTTGCTCAAGGTGTAAGAGCGACAGACATAAGTCGAACTCCCCAAGGATTTCCAAGTATTGGATATACTTACGAAAAGTCTAAATATGGACAATTCGAAAGTACAAGTGGAACTAGGTTTGCAGATATTGATAGGGATCCTAGACCTTTAATTGATAGATCTATACGAGAAATCGTAATGCAACTAGGAATAGGCAGAATTTATACTAGGAGACAGTAATGGCCGCAAGAACATATGCATCAAGAAGAAAACGTATTGTAGATGCTCTTGTAGAGAAATTAAAAACGATAAACGGTCAGGGCGCTTTTCTTACAGACGTGGGTGAAAATGTTCATCCACGTATGAAATTCTGGGACGAAGTAGACGAGTTTCCTGCAATTCACATCAATGCAGGAAGTGAAACTAGAGACTACAGGTCTGCTGGAGTAAGAGATAGATTTTTATCAGTAAATATTCGATGCTATGTGCAAGCGGATGATGCACAGGAAGAGTTGAATGAGCTGATGGAAGATGTTGAAACAGTCATTGAGGACAATTCAAGATTATCGTATAAAGACAAAATGAATAATGTTTTTTATACACAACAAATTACCGTAATCAGTATTGACACTGACGAAGGTGTACTCGAGCCTTTAGGAGTAGGCGAAATGCTTATAGAGGTTCGTTATTAAGAAAATTCTGACACGAATAAAAATTCACGATCAGTCTTTTCAAGTTCATAGGAGATAATAACTATGGCCGAATATTTACATTTTAGTAGAGACTCGCGGCTCTACATGGAAAAAGACGGATATTTCTGGTCTATTCCTGTGCTTGACGGATTTAGTTTCTCTCAAGCAACAAACGCATCAGAAATAACGTTGAATGAAATGGAGGACTCATCTGGTAGATCACGAAGAGGACGTAAAATGTTTACTGACTCTCTGTCTGCTGCTGAATTCTCTTTCTCAACTTACATACGTCCTTTTAAATCAACAGGATCAAAAAGCAATACAAACGGTAAAGCAGACAGTACTGCAAACCATCATCATGCAGTAGAAGAAGCTCTTTGGGTTGCAATGGCAGGTCAAAATGTTTATGTACCTAGTACTGGTAAATTTAAACATAGTGCTGGTGGTGGTGCAATATCTGCAGTATCTTTTACTAGCACCCAAGGAAGCGGCAATAATTTAACGGACTCGGATAGAACTGCAGGTACTTATACCATTGCTGTGCCTACTGCAGCTTCTGGAACAAGTACAGGTGCTACTGTTTCTGGAGGCGCAACACAAGGTGGCACAAATGCTGTTATACAAGTTGTAATAAACGGAAGTGGAACTGCAACCTCTGTAACCGTTACAGAAAGAGGCACAGGTTTTGATAGCGCAAACAAAATTGTTGTAGACAGTGAACTTATTGGGGGTGCTGCAGGGGATGATAACTTATCTATTGATGTAACTTCAGAGTCTTTTACTTCTGATGCTACAGACTTAGATATCAACTTCTACGACTCTAGCCGTGCGTCTCTAGGAACGTTCAATTTGTACTTTGTCTTTAGTGATCGAAGTGCTGGACGATTGCTTTATAAGTTAGAAAATTCTGTTATAAACGAAGCCTCTATCGACTTTGATATTGATGGTATTGCAACTGTTAACTGGTCTGGAATGGCAGGACAAATTAAAGAAGTTGCTACAGGCTTGGGAGCAGGACAATTTACAGCCCAAGACACATTCCCGAACCCAAGTGCTGCAGGAGCAATCTGGATCGATACAAATGATAGTGATAAGTTTTATATATCAACTACTGATACCAATGCAGCAGCTAGTTGGTATGCAGTTATAGACGAAGGTTCTACGGATACAGGAAACTTTATTCGTAATCGACTCACTAACTTAACACTGGCTCCTGAGACTAACTTCCAAGCAGATACTACGTTTACGAATTCTGCAGGATCTTCCGATAGCTATGAAACTTCCTACTCTGTGGCAATCACAGGCGGAAACGTAACTATTAGTAATAATATTAGTTACTTGACTCCTGAAGAACTTGGTAAGGTTAACCAACCAATCGAGCACGTTACAGGAACAAGAACAGTTACTGGAAGCCTCACATGCTACTTAGCTAGCTCTGACGCAGCCACTAACCGAAGTAAGAACTTGTTTGCTGATCTGGTATCGGATATTAATACAGTTATTAACAAGTTTGCGATTACATTGCAAGTTGGTGGAACGGATACTACGAAGCCTCGCTTCCAGATTAATATGCCAACTGCACACTTGGAAATACCTAGCCACTCTATCGAGGATGTAATTTCTTTGGAAACTAACTTCCACGGTCTGGGCACAGGTGTTAGCGAGGGTGACGAAGTAACGCTTAAATACATCGGAGTATAATAACCCCTAAAAAATAATTCTTGACATTATTGGTGTTTTGAAATATAATATAGGGTAAAGATTAGGGGGTCTTTTTGGCCCCCTTCTTATATTGAAGAGAAGAAATGCCTAGTTTCAGTTTTAAAAAGGAAGTCGAAGTACGAGTCGTTCATGGAACTACTCCAACTCGATATAAGATAGATGTAAGTGACATTGAGTTTGGGCAAACTTTTCAAGAAACAAGTTATGCTGTAAAAACATTACACAACCAAAGCAGTTTTGAAGGTTCTGTAATTAATCGAGCCAACCCCGCAGAGTTTAGCTTGAGTTTTTACTTATTAGAAGAAGACACACATAAAGTATTATTTGATCGTCTTCTTGATTGTGAAACATTTGATTTATACATTTCAAATCCTGGAGGTACTCCGTTAGGTACTCAACCTGACTCTATCCCAGATGAAGTTTGGAAGCTAGAAAAGTGCGTTATTCAAGAAGGGACGTTCGAGATTAATGGATCTAGACCCCTGAGACTAGCAATAACTGGAGAAGCTAAAAAACTGTCAAAATTTACAGGAGCTATACCTGGCGGTAGTGACCCTACTCCTACTACGTCAACATATATAGTGCCTGATCTCTCCACTTTTACTCTTGGGTCTGATGATGTTTCAAAGGGCATTATCGGAATGAGCGTGTCCCTCCAGAATGACATAGAATGGAATAATTACAATACGGTACAGGGAGCTACTACAGCTACAAATGCTGCAACATCCCAATATCCAGAGAACTTCAGCGTAGGAACAAAAGTTTTATCAGGTACAATTAGCAAGTATTTAGAAGATGAATCTACAAGTGTACTTACTTGGAATACTAACACAAGTCTAAGGCTAATAGCAGGAAAAGACATAGGAAAAGGTATAGCTAGTGTTACACTTACTCACGCAGGAAACGGGTATGCATCCGCACCCACAGTTAGTTTTACAGGAGGCGGTGGCACAGGAGGAGCAGGAACTGGAGTACTTAGCGGTGGACAAGTACAATCAGTAACAATTACTTCAGCAGGAAGTAGGTATACATCAACTCCGACAGTAGTATTTAGTGGGGGCAGCTATTTATCTACAGCAATGGGTACAGCAGTATTAGCAGCTACTACAACGACAGTAGGGCTAGATTTTAATATTACGAATTGTTCTTTTACGAACAGAATGTCAACTCCAGATGTTTTTCAAGAAGAATATAACTGGAGAATGACACAAAACCCAACAGCGCTTTCGAGCGTTATAACTTACACAACGATATAGGAGTATGTGATTTTATGGAACTAAAAAAACTGGTGGTCGATAGTAAGTCTACATGGATAGACTTCGCAGGCCTGGAAGGGTTCTCAGTAGAGGTAGCAAATTTATCTCGAAAAGAGCTTACTGGAATACGAAAAAGATGTACTACATCTAAGTTTAATCGAAAATCAAGACAAATCGAAGAAACTTTAGATGACGAAAAATTTGTTACCGAGTTTACACGTAAAACAATAAAAGGCTGGAAAGGTCTTACTTTGGCGCACTTGGAAACTTTAATTTTAATTGATACTGACGGACAAGATATGAGTAAAGAAGTTGATTACTCAGAAGAAAACGCCGAAGTTCTTGTAAGTCAATCAGCAGAATTTGATACTTGGCTCAATGAGGTAGTCTTTGACCTTGAAAACTTTCGTAGCGAGCCAAAGAGAGTTGTGCCTGGAAAAGCTGGAGGAAATGTTTCGAAACCTTGATCAAGGAATGACCCAAGATAGGTACTTCGAAATGCAAGAGCAAATGGGACAGCCTATAGAGGAAGAAAAAATTCCTCTTAATCTTAACGATTTTCCAGATATAGTTAGTTTAGCTTTAAATATTTTTGGTCGTTTAGGAGACAGAGTTTATCCAGAAATAGGTTATATAGGAAAAGACTATACAAATTTAAATTTGTATATGAAGATAGAAGGAATAAAAGAAAGACAAAAAGATTTTTTTCTTGAAGTTTTAGAGTGGCTAGATGCCAGAGCTATCAAAAAATCCGCAGAGCAATTAAAGCGGGAATATGATAAAATGAAGAGAAAGCCTAGTGGCCGCAAATGAAATTACATTTAAGATAAAAGTTGAGAAAGACGGCAGCTTAAAAATGGTTGCAGGCGAAACCGAAAGAGCTGCTAAAGCGAGTGATAAACTCGGTAAGTCAACAGATAGTTTAAACAAGAAAAGAACTCAGTATCAAAAAATAGAAAAAGGTGTTGGGCAAGCAGGTCTTTCTACTGCAAAAGGTTTTTCAAAACAAGCAGGTGCTATTACTGGAGGACTTGTTCCTGCTTATGCAGTTCTTGCTGCAAACATTTTTGCCATCACAGCAGCTTTTAATGCTTTAAAAAATGCGGCACAGGTAGAAGTTTTAGAAGAGGGTTTTACCGTTCTTGGTAATACTGTTGGTAGAACTTCAAGCCTTATGGCAAGCCGACTAAAAGATATTACTGACGGAGCAATTTCTACTGAGCAAGCCTTGCGTACTGCCGCAGCAGGTTTTTCTGCAGGTTTCTCAATAAGTGAAATGGAAGGTCTTGCAGAGGTTGCAAGAGGGGCCTCTGTTGCCCTTGGAAGAGATCTCGGGGATGCTTTAGATCGTCTTATACGAGGTACTGCAAAACTAGAACCTGAAATCTTAGATGAACTGGGTATTTTCATAAAAATAGAAGATGCCGCAGCAAAATATGCCGCACAGTTAGGCGTAGTTCCAAGTGCTCTAACAAACGTGCAAAGAAGACAAGCCTTCCTAAACGAAGCTCTTGACCAAGGAGCTAAAAAATTCGGAGATGTGCAGGACGTCGACGTAAACCCCTTCGATAAACTTGCCGCAAGCTTTAGACAGCTTGCTGAAAGTTTCCTTCAGGCTATTAATGTAGCCGTAGTTCCCTTTATTACTTTTCTATCTCAAAATGTTACTGCTCTAGTTGGAGTAATGGTTCTTTTTGGAACTTCAGTTGCAAAACATATGGTCCCAGCACTACAAAATATAGGACAAGGAACCATAGACGCTGCAAAGGGAGCAAAAGAAGCACTTCCTGCTTTAAGAGAGGCAACAAAAGCTGCGGTTACTGCAGAACAAGCTGCGATTGGGTCTGCCAAAGTAAAAATTGGAAAAAATAGTATCTTTGCTCAACTTCAAGGCAAGGTTGCAGCTGGAAAAGGAAGTCCAGAGGATATAAAAAAATCTATTCAATCTTTAAATGCGTCTATACAAAGAAGAGAAGCTTTTGCTAAAAAAACAGGAGCAACTATAAGTAAAGAATATCTGAGAGAAACTGCAGAAATAGAAGCTTTAAAACAAAGATATATAGAGCTGCAGAGACTAAGAACAGGTTCTACTGCAGAGCAGGCAAAAGCAGGATTTCTTTCTTCTCTTGGAGATGCAGAAGAAGCTCTTGGTGAGTCAATGGTAAGAATTGAACAGGCAGGAGCCATAGGAGGATTTAAAGAAGCAAAGAAAGGTATTTCGTCTTATACTGATGCTATCATGGGGGCGAACAAAAAACAAAATGAACTTACTAAGCCTGGTAGGTTTATGAAAATGGGGAATGCGATAAAAGCAGGATTTACTGTTGCAGGTGCAGGTGCACGTATTTTTGGAGCTGCTCTAATTAATGCAATTCCTTTTATAGGTCAAATCATATTTGCTGCAGGTCTTTTAGTTCAAGGATTTGGTGCTTTATTTAGTAAAGCAAAAGAGCTTGCAGGTCCAATGTCTGAGTTAGATACTATTGCAGATACAGCAAGTGACAAGTTCGATCAATTAGCAGATAAAATTGAAAAATCAGTAGCAAAATTAGACGAACTTAGTACGGAAACTGAAAAAGCAGCTCAAAGAGGAAGACATTTAAAGTCTGAATATGCAGTATTAAATGGTGTAGTAGGAGAAACTGCAGACTCTTTCAAACGATATTCTAATGCTCTTATGTCTCAGGACATGGGACTTTTGGATCGTTTTGTAGCAAATATTAAAGAAATTGGGGGCGCAATAGGAGAAAGAGTAACTCAATATCTTAAAGATTTAAAAACTGCATTTGGAGAGCTTTTCAGTCTTCTTACAGATAATCCTGTTGCAAGATTTCTTATGGATATGGGAGAGAGTGCAGCTGAAACAGCCTCTGGTATTGGAGAAAGCATAGCAAATGCAGTAACTGGCGGAGATGAAGCAACTGGTAAATTTAGGGCTATGACCCAACAATTTGAAAAGAGTGTAAGTGCTATAGTTGATGCAGATACTACGGGGTTAGCAGAAGGTATTTTTGGCGATGCAATGACTGGAACAATAGACGGAAATACTAAGTCTATGAAGGACTTTGTTGCGGAAGTAAGAGCAGCTTTCGAAGTAGACCAAGATCTTGAAGCGGCTCAAGCTAAGTTAAATAAAGTTTTAGGGCTCGGAAAAGATCGAACAGTTGCACTCGAAGCGGCAACAACAGGGCTTGGAAAAGAAGTAACTGAAGCAGGTCAAAAAACCTCTGAATTTATGTCCTCATTAGCTTCAAAAGATAAATTTGAAGAATTTCAAGGAACATTGTTAACTCTTCAAACAACAATTAATGAATCAGTTGCAGCACTTGATGGTATGAAAGGTGCTGGCGATTCTTTAACTCAGACTTTTGAAGATAATAAAGCAATTTTTAATCAATTTGGAATAACTCTTGAAGAGTTTAAGAAAGGCGGCGGAGCAGTACTTGAACCTATTATAAAAGGTTTACAACGTGTAATTGATGCAACTCGAAACACAAAAAATGAAGTAGCAACACTAAAAGAAGAATTAAAGCAGTTAAAAATAGACGATAAACTACGAAAAACTCAAAGAACCTCTAGGCAAATGCTGGAAAGCTTTTTGGCCTATGGAAAAATGGAAGTAGGTTTAGTAAATACTGCAAAAAATATAGCAGAAGATAGAAAAGCAGCAGATAAATTAGCAAAAGCAGAGTTCGAAACAAAAAAGAAAATAATAGCACTAGAAACCGAACTTTTAGTTGCAAAAATAGATTTTCAACTTTTAGACGCAAATCTTAGTGACGAGCAAGAAGCTAACTTAGAAAGACAGAGAGGTATAATTACGTCAATGTCTAGTATGAGAATCAAAACAGCAGAAAAAGAAAGAGACCTTGCTTTAGAAACTAATAAATTAACTCAATTAACTTCTACAGCAGGTTTAAGAAGTTCCGCACTCTCAGCAACTCAATCAGGCAGTGTAGAAGATAGACTGCGGGGGTTTCAAGCTCTCGGAGCACTAAAGCCGACAAGAGACAGCTTAGTACAGGGCGAAAACGATGTAGAAGGCGGTCCTAAAGAAACAGACGAGCAATTTGCAAGTAGGCAAGCGGCTGCTGATATAGGAGATATGAGAGCGCGAGTAGAGGCCATGAAAGGTGTTTTAGGCCCTGCTATGGATGATCTAAGAAAGTTAGGACCAGAAGGAGAACTTGTAGCAACTGTAACTGCTGGAGGATTTGCAATCGCAGATTCTTTTATGAATGTTGCTCAAACTTTTAAAGATTCTACTAGCTCAATGGAAAGGGGCGCAGCTGTAGCAGGAGCTATTGCACAAACTATCAGTCAGGTTTCTCAGATTATGGCCGCAGCTTCTAACGCAAGAATCGCAGCAATTGATAAGGAAATCGCCGCAGAAAAGAAACGAGATGGAAAATCTGCACAAAGCGTAGCAAAAATAAAAGCCTTAGAGAAAAAGAAAGAGCAAGAAAAACGAAAGCAGTTTGAAATGCAGAAAAAGCTACAGATGGCGCAAATTGTAGCTTCTACGGCAGCAGCCATTATGATGACTGCAGCAACTAATATGGGTGCACCCTGGGCATTCCCTTTAATGGCTTTAATAGGGGCTATGGGTGCTGCACAGTTAGCTATTGTTGCAGGAACTTCTTATCAAGGAGGAGGTTCACAAGGAGGAGCAACTATACCAACCAGTGTTGCGGTAGGTAAGCGAAGAGAAGCCTCAGATTTATCTCAATCTCGATCAGCAAGAGGAGAGCTTGCCTACTTCCGAGGAGAGCAAGGAGTTGGGGGCCCAGAAAACTTCCGTCCTGCTTTTAGTGGAAGAAAAAATTATGCAACGGGCGGAAATATGGGATATGTAGTTGGAGAGCAAGGGCCAGAACTATTTATGCCTGAGAGACCAGGAACAATCGTACCTGCGGATGATACTGCCGCAGCAATGGGCGGAAACACAAATGTTACTTTCTCAATTAATGCAATAGATGCTTCAGGTGTTGAAGAAGTACTCGCACAGCAACAAGGAAATATTATAGGAATGATAAGAACTGCAGCAAATTCTTATGGCGAGGAATTTATGGAAGATCTTGATGAAACCACTTATACTACTCCAGTGGCAAGGAGAGCTTAATGCCTTATACATTTTCTAATAGACTACCTGATCCTGATTATAAAATAAGATATTCAGGCGAAGGCGGAGATACTACTAATGCAACTGCAGGTCCTGGCTTTGCGTCTGTAAAGCTTACTTCCGATCAGAAAGTTATGGTATCAAGAACAAACTCAGGAAGAGTACTGGCAAAAGGAATTGCTGCACAGAAATGGAATATTGATATAGACTATCATCCAATGACACAAGATGAGTTTCGCCCTATAGATGCTTTTTTACAGTCAAAACAAGGAGCTTTAACACCTTTCTTTGTGGCTCTGCCTCAGTACAATACTCCAAAGAATACAAATTGGGTAAATGCTTTAAAAGACAGAAGAATTGATGGTAATCCAGATCCAGCGTATAGTCCAAATCCAAATAGTGGTAATGCTTTTGTTTTTCATGTGCAATTAGATGCGGATGCAGGAGATACAAGTATTGTAATTGGAAGTGATTCATGGTCACCGACTGCTATGGGCGGAACAGAGGTAACAAATATTCCAAACCCAGGAGAGGTTTTCACTATAGAAGATGCTACTAATAGTAACCATAAAAAAGTATATATGATTACTCATGTTGAAACTAATAATACTTATGCTACTACTAACTCTCGTCCTTCAAACTCTGCAAGACTAAGGTTAGGAATTAGCCCTCCTTTGTCAAAAAGCATCTCAGGCGCGTCCTCGGGCAGGGCTTTAACATTTATTAATCCTTTGTTTCAAGTAATTATGCCAACAGCAGTACGTTCGTACTCTTTAAATACAGATAATTTATATAAATTTAGTTTAAAACTTGAAGAATACCTATGACATCTCAATACACAAAGTACGACGATAATCCAGATTTACAGTCCTCTATCTTAACAGAGGATCCTTTCCTGTATGCCCATTTAGTAAAGTTTGAAAGAATACCTTCTACTAGCTCGGGTTTAATTGCAGAAAAAGCAAGTGACTACTCTTATATAACAGATGCTTCTTTTAATATAGATTTTAATGATGGAAGTAAAAGCGCTGCTGGAGTCGCAAACGGATCTCAAACTTATATTGCAGGAAGACTAATATCTGTTGGAAATATTGCGGATACAACAGAAGCAAAAGTAAGTAATGTAAATCTTTCTTTTTCAGCAATATCGCTTGGTAGTAAGTTTACTGCTACTGCTCCTGCAGCTGCATCTGGAACTACTCCTGCTGTTCCTGAAAATAGATTATTTGTAACTAATGCAAGTAGTAGCGGGTGTGATCTTGAGCTTGTTGACACAGAGGCTACAGATAATTGGACACAGCTAGGTTTTTCTGAAGGCGATAGAATAAAAATAACGTCTTCTATTGACAATGATGATAATCAGGGCCTAACTCTTACTATTTCAGGTTTTAAAAATAATAATTATACAGCCACTTGTATACTACCTAATGAAACACCTGAGGCTAAAGGCAACACCCATACTGCTTCAACTAGAAGTTACACAGTTACATATGAAACCGATGAAGTAACAGCAGTTTTAGACGACCCTGCTAGCACTACATATAATAACTATATAAATAGAGAAGTTACTATTTATAAAGCTCATATTGATCCAGACAATGGTAATATTATAGGTTCTCCATATTTATTGTTCAAAGGTATTATATCAAAAGCAAAAATAACAGATGACCCAAATAAGAATTCCATAGTTAATTGGACACTTACAAGCCATTGGGGCGACTTTATACGTGTAAATGGTCGAATGACCTCTGATGAATCACATAGAGCTAAAGGATCTAGCGGTAAACCTGATCTTGCAGCTTTATATAGGGACGATTATGCCCATGATTATGGTTTTATGCACGGTAATCAGGCTATAAATATAATTGCAATTTACCAAGTTCAAGAAACTAGATATAAGTTAAAGAAATCAGGCTTATTTGGTCTAAAAACCAAGATGAAAGAGTACCAAGTAACAGTAGATAGAGACGTTGATTTAAGACTAAATCTAGAAGCAAAATATTTACCAGTAATTTACGGGGTGCAAAGAACGGACAGTATCCCTGTTTTTGCAGATTCTTTAGCAAGTGATCCGAAAAAAATATACGTTGCTTATGCAATATGTGAAGGAGAGGTAAGCGGACTCTATGATATTTATGTAGATGATCAGTCTCGTATTTGTATTGATAAAAATGATTCTGATACTCGCTCAACACAGACAGGCGAGAAAACAATAGATGTAATCTGTGAAGGCAGAATGGATAGAGGAGATACTTTAAGTTCAGCCGCTTCTGTAAGAGCAGAAGCTCGAAGAGGAATGGCTCGTAGTCCCATAAGTTTTAACTATTATAGCGGCGGAATGTTTGCTGGAATATCAAACTGGTTAAATTGGAGATATCATTTACAAAATCTAGCTGCTACAGCCACAGGTATAGGGGCTTCCACAGGCATAACTCATCGAAGGCAGACTACTCTTCAATATCCAATATCTACTCGTTTAGTTTTTCATGCGGGCAGAAGCCACCAAAAAGCAGATGATACTCTTGTTCGTATTGCACAAGCAGGAAAGGATACTGCAAGTGCTGGGTTTAAATTACAATCGGATTTAAATGAAACCGCAGACGAAAGAGGAAAATATTGGACTCAAAATCATAGGCTTTTAGATACAGCATATGTAGTCGGAGAGTTTACTATTGCTGAGGGCGATACAACAATTCCAGAGCTTGACTTTGTAATACGAGGAAAAGAAATTGAACAGTATAATTATGATTACTCTTATCGTGAGCACCCAAACCCTACTTTTTCTTCTGGAACAATAACGGATAAGAGAGCTCTCTTTAAAGTAAATAACAATGTTGATTTTTATAGGCTCGATAACTCTGGAGCAAATAACGGTAGACTTGCAACAGGTGTCCAAATTATGGATGCAACAAACTATGAAAATGCAAGAGCAGAAACCATACATAAGTTTAGATTTAGTGAAGATCCTCTACAAGGCACTGATGTAAGAGAGTTCTATATGGTTCCAGCAGGAACTGTGTATAGTAGTGATTCTCGATACCCTATGATTACTTGGAACTATAAGTCCCACTCGGGCACTGTTCCAAGTAACCTTTATCAAACTGTAACAGAAACAGTAGGAGATGGAAACGCTACAGTTTCAAATACTACTACAACTAATGGAACTGGTGTTAACTTTACAGAATTAGCGGCAAAGATTCAAGCAGCTTTAGATTTAATGGGTAACAACCTTTCAATTGGACTTCTACTAAATGGCCAAAGTATTGCAGACAGTATTGCAAACTGGCTAAAAGCGCAAGCAAATCCAATCACAGACGGTAATGGAGATACCAGAGACGATAACCAATTTGAAACCCAACAAAACAAAGAAGAAATTACAACGTATGCTATATTAAATGCAATTCAATTAGCCGATGGTGCTAGCTCCGACAATGATTATTATAATGGACAGTTTTTAACTCTTATACAAACCGACAGTGACGGAGTACAAACGAGACAGACTCGTAGAATTATAGACTATGATGGAGATGAAAAAATAGCCTATCTTGGTTCTTTTATTGATGCAGCAGCAAATGCTACTGCTATAACAGGAACCTATCAGGTTACTGCTGCTGTTACAGATTCTAAAACTTTTACTTTGGGTACGGTAACAACTACAGATTTAAATAAGCTTGGTGTTGGAGATGTTGTTTCCGCAGTATATGCAGGCATGGCAACAGTAGAAGAAGGCACTAAAATTGAAAGCATAAATACTACTACAAAAGTTATTACTGTGGACAAGCCTATAAGTGCAGTTGTAAATGCTTTTCTTGCTTTTCATGAGAGTGGCGGAGCAGACAGTAAAATTCCAGAACCAGAAGATTGGGACGTTATTCCTAGTACTGGTGATAAGTATGAAATTTATGGAGAAGGCGATAAGAAAGTTTCTATTAATCCCGCCATACAACTTCTAGATTATATAACTAATGGAAGGTATGGTAGGGGACTACAGCTATATACCGACGGAAGTGATACTGAAGAAAAAGATATTAATTTAGCAAGTTTTAAAGCCGCTGCTAGACAATGTGATACTCGTTCTGATGTTACTCTTATTCTTCGAAATGATGCGTATACAAATGAAGCAGCATGGGAAGCTGCCCTAATAAATGGGCATAAATGGGAATGTATAAATACTGAAGGTGGAACAGGCTATCACCAATGGGAAGGAACTATAAAAAGTCTTAGCGGATCATATCTAAACAGGCTTAATAGTGCTGGAACAGGATATGTACAAGTAACCTTTACAAACTGTATTGGAAAACTTGTACACAGGTGGCATGACTGGAAGAGTTACAATGTAGGAAACCTTATATACCATAAAGTGGGTACAGGGTCAGCTGCAAAAAATAGAATTTATTCAGTTGCGAGTGCAGGTACAATAGCTAAGCCAACGGACAGTACTACTTATGCAGCGTTTCTCAGTATTCAAAGAACCACTACTTCAGACACTACTAAAATTCATATAGGTACTCAAGACGGTTCTCAGAATACAACAGGTGCTACAGAAGCGGAATCAGGAGAAGACTTAAACCCTGCTGTTAAATCATGGACGGGTGGAAATTATGCGAAGAGTGGCTACTCAATATATGACTCTGATGATGTAAAATACTGGAGGTACTTAGGATGGCAAAGCCAAGATCAAAGAGAAGTAACACGCCACCAAACAAATGCATTAATTAGAACAGATACACCTATCTTTGATAATGTAAATTCAATGTTAGAGCATTTTAATGGAATACTACGCTATGTTAATGGAAAGTATGAATTAGATGTTGAAAGCTCTACTCCTGCAATTCCTGATAAGAGTGTTACAACTACAGCTAACTATACAGGTACTCAGGCAGCAAGTAATACAACAAACTATACCGATCCTCGAATCATTACGAATGAAGATATTATAGGTGCAATTACCGTTGACGATGCTGGCTTAAAAGGGAGCGCAAATACAGTATCTGTATCTATTTCTGATCCTAATATTCGATATGATACTCGAAGCGTTAGTTTTTTTAAGTCGGAGTATTTGAGAGAGGATAGAAATATTCCAAAGAAAAAGGATGTAAAAACTCCTTTAATTACTAACTATTTTAACGCTCGTATAAATGCAGAGCAATACCTTGACCAGTCTCGCTTTAATCGAAAAATTAATTTTGTAATAGGCCCAAAAGGTCTTTTACTTTTATCTGGAACTATAATAAAGATAACCTATAATAGATTTGGTTGGACAAATAAAGAGTATAGAATATCTAATTTAACGTATCGTGCTGACTGCTCTGTACAGGTTACGGCATACGAACATAATGATAATAGCTATATTGTAACTCCTAAAGAAAGAGATGTAGGAGATGCATTACCTGCTGCAGGTCCAGGCGATGAACTAGTTAGTCCATTTCCTCCAAATAATTTAACTGCAACAGGAGGTCCAAACAGTATTACATTAAACTGGACTAATACTGTTGGTTTTGGGGGTGGAGTCGATACAGGTTGGACTACACAAATATTTGTAAATAATAACATTAATTTTACAAATCAAACAGCAGGCACAGAATTTGCAGATGGTGCAGTACTGCTTCATACTACAAAAGAAGCTGAGAGCTATGTTCATAAACTACCTGATATTACTTCTGACACTGTGCGTTATTACTGGATTAGACACGCAAAAGAAGTTTCAAAAGTAAAAAACTCAAAAATAAAGAAAGCGCAAAAACTTTCTGTATATGAACCAACGGAAGGTTCAAATGGTGTAGCTGCTACTGCGACTGCGGTGGCAGGAAGTAGTGGTATTTTATATCTTTATAAAAGTTCAATAAATGAGCCTACTGATGACCCAAGCGATGACAATTTATTTCCTACTGTAACTGTTACTATGTCTGGTGCGGACGCAGGTAAGATTACTGGCGTTGCTTCTGGTCAAGGTTCTGCAGCCCTTACAAATAAACAAATTATAGATACTGCAGGAAACGGTACTGGTTGGTACATCGAACCTCAGAACCCAACTGATGAAGACCATGTTATATGGGTGATTGCAGCAACAGGTAATAGTAGTGGTTCAACTGATGAAATTGCAAGGGCAGAGTGGACAGAGCCTGTTAAGTTCTCGGGTGGAACAGGATTAAACTCAGCCATAGTAGAGCTCTTTCAATTAACGAACAGTAGTAGTGCTCCTGGAGACCCAAGCGGTCCTCTAACCTATACTTTTGCTGATGGTAGTTTAGAAGCAGGAAGTGATAGAAATAGTTGGGTTACAGATGCTTCTTCCCCCGTAGCGAATAATCAATATTTGTGGAAAATCAGCGCAGCAGCAATAAGTAGAAAAGCTACACATGATATTGCAACTGCGGATTGGTCAACAGCAGTTATTGCAGCACAGTTTGTAGTAGGTGGCACAGGCACGGATGCTAAAGCAGTTAAATTAACTGCAAATAGGTATGCGATTCCTTTTACAGAGGCAGGAACAGAGAATACAGATCTTGAGTTTACAGCCACGCCGCAAGGGCTAGCAGGAACAGGAACTTATAAATTTGAAGTCGACTCTGGCAGTGGTTTTGTACAAAAGCAAGCTGCAAGTACTGATAATACTTATGACATGGCGCAAAACGATGAACCAGCTTCTGGGGATGCGCATGTTGTTAAAGTAACTATGTATGATGATGGAACAGAAGTTGCGAATGACTCTGTATCTGTTTATGGTGTTCAAGATGGTTCTGATGCTTTAACTGTTGTATTTACAAACGAAGCTCATACTCTTCCTGCTGCTAATAATGGGACCGTTACCTCATACTCTGGATCAGGAACAGATATACGGATTTATAAAGGCGCTACTTTATTAACTGCTGCAACAAGTGGAACAACTACAAATACCTTTAAAGCTACAGCGAGTGCTTCAGGTATAACTGCTTCCTCCTCGACAGGAAGTACCGCAAATGTTTTAGGTACAAGTGACACTTTAAGATATGCTGATCATAGTAATATGACATCAGATAATGCTTCTATTACTTATACGATAACTGTATACACCGCTGCAGGAACTACTACTGTCACAAAAGTACAAAGTTTTTCAAAGAGCAAAAAAGG
>VTLG01013129.1_pt1 | contig 23984 bp, 44 predicted proteins | sample 4694571 | NCBI WGS metagenome assembly VTLG01 (sample SAMN12604809, study PRJNA352737) | marine metagenome | biome: ENVO:00000447; feature: ENVO:00000209|ENVO:00000569|ENVO:01000036; material: ENVO:00002151; isolation source: viral sequences binned using virsorter ...
TGGCATGGAAAGCGTCTCCGACTCTGCCGGTCTAACATGTCACACATAGGATAACACCACGCAGAGGGGGCACGTGCCCCCCTCTGCGTTTAAAGGGAAAGATAATGGATTTATCAACTCTCTACATGGTCTGTGGTATTCTGCTTGCGTCGTATTCCGTCATCGGAAACGATTCCGTTCAGACGCTCGGCACGTTCATTGCCTCGAACCGTTCGCCGTGGTATTATCAATGGATCTGGGCGTCGTCCATCTTCCTTGCGGCCGCGGCGTATGGGCTGTTCGCCTATGACTGGGACATCGCACACGGCCGACTGGATCACATTCCTGCTGTCACGATTGAATGGTATCATTTACTCGGTCCACTGGCACTCGTCATCCTGACACGTTTCGGATTCCCCGTCTCGACGACATTCATGGTACTGTCTGTGTTTGCTGTCGGGTTTGCGCTGGAACAAATGCTCATCAAGTCGTTCATGGGCTATGCGGTCGCGGCCGCCGCGGCCTATGGGATGTGGTGGGGCTTGTCACAAATCCTCAACGAGCATGACAGTGTGCCTGACTGGCAGAAACCCTACTGGCGTGCGGGGCAGTGGTGGACAACGGGTGTGCTGTATTTCATGTGGTTATCGCATGACATGGCAAACTTTGTGATCTTTGCGCCGCGAGGCGCCGCGCTGACGGCGCCGTGGATCGCATTTATCTGTACGACGGCTATCCTGCTCATGGGGTTTATGTTCTGGGAGAAGGGCGGAAAGATTCAGGAGATTGTCCTTGAGAAATCCAATACGCGCTATGTGCGTTCCGCGACCATCATCGATACGCTCTATGCGTTCATTCTGTATTTCTTCAAAGAACTGAATAACATTCCCATGTCGACCACGTGGGTGTTTGTGGGGTTACTCGCGGGCCGCGAACTGGCGGTTCGTCATCAGCATCTTCCACAACACTTGAACACGGTGTTCCCGTTGATTGCGAAAGACTTTGCCAAGATGATGTTTGGATTGGCGGTGAGTCTTGCGGTCGTCTTGGGTGTTCATTATTTTATTATCGGGAATTAATGGAGACGGGAGGAGTCGCATGTATCGATATAGTTCGAATCAATCGGGCGATCTCGCAGAGTCTATAGTGAGCGCGGACATTATTAAACGTGGATACGTGCCTCTTCTGCCAACGTCACATGGTCACATTTATGATATTCTCGTTGAACGCAATCACCCGAAATTTGGCCCGCCGACTTTTGAGACCATTCAAGTAAAATGCGTGCGCGGCGGCTGTGTCCATACATCCACACGACCACAAGGAAACTTTGAACGGGTATCGGTAAACGGAAAACCGAGAAACTCAACGTTCTACGCAGACTATTGTATTGCTTGGATAGCCGGTGTCGACACGTCGTCGGAGAAGATTTATTATTATCCCTTGGAAGTCTATCGACAGTATGAGAGAATTAATGTGAAGAAGATTGAACCGACAGATTTTGGTTGTCGTGATGTGCCATCGTCGCGGCAGCCTCAGACTCCTGATGATACTACTGCGCCGGTGGAGGAGTCGCAGGGGTTATTTTGAGCGTATGGAGTCCCGCCGAAAAAAATCGGGGGGAGGGGGAGTCCCATGAAGAAAAAGACTGATAGGGTGCGGGGGAGTGTCGGTGTGAGCAACACCGCTGACCCCGGCGTCTCGTTGTTTTGGTTGGATGATTCGTTTGACGGTACGATGCCGTTGACAGCACCGGCGCCTCGGTATTCGCCGCGGGTATCTGTCCAGCAGTCTGACGAATCGGCGACACGTTCTGCGTTGAAGGCTCTCTCGTGGCGTCTCTTCGGAACGACGTGGACGATGGTCGTGATTTATGTCTTGACGGGGAGTAGTGATCTTGCGTTGACGCTTGGATATCTGGATGCGATTCTCAAGATGGGTTTGTATTACTTGCATGAACGATTCTGGAACCGTTTGCGGGTTGGGAAACGAGAAAATTGCGCGTAATTCCAAAAAACTCTGCCAGCGTGTCTGTATGCGACGTTGTGTCTTTGACGAGTCCCTGTATAGGGTAAGACGAGATTGTCGTTCTGGCGCTAACCTGGCGCGTTTTTATTCTGTTACACCCCCCGCTGGGAGTCCCATAGAAAAAATTTTTCATCTTTACACCCCCCCCTTTCCTGAAGTGCCAAGTGCCAACAAGTGCCAAGTGCCAAGTGCCACGATAGCCGCAAGTCTTACGTAATGGTTGCATATTTTTTCAATTAAAATAGTAGTTTTATAACAGCACTCAACTCCCGTATCCCCAACAACTTATAGTGACACCCGATTTGACAAGGGGTATCGATTCATGATACTCTTAGGGTATTGCAATTAAGCAGTACGATTACTCGCAAAGGACACTGGCATGAATTCGAAGAACCCACGCGAACAACGCGCCTACCAACGCCGCCTACGACGACTCCGGGCACGCGACCGAAGAGAGGGCGCCCGTAACCTGCGGCTGGATGACCTGCTCGATGAAGAGGAAGAGGGCCTCATCGACAGCGGGCGTTCGCGTCCCTCCCCACGCCGCCAACACTACGAGTATGATGATGGAGGTCGCGACTGATGCGCCTCACAAACCCACGGAAGGAACACATGAATCAGATTGATCAGAAGCACTTACCTGGCACAAGCGTCCCACGAACCGCGACCCGTCTCGCAGAGGCCACTGTGGCCTTCTCCCCCGATGAGGTCGACACAATCATCGCGTCGCTCGATGCACGTCTCGAACGTGGCGAGCGCATCTTCAAGACCTCTGGGGTCGTTGACCCGGACTGGTCGAAGACAGCCGTTGAGGTCTACGAACTCCTTGATCGCCTGGAGACGATCCGGTCATCAAGCACGAAAGCCATCGCTGCGTGGCGTGGAGGAACTGCCCAATGAGTCGACGTAAGAAGCGTACCCCAGAAGTACCAGTCCGACATGAGACCATTGATGAATGGTTGTCACAAGGTAATGCCATTACGCAGTGTTCGCCAGGTGTGTCCGCACATGTCTCTGAGTGGGCGACACTCGCGGGTCGAATTGACAACGCCCCGGCACCGTACTGTGAGAATGTAGATGTCTCGTCATGGACTGTCGGATCATCCGTTGCGAATTCCATCAGCGAAGCGACTCGTGAATCCAATCGGGAGAACAGTTAATGTTGAAGAAGACAGAACAGAGTAAGATTGCTCGTGCCCGTGAACTCGATTCAGAAATTGCGTTCATTGATTTGGAATTGCTGTGGGTTTCGTCGGATGCCGTCGGCGCATCGTTGGAGATGTCCCGCCGCGCACTTTGTGCCGAGCGAAATCGTCTAAATATCCCCGCAACTCGTTGAAAACACAGGAGTTACAAGGTTTTTTCAACTATTTTCAAGAAAATGAGCATCTTTTTGACAGGGGTTAAGTCTAACGTTCGCAACACCTTACGGGGACACCCGATTTGACATGTATCAGCGATTCGTGATACTCTATAGGTATTGATTTGAGAGTGGCACACGGTGCCACTGAGACTGAAAGACGATATAATGAAAAGCACGAAGCAAGAAATCCTTACCGCCCTTCGCGAGTCCTACGGCACAGTCGTTACCCGTGCCCAACTGTTGGAATTCGAAGATAAAGGACGCGGCAATTGCTCGTTCGTTGGTCGTCTCTATCGTACGGGTCGCGGTCAGTACACGCTTCCTGCTATCTATGACGCAAGTGTCGAGCCGAAGAAGTCGGCGCGTCGTGCCAAGACGGTTGCGTCTCCTGCAATTACCCTCGACGCGCCGACCGCGTCGGCGAATACCGTTATTGACGACGATGCGTCGTTGTCGTTCGCGGTTGACGAGTCGACGACCTCTGAGGATATCCTCAAGCGTATCGAAGCGTTGGTCGAGCAGTCGTCGGCGCTTGCGCAAGTTCCCGAACGCAACTCCGCGTTTGTTCCCTTCGGTGAGTTCAACATCATCCGTAAGATTATCAAGTCCAAGCAGTTCCATCCCGTGTTCATCACTGGTCTGTCTGGAAACGGTAAAACGTTTCAGGTGGAGCAGGCGTGCGCACTCGAAAAAGTGGAGCATATCCGCATCAACATCACGCTCGAAACTGATGAGGATGATCTCATCGGTGGGTTCCGCCTGAAGAACGGCGAGACCGTCTTCGAACTGGGACCGATTCCCATCGCGATGTTGCGTGGTTGCCCGATCACCATCGATGAGATTGACTTGGCGTCGCCCAAAGTCATGTGCCTCCAGCCCGTGCTAGAGGGTCGTTCGTTGACCATCAAGAAACTCGGTATCACGATTGCGCCGCGTCCCGGCTTCACCGTCTTCGCGACGGCGAACACCAAGGGTCGTGGTTCAGATGACGGCCGCTTTGTCGGCACGAACCTCTTGAACGAGGCGTTCCTTGAGCGGTTCCCGATTACGGTTGAGCAGGCGTATCCGTCCATCAACGTGGAGAAGAAAATTCTCCAACGTTCGTTCGAACAGTTGGGCGCAACAGCGACTCCCGAAAACAAGACGTTTTTCGAGACGCTGGCCCGTTGGGCGGAAACAATCCGCGTCACGTATTTCGAGGAAGGGATCGAGGATCTCATCTCGACGCGCCGTCTTGTCCATATCGTCAAGACGTACGCTATTTTCGGCGATGAGCAACGGGCGTTGACGCTCTGCTTGAATCGTTTTGACAAAGAGGTTCAAGCGAAGTTCGTTGACCTCTACACCAAGTTCGCGCCTGACGTTGAGCCGGACGTACCGAGCGTCACCGTTGGACCTACCGTCGATGCGCAGCCTACCGGCGATGCGGGTATCGTATAGTCGCACTGACATTTTTTGAAGGAGAATATATTATGAGTCACCCAGTAAGTACACACGATGTTGAAGATTGCTGCCACCCAGACTGCGGCTACTGCCACAGTGAAGATGACGCGGCATCACCCGTCTCTGAAGAAGAGATGATTCAAGAAGAGTTGCGCGACAAGGCCGAACGCCGTCGTAAGTTTCGCGTTGCTCGCGTGATCTCACCACGACTCCCGATGGGGCGTCATTCGCTGAACTACGATTCGTTGCTTCCCTCGCCAGGTCGGCGCAATCGTGAGATTGACGACGGAGGTTTGGACTGGTGAGATTTCCTCGTAAGTTATTGATACTATTGGGGTTATGGGTATTAGCGTCATATTTGGTGCGATATTCATCTATTTTTGGGGACTTAAGCCGCTCATTCTAAAGGACTTACGGGAGCGGGTGCCTTGACACTTTTCGCACCATGTAGTACAATTAGCTTATGAACATTGAGAAAGCAACTGCCGACACTGCGAACGCCACTATCGGCAGCTACCGTAACCATCTCGACGAGACCAAGCGCGGTCTCGCGAAATTGCTGGCACGTGAGAACATCACAGTCCGTCACCAGAACGTGTCGACTGCCATGTTCGATATTCAGAACCGTGTCTTAGTTCTGCCGAAGTGGGACAACGTGACTGTTGACCAGTACGACCTGCTCATCGGACATGAAGTGGGACACGCGAAGTTTTCCAGCGGTCCAGAGTCGCTTGACATTCTCGAAGAGTGCCGCAAGTTCGACGGCCTCCATAGCTACCTCAACGTTCTTGAGGATACCCGCATTGAGCGTCTGATGAAAGACGAGTATCCTGGCCTCCGCGCTAGTTTCCGTCACGGGTATGCCGACTTCGCGACCTACGGTCCGATTTTCAAAGAAGAGCCCGGCGAGGATCTCGCGTCGTATTCGTTCATCGACCGTATCAACATCCAGTACAAAGTCGGCGCGCATCGTGACGTACCCTTTACCGATGCCGAACGCGCCTTGTTTCCGCGTATCGATTCGCTTGACTCGATGACTGCGGCGTTTGTGCTAGCGAAAGAACTCTACGATGCTGACCTGAAAGCTCAGAAGGACGCGCCGAAAGAGGATGGCGAGGGTCAGCCAAGCGACTCCGATTCTGACGGTCAGGACAGTCAGGGAACTGACAGTCAAGAGAGTGATTGCGACGGCGACGGAAACGGTCAGAACATCGAGCCTGGTCTCGACAGTGATGACAGCCAGCAGGATGGCAACGGTCCGACGCAAGAGTCTGAGGATTCTGAGAGTGGTGACACTGACGGCGAGAGCGGCGACGGTGATGCCGACCACGCGACAGAGGGTGATGATCCCAAGGACGGCGACAAAGCCGCTCCCGTGACGGGTGAAACGAACGATGTCGGCCCCGTTGCGAAAACGGATGTGGCGAACAAGGAAGCCCTTGAGAGTCTCGCGAATACTGAGGCTGAGCATTACAGCGCCCCCGTGGAAGTGGACCTCAAGCCGCTGAACGCCAAGCAGGCTGCGTCATTCGAAGTACCGTATCAGGAAGACGTTGCTGAGTATTTCGCGACCTATCCCGCGGCAAAAGCGAGTGCGGAAGCGTACCTTGAGCGTTTCAATCAGAAGCATAGTGCCACCATCAAGTATATGGCACGTGAGTTCGAATTGAAGAAGGCTGCGCGGTTGGCTGAGCGTGCGAAAACCTCCCGCACGGGTCGTCTTGATGTCACCAAGCTATATGCGTACAAGTTCCGTGAGGATCTGTTCAAGTCTGCGGTCGTGCTGCCGACTGGCAAATCGCACGGCGTCGTTGTCGTCATCGATGGTTCGGGGAGCATGTCCAGTATCATCAGTGACGCGCTGGACCAAGCCCTGTTGTTCGGTAGCTTCGCGAAGTCCGTTGGCATTCCCTTCAAAGCGATTGTCTTCTCGACTGAGCGATATGCCAACGGAGAGCATAAAAAAGTCCACGAGACCACGGATGCAGGTGCGCAGACATTGACGCCGACGACGGGTCATCTGCAACTCATGACGGTGCTAGATACAACCGCGCCGAAGTGGAATGACCAACTGATTGCCTGCGCTGCGTTCGCGACGAAGTATGACACAACGAACGATTACTCGTATGAATGCCACGCAGTACCGCATACGGACTTAGGTGCGACTCCGCTCTATAGCACGCTGCTGGTCGTTGAGCAGATTATCGCTGCGATGAAGTCCGGGCACCGTCTGGATAAGACGACCTTGCTCGTCGTGACGGATGGTGATGACAGTTCCGGGCTGGACATTGAGTATGGTAGCGACAAAAAAGCCACGAACCTCCGCAGAGGACAAGCGTCGATCATCCGTGATACCGTGACCCGGAAGGTGTATGCGGATTACGTCGACCAAAGTACTAACGACCGCAGCTACTGGGCGTCCAAGACCAACGCTGTGTTGGCCGCGCTCATTGGTAGTATTCAAGAGCGTCATGGTACGCGCGTCGTGACCATCAAAGTCTTGAGTGGTCGCGAACACCGCTACACCCGTCGCGGTAGCATCTATGGTATCCTCGGAAGTGCCAAGCAGTTTGCTCGGAACTGGGATGAGAATTATTCCACAGAGACTGGCCGCTTGAGCATCACTGAAGATGAAGCCAAGAAGCGCATGAAAGACACCGGTCAGGTGGCGTTCAATAAAGTCGACATCATTGGTGACGCAGCCATCCTCGTGCTAGCCAATCGTCTCAAGCTCGACGCTGATACACAAGCGAGTACTGAGGGAATGACGCCCGCACAGATTAAGCGTGCGTTTGTGAAGCACAGTGTTGGCGCATCAAAGAACAAAGTCTTCGTCCAAACCGTTATGCCATTCCTCGCGTAACATTCACAAGAGAAAGAGAGAACATCATATCATGAGTAACACACAGAGTAGTGACGGCAAGATTACACCGAGTGAAGCTGGTAAGATTTCCAAGAAGCTGGCTGCGCAATTCAGCAAGGCTGCCAAGATCAAGGCCTATACGACGCTGCTACGGAACACCTATGGGGGTTCATTCACCCGAAAGGATCTGAAGGAGTTCGAAGACAAGAACAACGTCGTCGTCCAGTGGGTTGCGCGTCGCGAAGACCCGGTCCAGAACTTCCGAACGCCTCTGGGGTTCGTGCGGGCTGGTCGTGGGACGTATGCCATTCCTGCGGATTCGAATCCTATCTCGGAGACTGCCAAGACCGTCACCGATGTGCCGGGTGGTCCTGCTGGACAGCCGGTGACTGTCGAGGCTGGTGAGTTCCCGACAAGCGGCGCTGTGGAGGAAGTGACTGAACTGACATACAAAAACTACATCTGAGTCGCCGGCGCGGGGGGAGATGGAAAAAATTCCGTTTCCCCCTTTCGCTAAGCTCCACGAGACTCCACCCTAGTCTACCCCAGAGGGCGGTAAATAGGGCACGGTAAGTAGAAACGAACAGAAATGACTATCAAACAGAAGCGCACGAAGCAAGAAATACTCACTGCGGTCATCAAGACCTACGGTACGACAGTCACCCGAAAGAACCTGATGGAATTCGAAGAAGCCGGCCGCGGCAATGTCGCATTCATCGGCAAGCTATATCGTTCAGGGCGTGGCATATATCAACTGCCTACGGTCTACGATGCGGAAGTCAACCACGGGAAAACAGAAATCGAACGATTACTGCCGACCCAGAAAGAATACAACCGTGCGCTGATCCGTGCGTGGGAAACGATGAGTCCGCCGCTGTTTCGACGGGCATAAGGAAAAACGAGATGATGATTACAGACGAATGGTTACGTGAAACAGAGATGTGGTTGGCATTGTATTGTGCCGGCGCCGTGTTCATGTTTGGATGGGCACTGTATTACCTCAACGAATTGCTCGGAGGGCACCGATGATCTGGTTACTGATTATTGGTGGCGCGGTCATGCTCTATGCGATGCGGCAGTTCGTGCCCGTCTCTGACGACTTTCTGTATATCTCAGAAGAGACGCGCATCTACCATGCCACCGGCCGGCATCCGCGGCGATGCGCCTTCGTGGACTGGTCCTCCATCGAACATCTCGATGCGTGGACAGAAGCAGACAGGAAAGGAAACTAATGGGACAACGGCGGATTAACAATTCACCCGAACGCAAAGCACAACGGCGTGAGGAAGCAACAGTCAGACAGGAGGAACGCCTCCTCCGTTCTGATGAGGAACAACTCGCGCTGATTGCCTATCGGCGTGGGGAGAACAAGCGAGAGCGAAAAGCTCTCGCCAACTAAGTGGAGAACACCATGAACAACGATAAGACCGTCTCGGAACCGAACATCGTCGAAGGCACCTACCTTCCACCAAACGACTATCACTGGATGATTGACAGAGCGTATGGCGCCTGTGCGGATGAGAAACTGCCTATTCACGGTCCCAGTGATTGTGATGTCACCGAGACATTCGGACCGTCAGCAGAACGCTTCATCATCAAGGATGACGACGGCAATGTCTACTACGGTGGACTCATCCAAGGCGCAGACTATCAGGGATTTGAACCCCTTGACGATTACGGTCAGCCCAATGCGGGCGCGACCGAGATTCATTACATCAACGCCGATGGCAGTTGGGAGCAACTCTAAACATGGCAAAGACACCGACATGCGACGTACCGGACGTGCCCTATACCAATGGATTCGGCTATTGGTTCATCACGGTGAAGACAGCACGATTGGCGGCTTGCGCTGAGAAGGACAATGCTGTATAATAGTGGGACAGGAAACGAGAGATGTTACGACCACAAATGGGCAGCATGAAAGTGGGTTTCACTGGTACGCAACACGGGATGACGATGCGACAGCACCGACAGTTGGCGGCAATTCTTCGCGGTCTCGACGTGAGTGAATTCCATCATGGAGACTGCATCGGGTCGGACGCTGAGGCGCATGTGATCGCACAGTCTCTCGGAATTCGCGTGGTCGTGCATCCACCTGAGAACGATGCGAAACGGGCATTTGTAGCTCTGAGTCGGGGGACTGCCCAGCGGTCCGCCGATGATATCCGTGTGCCGCGGCCGTACCTGAAACGGAACCAGAACATCGTCTCGGCGTGCAAGCTGTTGATCGCCGCGCCGAAGCAACACCGTGAACAGCGACGGTCAGGGACATGGGCCACGATTCGATTCGCCAACCGAAACGGCGTCGAAGTGGTGATCATCGTACCATGAAGGAAAAGGAGATGGCAGTGCGCAGTGAACAGTTTGAGACGCTCTACAGTGGCAATAAAAATGGCAGTGTCCAGCAATGGACGATCAGTGTGAGTGGCTCGACGATTACAAAAGTCTATGGGCAAGTCAACGGCGCCTTACAGACGACGACTGATGTTATTCGCAAGGGGAAGAATCTGGGTCGGTCAAATGCCACAACGCCTATCACGCAAGCCCGCGCTGAGGCAAAGTCACAATGGGAGAAGAAGCTCAAGTCGGGGTATGTGCGTGTCTTGTCTGATGCGCAGTCGGGCGCCGTCGATACGCAGTTCATCGAGGGTGGTGCTGAAGTGATGCTGGCACAGAAGTTCAGTCAGCATGGGAAGAAGATTACCTACCCCGCGTTCGTACAGCCAAAGCTCGACGGCGTGCGGTGTGTCGCCATCCTTGAGGATGGTGTGTGTACACTCTGGTCACGGACACGCAAACCCATCACCGGCGTGCCGCATATTGCGCGGGCGATTGAACAGCAGTATAGTGGGCACGCCAACGTTGCGGCGCTGGACAGGCTCATCTTGGATGGCGAATTGTACCAGCATGAGTACAAAGATAAGTTTGAGCAGATTGTCTCGTATGTGCGGCAACGTGACCCGAAGATTGGGCATGAAGTCGTGGAGTATCATGTCTACGATGTGATTGATGAACAGGATACGTTTGAGGCACGGAGGTGGACGGTCGAGGAGTTGCGACTACATACGCCGTTGGTGCCGGTCGTGACCACAGAGGTCCGTTCGCTGGATGAAGTCTTGTCCGTCGATGAGGAACATCGTGCGGCGGGTTACGAGGGCACGATGGTGCGTGAGGCGAAATCGATGTATGTCGCCGGGCGTTCGATGGGACTTCAGAAGATCAAGCAGTTCGATGACGCCGAGTTTGAAGTGACAGGCGTGCAGCCTGGCCGCGGTCGGATGTCCGATTGTGCCATCTTCACCTGTTCCACGACGAAAGGTATAGCGTTCACGTGTAAGATGGAAGGTGCGTTGGCAATGTTGAAGCCGTATCTGACGAATCCAGACACGGTGATCGGTAAGATGTTGACGGTGCGGTATCAGGGATTGACCAATGGCGGTGTCCCACGGTTCCCCATCGGTGTGAGTGTTCGTGACTACGAGTAAAGAGTGACATGAAGAATCTGAAAGAAACCACCAAGACAGTGCCAAGCAGCAGGGATAGGTTCATGTCGTTTGATCCGCTCGGTCCAAATGAGGAGAGACTGATTATCAACATCGCCGCAGGCACCGTACTGCGACAGGGCGTCAGAGAACTCACCAACACGCCAAACACCCTTGTTTCTATCAGGTGGACAGACGAAACACTCGATTGGCATTCCGACAGACCGCTCTATGCGGTCGTGCGTATTCCCGGCGGCGCGGTCTGGTTGGATGAGACACACGGCTGGGTCGACGGGTCGACAACAACCCATGTCTATGACATCTCAGAATTGACCCGGCAGGAATTTCCGGCTGGTTCAATAGCAGCACAGCATGGATACGCAGGCACGCATTGGGCAGGCCGTGCGCAACGACTGATTCAGTGGGAAGGATGCTAATGTTCGAAAAAGTGTGTGATTGGATAGGGTATGTTTTTTGTGAGGCGTCATTCTTCATCATGCCTGATGACTTGCTGGACCGCTGTATCTTACAGTCACTGGGTGAGAGTGAAGAAGACATCGATGGCTATATCACCGTCAGCTATGCGGACTATCGCTGGTATGACCAAGCCTTCTTTACCCTCGGTTCCGTTCTCTATCGTATCGGCTGTGCGTTCTATGCGCACGGTGAATCGCCGGCGGCCGGGCAGTCACCGTGGATGGTGTCGGAAGACGCAGAGCATGAGTAAGAAGCAGGAATTGTTGGACGAACTGAACATCGCGATTACGTTGCGACATGCGACTATCGCCCATCAACTGGTGGATGAACTGATTGGCTTGGGTGATATCGAATACGTGGCAGATGCCTTTGACGAAGTAACGGAGAAGCTGAAGAAATGAAGATGTCAGCACCATTGAGCGAAGAACAACAGGCATACGCGGGAAATTTGGCACTCACGAATCATGAAACCGAGTATCGGTTATGTGAGATTGCGAAAGCGGCCGTCGGGATTACGACGTTGCTGTGCGATGCGGGAGAGAGTGCGCACCGAGCAGCCGTCGCCGACCATCTGCCTGGTCCAGAGGGCAAATTTACAGACGAGATGGTCGTGCGACGGATGCGGAAAGCCAGACAGGGGATCGAGATGATTCTCGCACGGGTCGACTCGCTGGTGACGGAATACGAAATGAAAGATGGAGTCAAAAAATAATGAATGCCGAACATGAACTACGCACCACCTTCCTTGAATGGGGTACCAAACTGCGCCGCGCCATTAGCTTGGCGGAATCGCGTCTGGATGCTGAGAGTTTCGCCCATTCCATGCGTGTCGCCTCGAAGACGGAGGGCAACCGGACGGCGTTTAATGCTACGCTACAGGACAACACAGCAGGTCTCAAAGCGATGATCGTCGGCGTCTTGCACGACCTCATCGAAGACCAAGTGCGAGGAAAGGTGGTGGATTTCAAACATCTCGCCGATGAGTTCGGCGAAGAGGTGTCCGAGGCGGTGGAGATTCTGACACGGCCAGCAGCATCGCGGATGACGTATCGTGACTACATCACGGAGGTCGCAGAGAACGATCTCGCCACGCTGGTGAAGATTGCCGACTTGAACGATCACCTGAGCAAAGCGAACGCACCGACACTCCGGCCGACACTGCGCCCTCGCTACGAGAAAGCACGGTCACAACTGATGGCAGTGAGAGCGACATCTCTGTGGGCAGATACCACAAAAGAGACAGCAGAGTTGGAGCAATGGGCTGAACAACGAGATATGAACGGAGCGTGGTAATGCGGAGTTTGAGTATACACGGACGAGATATGAACATTGTTGAAGAGCAGCGCATGAAGTATCCGAACCATAAGCCGTGGATGATAGCACATGGTCCAGCATCGACTGGGGCGACAGCACAAACGCTGGTCGAGATAATCAGTTATCCGTTCAAAGCGGCGTATGACTTGATTGACGGGCATGACTTGGATGAACGTGAGTGGCGCATTCTGGTCCGACAGACGCCGGGTGACCCCACATCGTCGGTCGAACGACAGGCAGACCACGTGACGCCGTTGATGTCTGATGGGAAGCCAGTGTGGGCTGAAGAATATTGTGTGAGGATGGAACTCCCATACATCGCGTAGCAGAAAATTGTTGGAGAGATTTGTGAAAAGCTATAATATAACATTGTCTGAAGCCGAACTACTCAGTGTCGTGGATGCGCTAACAGCCGCATCACCTTATACACACGGTGCTGCCAGCGTAACCGATATGTACTTGTTGTCGCGGCGGATTACCGATCAGGCAGCAGACCAGTTTCACGCTGCGCGTCCCGATGTGCGTCAGCAGTATTTGTTCAGTAACCGTTGAATGAGGATAGTCATGAAGCAAAATGGAGTTAAGAGGAGTAGGACTGTGGAACTTGAAGTAGAAGATCGACCAATTCGCAGTCTAAGTGCGGATGAGTTATTCACTGCGGCGTTGCCGAGAGTGCCAATGCCGGTGCAGCATGAGAAGCTGGAGAAGTACTGGGAGCGGATGGGATTGTCGCTGTTATTGGATTCGACAACCTATGAGTATTATTTGTCGCGCTACACGCGAGAGCGACCACGGAGGCACTTGTGAGACGCGGACCGCAAGCGAGAACGGATATCGAGAATGAAGAAGCCTTAGCTGACCTCGCGACGGGCCGGACTTCACGGCGTAGCACGAGGAAGACGGCTATCGTGGAACCAGAACCGGATGACATCGAGAGCGGGGGCCTCGTCGTGCGCGACGGGCGCCTCGAAGTAGAGACGCCGAAGCGGAACTCAAAGCCGAAGTCATCAGGCGCGTGGGCGGCTGGGCGGGGTCGATGGAAGTGTTGCACTTGTGGCACATGGACTCGCGACCCGGCGCATCGGGCGTGTCTTGCGTGTCGGAAACTTGAGAAGCAAATTTAGTTGCAACTAAATATAAAGACAACAAAATCGCTTTCAGGCAGGCACACAGAGAAAGAGTAAGGATATGAGACCTAGAGCAGCACGATTTCGCGTCGCCTACATGTATGGAAAGGAAGAGGGTGGCGCACAGACTCGGACTCGGTTGACCACTTCAACATCCAATCTCTGGAATCCGCAAACGCGCAGTGAGACGGGCGTGTTGTCTTATCTTCGAGGACGACATCCCGGCTTTGAGATTACGATTCTTGATTTAGAGTTTCAAGATTCCTCCGGCGAAGCGTTGTAAGTATTGTCAGTTATGAGTATTCCAACGTTCAAGAAACATCTTCACGAGAATATGGAAGAAGAGACTACGTTTAATCGCGAACTTAATGAGTCGAGTCTCAGTCGTGTGTACAGGCACAACCTGTTACACGATTGTGGGGCGTTGACTGCTTGGCGGAAAGCTGAGAAATGCGGCGAGGGCCGCCTCTTCACACACAAGGAAAACGCACAGCGCAATCGTTCGTTGTTGTCAAAACTTAAAGCGCGTGGGTATGGTGTGACGACGTTACGCGGCCGGTATCCTGAAGGTGGACGCATCACGACCGAAGAAAGTTATTTTGTGGTCGACGTTGATGATGGGGGCCTATTGGAAACGGAACTCCGAAACCTCGGGCAGCACTTCGATCAGGACAGTGTGCTAATCATTCCGAAGGGCACAGTCGGCGGTCAGGCTAAAGCCTTTCTGCTCGGCACAAATCGTTGCCCGGGCAACTGGATTGGTTTTGGTACCAAAGAGTTTTTTAATCAAGGTAAGTTTGGGTACGGTTCTAAAATTTATACCTCGTATGTCAATGGGCGCCCCTTCATCTTTGAAGAGGTCGGCGATGAGGTGCCGTCGCCCGGAAGCGGATTTGGTTGGTGGTCGTTACATCGTGCCGCCAATAAACATTGGACAGAATTTTGATTCGTGCTTTTTTCCAAGGGGGCTTTATGTCATCCCTAAAATTGCTGATAGGCCATAAATTTCTTTTATTGCCATGTGATGGAGTTACAATGTTAATCGCAATTGGCTACATGTTTCTATTCGTCTCGATTGTTAATTGATGCGTGATACCGTCGAAGAAGGGGGGAGAAGATAACCATAAATGGTGTTGTTGGTAACTGTGATCGCCAGCGTCTTCTTATTTATTGCGATTGCAATCGAAATCGATTATTAACTAAGGAGGAAGCATGATTTGGTCGAAGCCTGAAATCAGCGAACATTCTCTTCAGATGGAAGTGAGTATGTACGTTACAGCAACCAGATGAGGATAGAACGTTAAAAGAGAGATAACGGATATAATATATGGGTTCCATTCCCTAAATTGGCGCGGCTGGTGGTGATTCATCAGCACAGTTTGGCGGTATCTGTCACAAACCGCCACCATTTTTGAGAGTATAATTTATGATAAAACGGATTCATGTTAACCAGCATGTGATCAGGAAAAACCGAAAGACGGGAGAACGAAATCCGGTCCTGTCGGTCAAAACCTACAAGAGCAATACGTATGCCTCAGAAATTACAGGAGACGGACCCTTCCGTGTCGTTTATAGCCCAGACAAACCACTTTCCTGTGGCGCTCACGTATGGATTGAATACGAGGGTGATGTAGTTGTCATACGCTAATCGATTCTGGGACGCGCTCTTCCTCGTGCCTCGTATCGCGGCGGGACTCCTGTTGTTTATATGTTACATTTGGATGTTGCTAACACTCGCAGTAGTGAAGTGGATGAAACCAGAGAACAGGGGTGAGTCGTTCCTGTATAAACAGATTCTACGGTGCTATCGTGTTGGAAAGAAAATTCATGAGAAGGTGATGGACCGGCCGCTCCATTGGGCGCCGGCAGTAAATTTGAGAGTAGAACCAGACGAAAAGGATGAGGAGTAATATTATGCCGACACGAAAAGCCGTTTTTGGTATCATCGATTCAGAACGCAACTCACAAGACCAGCAGTTACCAGCAAACCCATTCGAACTCTTCGATTGGCTAAACTTCATTGATGACCATCTGTTGCGGGCCCGGACCGCAGGAACGAAAGTCGAAGCGACGGATGAGTTACGCAACCTCGCGGCCTGCGCGGTTGCTGCTATGGAGCAGTATGGGGTTCGCGCTAGGACTGGCGAGTTTGGCATTGACCAGCCCACCAATATGTCCAAGTTGTCCGGTATGTTGTCTGACCTTGATGAGTCGCAGTTCTCGCATCAGGGAGTGACGGCAAATAATGACTCGGACGATCCCGAAGACGACGATTGACATCGCACACATTCTGTGGTATCATTACTGTATGATAAATCGAAGGGTCATTGATGAGGCTGGACCAAACGGACGGACCGCACAAGCCCTTCGTTTATCACCCGCACCGACTAGGGATGAGTCGGACCCGAACTACTCAGGGTTTGGAGGTAACCTTCTGCCAGTAAGCGTTACGAGTAGAGTAGAGACTGGCGTTTTTCGTGTTGACATAGTGTGATGATCGTGGTATCATTGTAAGTGTCAAATCACACATCGGGTTCGCGCCTTTGCTGGTCGGCTCAACTCGATTCCTTAAATGATAGACCGGCAAAAAGAGAGTGCTTTTAATATGGCAAGCAAGTCCACTTCTGTTACCTCGCGCATTTTGACCTACCTCAAGACGGGGGCAGATATCACCCAGGCTCAGGCGCGCAAGCGTTTCGGCATCACCAACGTTCGCGCTCGTATGTCCGAGCTTCGTCAGGCGGGATACGCTATCTACCTGAACGAGAAGACGACCGCCAATGGTCGCACCATCAAGGCATATCGCCTTGGCACGCCAACTCGGTTGATGATTGCTGTGGGTAACACGGTGATCTCCGACCCCACCTTCGCGCCGCTCGTGGATTGCGCTGGCGCGAACGTGTCTCGTTACACCTCAGCCCCAAGTGGTAGCTAGTTAGCTGCCATTTTCATGACTGCATGAGTCCTTCATGTGGTCGTCCGTGATTGGTGCGGCTCGGTGCCTGTTGCGGATTATGTTTCAATACTGATGAGCGCGGAAGCGCGAAATCGTGGCGACGAGCGAACAGTTTCAAATACCAACGCCGCGGTCTATTGATTAGTCCCATTCGCAACGAGGAGTTTTTATTATGCCCAAGGTGGAAATCCCTGTAGAAGAACTCCGCAAACGTAAACTGTTTGTTGCGACTCCCATGTATGGGGGCATGTGTAACGGCCCTTATACCAAAGCCCTCCTCGACCTCAACACCATCTGTATGAAGTATGGCGTTCAGGTCCAATACTTTTTCCTCTTCAACGAATCTCTTATTACCCGCGCCCGCAACTATCTTGCGGATGAATTTTTGCGTGGGGATTTTACACATTTGATGTTCATCGACAGCGACATTGATTTTGAAGCGATGGATGTTATCTCTCTGCTTGCGCTCGATAAGCCCATCGCCGGTGGCCCATATCCAAAGAAGACCATTGCGTGGGAGAAGGTCTACGACGCGGCGAAGCTCGGTCTGGTGGACGACAATCCCAATCACTTGGAACATTACTCGGGCGATTATGTTTTCAACGTGACGCAAGAGACCAAAGAGATTCGCATGGACGAACCCGTAGAGTGCTTGGAGATTGGCACCGGATTCATGATGGTGCGCCGTGACACTTTTGAGAAGTTCAAAGAGGAGTATCCCGACTATTCATATAAGCCCGACCACAATCGCACGGTCGCGTTTGATGGCTCTCGCGAGATACACATGTTTTTTCAGGCACTCATCGACCCAGAGTCGAAGCGGTATCTCTCGGAGGACTACATGTTCTGCCAGTGGTGTCGCAATGTTGGGATTTCCATCTTCCTGTGCCCGTGGATGAAGTTGAAACACGCGGGAACGCATATCTTTGGCGGTTCACTAGAAGCGTTAGCTGGTCTGTCACACAAACAACGTGAGGCAGAATTCCAGACTCCGGTCGCCCGGAACATGACAGAGGTCGTGTCACGAGGGTCCAAGAAAAAGAAACGAAAGAGAGGAGGTAAATAAATTGAACGATAACACCCCTCATCCTAACGTCGCAACAACTCCACCCTTTGCCATCTATGGTCTCTGTGGCTTTGCTGGCAGCGGTAAGAATACCGCAGCGTCTCTTCTCCTAAAGCACACAGACGGAAATGCTTACAGTTTTGCCGCGGCACTCAAGGACGGTACCGCGGCTATTTTCGGATGGCCGCGAGAGATGTTAGAGGGTGATACGGATACGTCCCGTGCGTGGCGTGACCAGACTGATGAGTATTGGAGTCAAGCGTTTAATCGATTTGTCACACCGCGCATGGTACTACAAGAAGTAGGCACCGATGTCTTTCGTAAATACTTGCCAAACATCTGGGTTGCAGCCGCAGCGCGGCAGGTGCAGTCAAAGGACGCAACCGCAATTTTTACGGACACTCGTTTTGGAAACGAGATGTCATGGATCAATAGTCAGAAGGGTGTTCTGATCTGGGTGTATCGGCCAAATATGCCACACCTTTCGGCTGCGACGGCAAATATGGTGCGGGAGATCGTTGACCGACATGAAAATCTTTCGGATGAACATCTTCAATTTAAGATTCAACATTCCTGCCAAACGGACGAGATGCATTCGAGCGAAACGTCATTCCTTTATGACGGGCCCTTACGGCCGCATATTGTGGTGAAGAATACATCAACAGAAGATGATCTATCCTCGATGATGCGCCACATTTATGCGCTACACACAACAACGGGGATGGAGGATTTTCCGTTTGGAACGAAGACATTGTATCTTTCAATGTTGCGCTCACAATATTGGTGGGAGTGGATGAATGAGAGTGAAGAGTACCTCGATAGCTACCGCGTTTATAATAAAGCTAATATCTGTATAATGTCGGGTGATAACAATGGTCGGTGAACTTATTCCCGACCCGACCAAAAGTCCGTGGGAGGCTGTGGAAGTGGATGGTCAGACGAAGACGCGGTGTCGATATTGCCTACAGTTCTTTGCCGCTCCTCCAGGCACCAACAACGGGGCATCAGCCGATTCCCAAGTCGCCAAGAACCACTTCAAATGGTGTGAGTGGTTGTCAGCATATCGAGAGGGTTGATTGAGTTGTTCGTTTCTGTTATACTTGTTGTGTTCGTATTCGTAATGTTTTCTTTTGAGGTAATTAATGGCTGATTATGAAGTGAGTGAGTCAACGCTTAAAATTCTGAAAAACTTTTCTGGAATATCCGACAGTGTGCGCCTACGGCCAGGCACCACACAGCGCACGGTGTCCGCGGCGAAGAGTATGATGGCCATCGCCGAATTTGAGGAATCGTGGCCGATGGAAACGCCGATTTATCAATTGCCGGAGTTGATTAACAATCTGACTTCATACGACCGCCCCACACTGACATTTGAAGAGAAGCAGTTTGTGATTCGCGGCTATGATTCTCCATCGCACGTGGAGTATCCGTACTCGGATGCGTCTGTCGTCATCGTGCCGCCCGAGAAAAACTTCGATCTGTCAGACCCAGTAGCGGTCTTTACATTGCCGGCCAAGGCAGTGACGGAGATCAAAAAGTTCTCGCAGATCAATAATCTACCGACAGTGACCATCGAACTTGATGGCGGTAAGTCTTCGAGCATCATCGTTAAACCGATGGATGAGAAGAATCCCGTCACACGGACCTATTCGTATCCGGTCTCGGCGGACCCCAAGCGTGTTGACCGCTTGATGGACGGCGTGCAGAAGACCTCAAAGTTCAAGCGCGAACACTTCGACCTGTTACTTGAGGGTGAGTATGTGGTGACGGTTGGCGCAGAGTGGAGTTATGTATATTTCAAGCACCAGAGTGTGCCGGTGTCATACTTTATTGTCCTGAAATCATAGCTATGGAACCTCGCGAATTTTTTGTTTGGGTAGAGCGATATCGTCCAACGACCATCGATGACTGTATTCTGCCTCCGGCAGTCGAACAGTCACTTCAGGGCATTCTCGCAAAACAGGATACGCCGAATCTGTTGTTCACCGGCAAAGCGGGCACGGGTAAGACAACCGTTGCCCGCGCCCTTGCCGCTGATATGGACATGAACGTGTTGATGATTAATGCCTCCGATGAAAATGGCATTGATGTCTTGCGTTCTAAACTCAAGGACTTTGCGTCGAGCATGTCGTTTGAGGGCAAGCGGAAGATGATTATCCTCGACGAGGCAGATTATCTCCATCCCACAAGCACACAACCGGCGCTTCGTGCGTTCATGGAGGAGTTCGCAGCGACGACAACGTTTATTCTTACGTGTAACCATCCCAACAGAATCATCGCTCCGCTACACTCACGATGTAGCGTGGTTGATTTCAGCATCCGAAAAGCAGACCGCGCAGAAGTGATGACGAAGTTTGCCAAACGGGCGTTTCAGATTCTGGACATTGAGGGCGTGACCTACGACAAACGGTTGGTGATGGAAGTGTTGCGTGTCTATGCGCCGGACTTTCGTCGTGTCCTGAACGAGTTGCAACGGTTCAGCGGCGGGAACGAACTGTCGAGAGAAGTGTTGTCCCAGTTGTCCGATAAGGATGTGGCAGAACTCTTCGCAACGCTGGCCAGTCGTGACTTCAACCGTCTGCGGAAGTGGATTGCGCAGCATGATGACATGAACGAGTCGGCATTCTATCGAATGATGTCGGAACAGTTACCGTCGCGATTGACTCCCGCTGATCTGCCGAATAGTATCCTTCTGCTGGCAGATTATAGTTATCGGGTGGCTTTCGCGGCGGACAAATCACTGAACATGTTGGCGTGTTTGGTCGATCTGATGTTGGGAACGAAGGTAAAGGCGTGACACCGAAGACGTTGCCGAAGAAGAAGAAGTCGCCCAAGGTCTTTACGTATCTGAAGGCTGTATCGATGACCAAATCGTTGGCACATCTGGACGACATCGACTTCGATGATCATTACATCCCGTGGCTGATCAATCGCGGGCTCTCGTTTCATGAGGACGCCGTGCTGGCGATGAACTCCATGAACGAGCGCCCGTGGTTGGCCTCATCGCTTCAGTTTCGCTTTCTTCTAAATACCCTCCGAGCGCGATCACGGTTTAGCCCGTGGCTCAAGCGAGCCACATCTTCAGATGTTGTGTTAGTGGCGGAATATTATGGGTGTAGCGTTCGACATGCCCAACCCCTCCTCGACCTTCATTCCGAAGACCAATTACGAACCGTACGTGCGAGGCTCTACAAGGGTGGAGTCGCCACGAAGAAGGACGCAGGGTATGACAAGTGAGTATAATCTCCCACCGCATATTGCCCAGATAATCCATAACTGCATTGAGATACGATTGAAAGCGCCAGGCGATTTTCTGAAGATAAAGGAAACCCTGACACGTATTGGCATTGCGGCACACAAGGACCGCAAACTTTTTCAGTCTTGTCATATTCTTCACAAGCAGGGGCATTATTATCTGGTACATTTCAAAGAATTGTTTTTGTTGGATGGCAAAAAACAGCAGACTGTGTTTGATGACACCGACAAAGCGAGGCGAAACACGATTGCAAATCTGTTATCGGAATGGGGGTTGCTGGAATTAGTCGATCCGGCGCGGAGTGCTATGCCAGTCGCAGCACTGAACCTGATGACGATTTTGCCGTTCCGAGATAAAGGTGACTGGGAATTGGTGACCAAATATGAGATAGGTAAGCGCCGAACGACAGAATGAGAGGGAGAGATGAGCGATAGAATTACATCGAAAGACGGTAAGTACGAAGGCGTATTAGACGTAACGGACGGCAATTTTGTTGTGCGTCGAGTGGCGGATGGCAAGCAGATTTCGACACTGGGCCCCTCCTCGTCGCCGTCGCCGTCCGTGAGTCCGTCGGCGTCCGCGAGTCCGTCAGAAAAGCCAGTGCCGGACGACGAACACGAACATATGTTTGAGGACATCGACGGGAGCGGCTTCATCAATCACGAACATATGTTTAGTCCAACACCACTACCGACCGAAACAAATGGGTTAAGAACTGAGCATGAGAAGAAGTTCAATGTTGCGGTGACCTCCATAGTAATTTTATTGGGTATCGTCCTATTGGGACTTCTTGTGCAGTTTACTTTTTAGAAAGAAAAAGGTGTAACACATGTATTGGGAATATTCTTTGATGGAATATCTTGGATTTATTATAGCATTATGCTCTCTTCCTCTATTGGGTTTTCTTGCGGGAAGACAACACACCATAACGCGACTGAACAGTGAGCGGGACCGAGCAGAGGAAGTTCGGAGTCTCCACGATCTGATTAATCAGAATGCCGATGATGTTGCCGACCAGGTCCGATCAATTTATCAAGAGATCGGACAGTTGCAAGATAATAATCCGCGTACAACCACGTAGAACATTATTGTTTCGAAAGGGAAAGCTATGTTGACCCTATGGATGGAAATTCTTCTTCTTCTTATTGCTATCTGCGTCGTATATCGTGGCTTCACAAAAGTGCGCAACGGGACATCGTGGCCTAAAGTGGTTGCGGGTCTGCGCGGTGTCTGGCGTGAACTCTTTACGTTAAACAAGAAATCATAATGAAAGGGTGTATGAATGAGTGATGTAATTTTTACTCCCCCGTCATCGGGTGCGGCACAGATTGTCCATCTCGTGTCGGGCGAGGATGTGATTGGCGTTGTCACCTACGATGAAACACGGTCGGGCTATGTAGTTCAAAACCCTGTGACGCCACAGGTCGAGGTCGATCCGAAAAAGGGCGCTATGCGTCTGGGCTTGCTGCCTGTTCGCCCCTATTATGGGTCGGATAAGACGGCAGAAATCTTCGTCTCAGCCGCGCAGGTCGTGTATGTTACCGATCTCTCTGAACAGATGGAAGATGCCTATCGGCAGTATCACTCGAAACTCGTTCTTCCCAAGAAGCTCGACTCACTCTCTTCGCTGTTGACGTAAAGGTGGGGCCGTGGGCCCCACTCTTTTCTTTGTTATACCGCTTGCATGTGCTATAATTACGTATGACACATCCACGGTCCAAACCCGTTCTCCGCACGACCCTCACACCAGACCTACAATACACACATACCACTACCATCAAGCAGAACGTTCTGGTCCGAGCGCGGTCGTCTGACGGTCGCGCTCATTTCATTAAGACCGCATATCGTCCAACCTATTATCTCCCCACAAACGAATACACGGGCGAGGCATCCATTGATGGCTGCCCGTTATTGCCATACGAGCAGGACTCCATCCGAGATGGCCGCACGTTTCTCTCGGAACATCCTGAAGCGTACGGCAATATTCAGTGTGAGTATATGTTGTTGTCTGATGTGTATGGGTCAAAAGACATCGTGCCGGAGATGGATCGGCTCTTGATATGGAATTTCGATATCGAAGTCGACTCTGAAACAAGTTTTGCGTCGCCCGATAATCCAACCAATGCAATCACGGCCATTACCGTGATGTGGCGTCATCGGGGAGAGCGCGGCACTGTCACCTACGGATTGCAGCCGTATGAGGCGGCCGAAGGTGTCGAGTATGTACAGTGTGAAGATGAGAAAGAACTACTCGAACGATTTATTCAGAACTGGCGCGCCGACTATCCCGATATCGTCACGGGATGGAATGTACAGTTGTATGACATTCCGTATCTGGTTGGGCGCATCAAGCGGGTAGTCAATGCGCCAGCCGCGAGTTCACTGTCACCTTATAAGCATTTGTCTGAACGCAAGGTGATGTTCTACGGGCGCGAACAACTCGCCGTGGATATCCGTGGCGTGGCCACGCTCGACTATCTGGAACTCTATCGCAAGTTCACCTTCACGCAGCAGGAGAGTTATCGTCTTGACCACATCGCACACGTGGAACTCGGGCAACGCAAACTCTCCTACGCAGAGTATCGGTCGTTGTCCGCACTCTACGTCGAGAACTATGCCGCGTTTATGGATTA
>VTLG01014852.1_pt1 | contig 23982 bp, 47 predicted proteins | sample 4694571 | NCBI WGS metagenome assembly VTLG01 (sample SAMN12604809, study PRJNA352737) | marine metagenome | biome: ENVO:00000447; feature: ENVO:00000209|ENVO:00000569|ENVO:01000036; material: ENVO:00002151; isolation source: viral sequences binned using virsorter ...
ATGGCAATACCATTTATAAATCATACTAGCCCTCACAAGCTAAACACTCTTCACCAGAGGCAAGAGATTCAATATCAATCTCCTTGATAATCTCACGTTCAATTTTACGTGATACCTTATCAGCCTTGCCAATCTTTTCAGAGCGACAGTAATACATAGTCTTTACTCCTTTCTTCCATGCTAGAAAATGTACAGCATGTAGATAAGTTATGTTTGCATCTGGCCTGAAGAATACATTGAGTGATTGTGATTGGTCAATATATTCTTGCCTGTCAGCAGCATGTTCAATCACCCACCTTTGATCAATCTCCATAGCTGTTTTATATAAATCTTTTTCTTCATCTGTTAGACATCTTAGGTGTTGTACTGAACCATCATTGGCTATAATAGAAGACCATATACGGTCATAGTTAAGGTTCTCATTGTCTTGGCATTTCTTTTCTATAAGTTTATCCAAGAACTTATTCTTGTTTAGAAAGGCACCACTTAGAGTATCTTGTCTGTAGGCGTTGGCTCTCCAAGGCTCAATAGATGGAGAAGTATTACCCATGATAATAGAAGAAGAAGCATTGGGTGCAATAGCCATAACATGACTACACCTTAGTCCAGTACCATGAGCATCAGGTGCCTCACCTCTTTCAGAACCAAGCTCACGATTAGCTAAATCAAGACCTGATCTAATATGTTTAAACATTCTTATATTACTGGACTTGGCTACTGCAGTTTCAAAAGGCACACCTTTCTTTTGAAGGTAAGCGTGAAACCCTAATGCACCAACACCAACGCTACGCTCACGCATGGCAGAATATCTTGCACGTTCAATACTATCAGGTGCTTCATTAATAAACATTGTTAATACATTGTCTAGCATCTCCAATACATCTTTGAGAAAACCTTTTTCTTTTGACCACTCATCAAAGTACTCAAGATTAAGAGATGAGAGACAGCACACAGCAGTACGCTCTTTATTTGTTGGTAGTATAATCTCTGAACATAGATTAGATTGATTAATCTGCAAGCCCTGTTGCTTGAGCCATACAGGTAACTTCTCATTGGATGTATCAATGAAGTGTAGGTAAGGCTCTCCTGTTTGCATACGCATCTCCAAGATACGCTGCCACATATCTCTGGCTGATATAGTCTCCTTAACTTCTTTTGTATGTGGGTCTTTGAGATGCCATGTATCATCTATGTTGGGGTCAGTCATACACTCTTCAATAAGTTTCATAAACTTATGACTGACATTAATACCATGATGTAGGTTAAGGCATCTAAAGTTTTGATCACCAGTTGGCTTACGCATCTCCAAGAACAAAAGAATATCAGGGTGATCAATGTCGAGGTAAGCAGCATAGCTGCCCCTGCGAGTTTTACCCTGCCTGTATGCCAAGCTAGACGCATCATACATCTTGAGATGTGGCATCATGCCTGTAGACTTCTCATCTGCAGAACGAATACCAAACCCAATACCAACTCCACCACCATACATAGATAGCCAGTTAGTCTCTGATAGATTATTAACTAAACCTTCTGCTGTATCTTCAATGTAGTTAAGATAACAAGAGATAGGTAAGCCACGCTTTGACCTGCCATAGGATAAGATTGGAGTAGAATACGACAGCCAATGTTTAGAAGAGTATTCATATAACCTTTGAGCGTGTTCGTTGTTTGAAGAAAATGTTTTAGATACATAGGCAAACCTCTCTTGTGGAGAGAGTTCGTTGTCTAACATGTAAGATTCTTTTAACCTAGCTATTCCTAATTCATCAAATAAATTGTCTCTTGCAGGGTTAATTGTGATCCCAAGATGGGTCATCTGAGACATATATTATTCTCCTTTTTTATATACCATTTCCAATATCATTTGTGCGTAGTGTATTACTTTGCGTATGTCTTCTTCACCATCACCTTTTGTTCTGTGGCGTGTGATGTATTTAACCACGTTGCCTTCCAAGAAGTCAAGACCGTTGGAATATATATACTCCACAGGTTGTATGGCACAATCTTTATAATGGCTACCACCTACCTGTTTGTCAAGTGCTTCTTTCTCTACGACTTCAACCTGTTCTCTATCTTCCTTTAATCTTCTAAGTATATAGTTATCTCTGGACTCCATAATAAATCTCCTACTTTCTTTTGAGGATTTTATCTAACTTACTTCTAATTTCTTTTGTATTTTTAGAGTTAATAACATAGGCTGCAAAATCTTTAACTTTCTTAGGTTCCAATCCAGCATAGTCACATATAAATTCAAAGTTCTGACTTGTAACTCCAATAGATGCAAAGAACCAAGAGGTAGCTTCTTCTCTTAACATTGTTATGCTAGTGGACTCTACATTGTTTTTTGGTTTTGTTGCATCCAATAACGCTTGAAGTACAACCGATACAAACAAAACTCTATCTGGATATTTCTGTGAATCTAAATGTATATCTAATATATTATCGAAATCTTTTTGGTTCATTTTCAAACTCTTGTACTGGCCTATAAAACTTACCACCTACATAGTTATTATAGTATGCTGGCTCGTCTGTACCTTCTAAGGTAGAGGACAAAACATTATACTTCATCTGGTAGTATAGCTCATAGTACTTCAGGCTTCTTTTGTTTTTAAACTCTGCTATTATCTCAAACTTAAAACTTCTTTTACCTAGCTTCTTGATATCTTCCAACAGCAACTTAGAGGAACCCATGTAGATAGCCCAATTGGATTCTCTCTTGGTTGCCTTGAAGCTACCTTTCTTTCTCTTCACTGGATGCCAATACTGCTTGCATCCTACATAAGACTTACCTGTTTTCTTATTGGTTATAAGATATACGAAACCAAAGTGACTGTTAGGATCAGGCTTCTTACGATACTTCCAGTGCATCTAATAAGTTAGTTCCTCAACTTCAGGCATCTTAGCGATTTGCACCAGATATCTTTTACCATTTGCGTACTTAAATGTACGAACACCTTGACCTTGGTTAGCATCAGACCAACACAACTCCTTGTGTCTACAATAAACACAACCAATAGGAAGCTTATAATTACCAGACTTCCCATCAGGTACAGCATCATAACACCTATCAGGTATAGTATCTCCTGCCACAATCTTTTTAATTTTCTTAACCCTCTCACCAGCATTTATCATCTCCATTGAGTGAACAGGTGTTAAGCAAATCTTACCTGTAGATTTATCTATAGCAAGGAAAGCTGCTTTATCTATGCCATTAGCTTGAGCATAAGCAGATATCTGTGCTATGTAACCAAAGGGATCATCCTCTGCTATGTTATGAGAAGCAAACTTGTCAAAGCTTCTCCCAGAAGCAGACTTACAATCAACCAAAACCCCATCAATAATTGCATCCTGATGTCCTAATACTCCTTCTACTGATACTTCTTTCTGTTGCGCTTCGACTGTATGACCAGCAACTTCAGCGCAGAGTAAAAGTAATTCTTCCAATATATAACCATAGAGAAATTTAATCCTTGTGCTTGGTGGTAAACTTTCTTCAGTTGTTTTTGTATTAACATCATACCACAACTGCCTGTTTGGTTTACCAATACCAGATAATCTTAAATGACCTTCTCTTGGTTTGCTATACATAAATTCTTTGATATGAACTTTAAGCATATCGCCAAACTTATCTATGAGTTCGTCTACTTCTTTCTCATCTCTCTCTATAGGAGTAAGATTAAAAAGATCATAGATATCTTCTACTAGTGTTTCAATTTTTTTCATAGTAAAAATAGGGGTGCTACACTAACCCTAATGCAGCACCCCATACTCACTTAGTTACCAAATGGGATATCATCTGACATCTCAGTGGTTGCTTGATTAACATAACCACCTTCAACAACATCAAAGTCTTTATCCCCATACTCAACCAACTCAACAACTTGAACTGCTGCAAGATCAGCAGACTTACCTGCCTTACCTGCATAGTTCCACTCATAGGGAAGGGCTTTAACAGTTACTACGCTGCCATTTCCAATGAGTTTATTATCCCAAGAATTGTTTTGGGAATCTACTACAGTAGGTGCTTGACGAGGGCCATTCTTGCCCTGCACCTTACGCTTTAACGTGACAAACTCACCACGCTCATCGTCTTTATTACGCACATTTAAACCAGCGTCTTCAACCATTGCTTTGGTATCAGAGTCAAGGCAAAGATCAAGCTGCCATGCAGGTTCAAAAGTGCTATTAGGCTCAACGACTGAAGCCCAATAACATTTACCAGTTAGGTATAAAGGTGTAATAGCCATTACTATTTTTCTCCTGTGTTTAGTGCTACACTATCGTAGCTGTTGATAAAAAGTTTAACCACGCGAAACAAGATCAGTATACACGAACTGATTTACCTTGTCAACTATTAATGTGTGTCTGCCCATGTCTTACCTACTTTGTAATCACAGTCAAGCTCACATTTAACTTTAAGTGTCTTCTGTGTCTGTGCCATTGCCTCCTTTGTTAAATTACAAAACCTATTTACATGTGGTATAGCTACTTCAAACTGGTATTCATCATGAATTGAAGCAACCAACCTTACATCTAGGTCAGCTTTTATGACTCGTTCCATGATATGTACGAGCCATTGTTTACATATTATAGCACCAGCACCTTGAAGTAAAGTATTTAATGCTGCATGTTCTGACCTAATATGTAATAATCTACCATCCAGTGCAGGTATGGTGCCACTCTTAGACCATCTTGCTACGTTCTCCCTTAATCTACTCAGTGCTGGAGTACGCTCCAAGAATTTCTTAATAAGATTCTGCCCTGCGGCTGGCCCCTTACCAACTACCTTACCAATCTTGGTTGGCCCTGCACCATAGAGGAAAGCATAAATAAAAGTTTTGGCTTGATCTCTGGTTCTTAATCCAGCCGCTTGCTGATTAGCTGTGTGTACATCACCTGTCAATACAATGTTAGTATACTCAGGGTCATCCATGTAGTGTGCCAAACATCTCAGCTCAAGGCCGCTGGCATCAACACCTACCAAGCGATATTTAGATTGATCATCCACTGTCCATAAGCTCCTGCATTCTCTCCCATAAGGACTAGAGATAGAGGGAACTTGTGCCATATTAGGTACTGCATGTGCCATCCTTCCTGTTATGGTACGTAGCGTCATTACTTTACCACGTACACGATTGTCTTCTTGGCATTCTGATATCCAAGACTTTAATAAGCCAGTGCGTTTCTGCAACAGGAAGTACCTGTTAAACATTTCTGCCTCTGGCATTTTAATTTTTGATAAGACTGCTTCGTTAATAATAATATTACCCTTATCAGTATACTGCGTTGGTTTCCACCCACGTTTCTTTAGTCTGTCAGCTATTTGCTGGCGACTTCCAATGTTGAATGGTATCTCCTTTGTCTTTGTCTTTAGCTCTACTATAGTTGGTTCAAACTCTTCTTCTGCTTTACGTTGCAGTTCAAATAACTCATCCTGTAATTGTGCCAGTAGAATTGTACCTTTCATAACATTAAAGGCAAAGCCATTATTCTGTTGCTTGTCTATAATTGCACGTACCTTACTCTCTAACTCATAAGACTTACAACTAAAATCATTACCTTCTTTGTCAAGTTCTTTTGCTAATAATCTTGTTACTTCTGTATCACGTTTACAATATTCCAACATCTCTGGAGTGTACTCTGAAAAGTCATGGAAGTCTCCCTTCTCAAAGCCAAGGGTCTTACCCCAAGCTTCAAGAGAGTGACCACCATCTCTAATAGGATTGTATAACTGAGATTCAATTAATGTGTCACGCACTTGATCTAATTTTATATTAGAACCAGTTAAACGGTTTAGGACAGGAGCATCAAAGCTAATACCATTGTGCATAATAAAGGTATCAATTTGATTAGACCATACCCCAAAGTCTTTACACTCCTGCCCTACCCACGACTCAACTTTATTTGTTTTATAACACCTCGCTACAATACAATATATCTTTGTTGCATTAATACCATCTGTTTCAATATCAACTACTGCTTCCACCATTGGATTTTTCCCAACTTAAATTAGGATAAGTAAAATAATTTTGTTTAATCGCATCATCTAATTTAATTCTACTGATAACATCTTTTCTGTCAAGCCTCTGGTATTTTTTATAAATAGCTTTAGATGCATGTCTAACGTGTTCATCTTCTACAGAGTCAAGGCAGAACTTTAAAAGTTCTTTTCTATCAATGAAGATAAATTCCTTCTCTCTTTCAAAGACAATGTAGTTTGCTTCACCATACAACCACCCTGCACCACCTGCTACATTTTTAAATTCTACCCATGTATATTCATCATCGAAAGATTTATCTGAGCGAGAAGTTTTCTTACGTGCTTTCACATCTACTGAAAAAGATTTACCATTTTTCTTGAGATAGAAATCTATATGCTTATACATATCATCTCTTTTACTTGATTTAATTACTTCATAATTTCTCTTCTCAGCTTCTTTTACAAAATCATTTTCTGTAATTAAACCACGATCTCCCCCCATCCAATAACGAGGGTTCTTATACTGCGCTTCAGCCATTACTCATTCTCCTTTATAGCTCGTTCATTTGATCGTGTTTATATCTTCTGGTTTCAGATAGATCATATTCAATAATTTCTAAAGCATCGTTAGGAAGATTATATTCATTTATAAATCTTGTTCTGCATCTTTTAGCAGCACTTTTTCTTTCCCAAATAAGTCCTTGCATATTTTTATTTCGATAAAATTTATTTAATTTAGGACTATATACTTTCCAAGCTTTACTCATTGTTCATTCTCCACAAAAGGATTATTAATCTCAGTCATTCTACCAGTTTCTTTATTGTAATGCAAGTAGCAAGCGACACCTGTTTCACCAGTGTACCTGTTCTTTAGAATACGTAGGGTTGTGGTGTTGGCTTCGGTTTCATCATCAGCTTGCTGGTTGCGCTCCAAAGCAAGTACGCCATCACTTAGATGGGCAATAGAGGCAGAGCCACGTAGATGCGAAAGGGATACCTCACGCCCATCCTCATGACCACGATCACCACTTGGCCTTCGTAGGTGGCTCACAAGTAACAAGCCAATACCTGTTTCCTCTACCAAAGATCGTAGCTTGGTCATTAGAATATCAATAGACTTACGTTCATCACCCATATCCTCTTGACCTGATACTAAAATAGAGAGGTGATCAAGTATCACCCACTTACATCCTAAAGCCTTTGCCATGTACCTGACGCGAGATAATATTTCTTCATTGGAAATAGAACCAAAGTGATCAAAGGCAAAGAACCTGCCACTATCTATTGTCTTGGCTTGAAAGCCCCTTAATTGATCCATTGTGAATTGGTCACGCACCTCTTTGATATAAAGCCTAGCGTTAGCCTCGACACTCATGATGTTGAAGGCTGTGTTGCGTACACTCTCTTCCATTGCCAAGACACCAATGTTATCTTTGGTATTCATCATGAGGTGGTGCATGAGTTCACGCATGATGCTTGACTTACCCATACCAGCACCACTAGTAAAGGTAACAAGCTCACCAGTTCTCATCCCATAAGTTTTTTCATTAAGGCCAGACCAAGGATAAAGACAAGTATCACAATAACTTTCCTCATAAAGACTATCTCCTAAATCATTAAGATTAATAATGCCAGCAGGGGTAAATGGTTTAGATGCCCACCACATCTTAATAAACTCTTCTGACTTTCCAACCTTGAGATACTCATTGGCATCCTTTAAATCCAATGACATAATCCTACATTTATTAGGTTCAAAGATAGTAGCTACATCATCAGCGGCTTGCCTACCAGCTTTGTCATTATCAAAGCACAGGACAACATTATCAAACTGATTTAAATATTCAAAGGACTGCTTACAGTTGGATGCTGCTGACGCTGCCCCATTCTTGAGAGATACGACAGGCCATTTGGAACCCATCATTTGATAGGCACTCATGGCATCGACTTCACCCTCACATACAGTAATGTACTTGCCCTTTTGCGTGAAGATGTGTTCACCAAACAAACCAGCAGAGGTCATTGGTCCTTCAGACCAGAATTTTTTGTTTAATGTATCACGAACTTTATTAGAAATGTGATTGCCATTCTTATCAAAGTACTGATAGATGTGTTGCGTAACCATTGATCCTTTCTTCTTGATCATGGTTTTATATTTCTTGGTAGTATCCTTAGTAAGTTTACGATCAGGAATATCGTTATACTCACCATCTTTAACTGTAACAATTTTAAATGGAGTTGAATTATTAACTACTGGTATAGTTGACATTTTATTTTCCTTTGGAAATGTGTGATGCTCACACTTGTAACAATGGGTTTGACCATCAGGGTAAAAATGTTTAGCGTCTGATGATCCACATTCAGGACACGGGCCTTTGTATCCCTTTTCTTCTAGTTGCATTGCGATTCCCTTTCCTAATAGAGTATGCGACAGAAGGTTTAACTCCCAATATATAACACAGGTTGCGTCTATCATCAAGCTCTAACTTAGCTTCACGATTTGTTTTAAAACTTATAACGATATTATTTTTGTACCATATGTCATACATCTTCAAAAGTTTCTTTCCATAAATTATTTACAAAGTCTTCCTTATCCTCCATGATCTCGTTAATATCACATTTAGCTAGTTGCCTAGCTTCTTTAATACTATATCCCTCTTCCTTATACTCACGTATAAGATTTCTAAAAAGAGATTGTCTATCTTGTTGCCACAGATTTTTACTCATAGAGTATCACATTATCTTCTAAGTCATCTATAAATTGTAGTACATCATCTTTACTTAATGGATCGTACCCATTATCTAACATCATGTACCAAAGGTCAGCAGGATAACCCATTGATCTTCTTAGCTTTTCTTGTCGATCTTTCCAATGAGAATAAAAATTAATTATCTCTGCTGTCATCTAATTCTACCCACGCACTACCATTGACAATGCCATTCTCTTGCTTCGCCTTTGATAGTTCCTCTCTAAGTTTCTTAATTGTTTCTTCATGTCGTTTTAGTTGCACCTTGAGAGTGCTTACATTTTTATGTAATTGAGAAACTATAGCATTATATTGGCTAATGGAGTCTGTCAATTCTAATCTCCCCTTGGTCTGATCCTACTGGCATGTCAACTCCTAAATCATCTAAAAATTTAATTGCTTCTACTTCTGTTTTAAATTTCATAGGAAAGCCAGTAGGTGTTGTCAAGATATCAAAGCATTCAAAATCTTCTAAGTCTTTATGTGCTTTTTTAATAATATCTTGAACAATTACAAACATCAAACACCAACCAACCAATCATTTTTATTAGAGCTTGTATCACACGATGGACACGTCATCGACGCCCATGAGAAGTGATATACTACTTCTGGCTCACCACACACAGGACAGATAATAATTTTACCATTTTTACCAGCCCTTGTGTAGCGATTAACATTTTCCAATCCACTTTTGGTAGTATATTTTTTAAATACTTTTGAAGTATTGTTAACATCAATCTTCAATGCTTTAAATAACCACTTAAAAAAATCTTTATCCATTATACTAATCCTTATACAAACTTACGTTTCTCAACAAAGTCACCTAATTCTCTCTCAGTAAAAGCTATTTCTTTTTCAAGAGCAGTTCTTATAGAAACAAGACACTGTAATTTTTGTGAATAGTCTAATGATTTATAGCCATCCTTCATTATTAATGTGGGACTACCACTAATTTTATTTACTTCCATTAAAACAGACATTGGTTTTCCTCTTAGTTATTATCTACACTGTAACTGTTCACCATATCTAAAAAACTATTTATATCTTTAAGACTAACTTCGGTTATAGAGTTTACATTAGATACTGTTAAGATATAATCTTTATCTGTATCAGGTATATCTTCGTAGCTCTTGTAATTAATACTCATCTTCTTTACCCTCGTCTATTTTTAAAATAACATTTTTGTTACCTTCTTTACCATGTGGGTACATATATATAATATCATATATTTTACCATCTGGCAACTCTACTTTAACATTTTTATCTAATGTTTTATCATCTGCATCGTAATAGTCAAACAATAGATTACGAATTAGCTTTCTGTAGGTGAGGTTTTCAATCATTTTAATCTCCTAAAAAACAGTCGTATAATGATATGTCTCATTTCTTACCTGATAAATATAATACAATAAATGGTATTGTCAATAGTATTATTATTAAAACTTCTTTGTCTGTTAGTTCTACTACATCAATCATCTCTGATCCTTTTCTTTGAGATATCTACAAGCTCTTTATTTATTTCACTACCTATAAACTCTCTTCCTAATCTGTTTGCTACTACTCCTGTAGTACCTGTGCCACTAAAAGGGTCATACACTACATCACCTTCATCTGTAAAGTTTAAAATTATTTTTTCTACTAGCTCCTCTGGAAACGTAGCCTTGTTACCATCGAAACTTTTACTAGACCTTTTAACTCTCCAGATATTATCCAGTGTACCTCTATCAAACCTACCTGTTCTATACTTTCTACTAATAGGATAATCATTATCGAATACTAATATAAATTCTGTGACACTATTCATGACCTGCGTCATCATAGCTGGTGGTGCATATCCCTTATCCCATACGATAATCTCCTTGAGGTTATTGGCAAACTCACCAATCATTTTAAAGATAGACCTCTTTGACCCTGTAACTACTTGTACATTATAGAATACTAATTCACTTACTCTTAGTAGTTCTCTTAGTATTTCTGTGTGTAGTTTATTGTATTCCTCTATTGGTAGGTTATCAGGGAAGTCTGAATACTTTGTAGAAAATTCTTCTTCTATTATTTGTCTTGAACAATACTTTCCATTACGAATACGTAGGTTCATGTTGTATGGTGGCGATGTAATGGTAGCTTTGACTTGTCCACCAAACATATTGTTCATTGTTTGTAAACAATCTTCGTTATGTATAGCCCACATCTTCAGTTCTCCTCATCATAAAATTGGATTGTGCTTCTCAACACATCTTCCCCATTACTGATTATTCTGGCGCAATCTTCGTCTATTTTTTCGGCTTTGTAATATAAGATAGTCAGTTCTTCTAAAATTTCTTTTAGTTCTTTTATTTTTGTATTCATCGTTCAGTTCTCCTCATCTAACATTTCTTCCATCTCTTTAGTATAATCTCTCAATACACGCTCTGCACTCATATGAATCATATGCGCTCCATGTATCATAGTAGGTGCTATTTCCATTGCATAATTCATTACAGTACACAGCGTTAAATAAGTAAGCTCTGCTTTATTTTCATGTTCTTCTTCAAGGAGTTTTAACTCTGTTAAAATTCTATCTTGCACATCAGTTTTCATTTTCTTTACTCCATGCTTAGTGTTGGACTGCCCCATGCACGATCTACACCACCCCATGCACTATCTACAAGAGCTACGAATAATATGTCTTTCTCTTTGTAATCTTCTCGTACTTCTTCTTCGTTCTCGTATTGGTCAGCATCTTCATAGAACTCTTCTATGCCATGCCCTTCACATTCTCTGCACTCTTCTGCCTTCTTGCTTGGGTCATTGCCATACGTTTCACCCTCACCATTGCACCATGCACAGTCGCATATTATAGCCCACTTTTTATCAGTCATTGGTCATCTCCTAATATAATTACACAATCACCAGTTGTTAACTCACGAATATAAGTTTCACCATTTTCTTTATACTCTTCTGTTGGATAAGCCACAACGCTTACTTCTTTTTCGTCGTTCGACCAATCCCACGAATAATTAATTGAATAAATCTCATCGGTTTCTTTGTCATAGATGTCTATCCAAGTGTCAGCTTCAAGCAGAGCTTCACTATTTTTAGCATTATCTAAGCCGAAAGCTATCTCTCTTTTCATGTCGTTAATAACAGCCTTCAAACATTCTTTTTCAAACTCTGGTCTTAGTTTCATTGGTCATCTCCATCTAAAATTCTTAGTGATAATTTAACAGCCAGCTTCTGAAACTCTGCTGGATACTGGTAACACATCCATTCTCTAGGCCAATCTGTTGCTATGTTTGCAGGATGGTTAGCCAACTGATACAAATCATAGCGGCGTATCCATCCATCTTTTTCTCTTGCTTTCATTGTATTATCCTATAGTAAATCCACTTACTTTTAAATATACTAATAGTAAAGTAGCTAATACAATCCCAATACATAAAAGATATCCAGTTAAAGGGTTATTAAACATTACACTATCCTTTTTTTTTAAAGCTTCTGATAATCTTTGTTTACGTCTTTCAAAAAATGTTAGCTGTTCCTTGTGTTCATTAAATGCAAGAGACTTATCATAGCCACTATTTCTTTTTCTGGGTGTGTATGTTTTATATACCATGCCTCTTGGCACACACAATCCAGACCTATTTCTTATACCTATAACAGCACCTTTTGTAAGTGGATTAAACAAATCATGTTTACATAACTTGTTTGCTTTTTTCGCAACTTCTCTTGCACTTAAACCTTTAGCAAATAAACTATTAACTACTTCTCTTGTTCTATCTGTATGTTGTCTTCCCATATACATATTGTTATTTCCTTTTAAAAAACCTCACTACGCTACAGCACAAGGCCATAACGTAGTGAGTAGTTTGCTACCGCATCGAACAAGAGTAATAGCACCGAAGGATAGGTGTAGGGACTATTACTCTAGGAGAACCCTACACCTTAACTTTTATAATGTTCATTCCATTCTGGCGATGAAGACACGAGATAAGAATTTTTCAATATCTCATTAGAATAATTATCGCCCATTTCATATCCACCATCATGCATCAGAGGTGAGGTAGCTGATACAAACCACCTCGCATATTGATTATTCTTTTCATTATCAGGATGCTGGTATGTTTTTAATACACGCCATTCCCAACCATAGTTATTTTTATAAATAGCATATGGTTTGTCATGTGATTGGCTCTTGCCAAATGGATTTTTCTTTCTCATGTTATGCTCCTTCTCTTTCTACAACAATATACCACGTTGAAAAATTTAAATCTACACCTTCTAACTTATCAGTTATTATTTCACTGATAGTTAAGTGTTCATCAGGTTCAAAGTCATTCAATGTTATTTGTTCTAACAAATTATTACTCCTCTCTGTAATTTTCCCATTCTTGGGCTACAATTTTAACAGCTTTTAGTTCTGTTTGTTCGTTATCAGGCTCACCATTGCTCACTAATGTAGTCATGGCTACTTCAAATAACATTTCCTTGATAGCGTCATTGTGTTGGTTGCTCATCGGCATCTCCTTAATTAACGTAACTTAGTATCGTAAGATACTCTACTAAGTTACTTAAATTAACAGTAGGTCTTCTACTGCTTTCAAATGTGCTTCTGCTATATCATACGCGGTATTGGGGCCAATTTCAACTCTTGATGTAGTGAATAGAAATGGCCTCTCTTCATCGTCTATGTATGTACCTACGCTTTTTAAAGTAGTACTATTCCATTTTATTCTTACCATTTTATTTTTAATTTCTTTTTCTACAAAAGTTATTTTGTTGCTCATTGTTTAATCCTTCCTACTAATTAAATAATCAACGTGACATTGCGATACATGCTCACCATTTTTAAACTTCTTTGGATACAACGCGGCTATGTAGTCGCACCAGCTATCCCATAGGTACTCACTGCCACCACATTTTTCTATAGTTTTCAAATACATATTAGCTTTTCCTAAAGCTGTCTCCCAACTCAAACTTTCTGGTACTAAAAAGGTTTTTCTGTCTAGTCCAAATCTTTTTAGGTTGTGTACATCTAGGCAACCCATGTATCCAGTGCATAGCTGAATATAAAAACCAGCTTTTACTAATCCCAGGCCAGGTATAGACGCGATGACTAATAAAAGTTCTGCATTGGATTGAGAATATCCAAACATATCCTTGTATATACCTTCCTTTGTTGCCTGTATACGTTTCATGCCAGCGGCTTTACTGCCCCATGCAAACTTACTATCAAGACCTTTGTCTTTCATATCCCAATAGCTCTCACGCACTACGCTAAACTGTTGTTGTATTGTTGCCAATACAAAATAGCCAACGTCAGCGGTATGGTCTGCTGATTGCATGGCATATTCTCTAATAAGAGGTTGATGTTCTGCAAACATTTTATTTCTCCAAAATTTTACCAATTATTTTGTATATATTTTTTATTATGGTTATTTGTATATCTTTTATTATATTCTTTTACGCATCTATTAGATATTACCTCAATTATTTTATCATATTCTTTTAGTAATTTGTTGTAATAACTAGAGTTTATAGGATGCAATTTCATTGCTTCCTTAACATCTTTTAATGCGAAAGATAATTGATTATCGCTATATGTTTTGTAAGTTATACCCATTTATTTACCTTTCAAAATAAGTTTACCTGCTTCTAACCTAATACTTTCTTTTGGAGTATTCAACCATTGGTGCATTGATAATGCTTTAACCATATTTTTAACAGCCCATTTTGGTTGATTACCTACAATTTTTCTAGCTTCTTCTAGTGTCATTGCGTATCTCCTATGCAATACCTAAAATTTCGTAGTGTTTTCTTGCTGTTTTGTATTTAATTTTAATAGTTGTACCTTCTATCTGGCTAGGTACTAAAGCATACACCCAACCTGCATCTGTAGGTGTTACCATTTCCATGCCATTATCAAAGTTAAATTTAAACTTTGGGTTGCCATTGCGAGAGTTTTTCAATCTCTCAATAGATTGAACTTTAAACGTATTTGTAAAAGTCATATGGTTTGCCATGATAAATTCTCCTTTAATTAATACCCTGTAGTATCACTATAGTTCTACTACAGGGCATTTAATTAATATATAGCAACTATACTGCACGTTGCGACAGTGGCTCACCTTCGGGCAGTACGTCAGCGTTCTTAATGACTTTAAAGAACTCTTTGCCGTTCTTGGCTAGTCCACGAATACGAATGGCTTTGCCAGCTTTAACAGCTTTGTCAAAGAGTGACCTATCACCCTTTTCTTTTTGCTTTAGCTCTACCCACTTTTTACCTTGGTAAACATCAAATACTTTTTCCATTTTAATCTCCAGTTAATTGCCAATGTCAAACCCCATTGGCTTGGGTTAGGCTGTTAATACCTAATAGATACCCATAGTATCACTAAAGTTCTACTATGGGCATCAATTAGCCATTCACTATTTAATTTTATCAAAGGCAGTTTTTAATTTTGCCAGTTGCTCTAGTGTCAAGTCTCTAAATGCGTTCTCTGTTACTGAGTCGTATGTACCATTTAAGAACTCAACTTGAAGTTTAATTAAAAGGTCTTCTAAGGTTTTGTTTTGTGTGTGCATAGGTCTCTTTCAAATGTGGTTTCAGTGTTGGTCTCATGGAGTAAGACGGTAGATAATTATTTTTGTTCCCATTTTTTTTTAATCGCGGCCTATTGGCTTCGCCAATTCTTCACCAACTTTTTGTAAACTCTTGATTTCTCCTATGTAATTTTTAAATCTATCAAGGTCAAACCTTGGGTTATCTTCAAGGCATAAATCAATCATACCATCAATTACCTCTTGAGAAGCATTAGTTTTTGCCAATAGCTCTGCTATTTTTACGTAGTGTTTGCGTGTCATATCAGTTCCTTTTCTTTGCAATAATCAATTAAGAATGTCATATCTTGGTTATGTTTAACCATTGTGTCAAGTGCATGTTCAACGTCATAGTTAAATCTATTTATAAGCCAGTTCAGTTGTTCAAAGCCTTCTATACGCTCTATCATTAGCTCAATCTCCTTATTTGCTACAGTTTTATCGCTCATTGAGTATTCTCCTATCTTTCTCCAAAGTATTTGTTGTTACATATCACATAGTCTAAGTAGACTGTGCAAGCTACTATAATTACCATTCCCATCAAACTCAATAACACTTGTAAAGTGAGGTCAAAGGGTAGCAATGTTCCACTCAATATTAGGAATATCCCAATTAATATTCCTAATGTTACTGCTATTTTTTCAATCATGTTTTGCATTCCTCAATCCATTTTGTTAAATCTTCCAAAGCTCTAAGCTGGTCTTTCTTACTTATCTTATAAGTAACTCCAGTATAGATAGTTGCTATATCTAGCAAGTCTCTTATTTTAGTCCAGCGATTTGGCTTTATGCCATGCTTTGTCCAAAGTTTCAGGGCTGACCGCGTGGCTGCTGCTCTGAAGTTGTAAACTTCTGGGGCCATGTTTTTCATAATGGGAATATCTCCTTTTCTTCCTGTTTGAAAGTGTACCCTAGCTGTTTAGCTAGAGCTAATGTTTCATTGGTTAGCGTTATCTTGCCACTTATCTTGGCAAGCAATTCTGATTTTTCACATTTAGGATAGCAAAATTGTTGTCCATAAACTGTTTTTAGTTCCACTAAACATTCCATAGCAAATCCTCTTTGTCGTTTTTATAACTTCCATCGTAGTCAGTATCTTCTATAGAGACGCTCTGTAGATGCCACTCTACCCCTGCCCTACTGTATGGGTTATCTTTCTCGCCCAATGGCAATTCCTTTATTGCTTTTTTGATTGCCTTACTATAACTGTTGCGTTCCTCTACAGTTATTGTGTATTCATAATCGTTTAGTTCACGTCGATCATACGTTGCGAATCTAAATGTCCATTCCATAGCAAATCCTCCTATTTAATTAACGCCCTGTAGTATCGTAAGAACTCTACTACAGGGCTTTAAATTAACCTTTGAAAAGCTCGTAGCTGGCTTCCTCTACATCATCAAAGGTCTCAACATAACCAAAGCGGTTATGAAGGTCTATGCCATTTCCATGAGTGGAAACAAACACGTCGTACTCACCATTTAGAAATTGGTCAATTTCAAATTGTAATTGGGTAATATCCATAACAAGTTCTCCAGTTGGTTGGTTGAAGTTATAATCTAATTAATCTCTTTAGTATCGTAAGATACTCTACTAAAGATATTAATTAGTATATCGTCTTGGCTTTGTCAAGCCTCGTCAAGATGCTTTGCATCTCGTCACGGCAACGTAGTTGCTCAATGTGAGGCAATGTGTTAGATTGTATAACAATCTCAAGGGCTTAACATGGTTTGATTGGTGTCTACAGAGTAGACAATGTTGCCATTCTGTACATCCTCTGGATGATTTTCACAGGAACTGTGACAAATTTGCAACAGAATTGGCTGGGAAGTTCCTACTAATTCTTTGAAAACCCTTCGTAAGAACTTCAGGGTTTTCTACAGAATTAGATGGGACCCCTACGGGGTCATTTGGGGCAGAACAGAACAGGAACACTGGGGGTAGGGGGAAAAACACACACGCATGCTATATATATATAAATACCACTGACAAATATTCTCAAAAAATCAAGGGTTTATAATCAAAATATTTTTAAAAGCGGCTATAAAGTAACTTTAAAGTAACTTTAATATATATTATTATTATTTTTATTATATTTATATTTGTATATTAGTACTTAATAGTGTATAATAGTACTATGGATATATTAGAAAGTACTAATGAGTATCTACAACCCTTTATTAATTTAAAAGGATTGTTAGATCAAAAAGTAAACCAACAATCTAAAACAGATTTCATTACATTTGTACGAATGATGGCTCCAATGCTGGTATCTGATTGGAGAATGGGTCGTCATATAGAAGTTATATCAGATAAACTTAAAGACCTAGAGAATGGTACAATAAAAAGGCTTATGGTATTTCTACCACCACGCTCTTCTAAGTCTGTTATCTGTTCTAAACTGTTTCCTGCTTGGTATATTGGAAGAAACCCTGAACATGAGATACTGACTGTATCCCATAGTGATCAGTTATCCAGTGACTTTGGTCGATCTGTTAGAGATATTGTCAATACAGAAGAATTTTCAAAGATATTTAAAGGAGTCTCTTTAAGGAGCGACGTAAGAGCCGCTGGTAAGTGGAAAACAAACCAGAATGGTACGTACTATGCTGCTGGTGTACGCTCTCAGATAGCTGGACGAGGCGCACATATTGCTATATTGGATGATGTGATGTCTGAAGAGGACGCAATCAGTGCATCAGGTAGGAGATATATTAAAGAATGGTATCCTGCTGGTCTTAGAACCCGTATTATGCCCAACGGCTCCATAGTTATTATCAATACACGCTATCACTATGATGATCTCTGTGGCTGGTTGCTAAAACAACAGGAGAATATGGGAGAGTTTGAAACAATTCCTTGGGAAGTTATCAGAATACCTGCATGGGTGGACGATGATGCGTCAGAACTCTTGGGACTCCCTGTAGGTTCCAGCTATTTTCCAGAGTGGAAGAGTGATGCAGTTCTGAGAATGGATGAAAGCGAGATTAAAGCCAGTAATGGTAGTCGATACTGGAATGCTTTGTACATGCAAGACCCTACACCAGAAGAAGGTGGGATTATAAAGAAGAAATGGCTAAAGTATTGGGAATATGAGGAGCCACCAACATGTGATTTCATAGTTCAAACCTATGATACTGCTTTTTCTACCAAGACCACGGCTGATTACAGTGTCATACAGACATGGGGTATCTTCTCCATGTACAATCAGGATGAAATAGGGTATGAGGATTTTGTACCCCATATGATATTATTGGGAAACATCAGAGGTAGGTTTGAATATCCAGAACTAAGGAAGCTTGCACAGAAACTCTACAATGAACACCAGCCAGATGTATGTATGGTGGAGAAGAAGGCCAGTGGTCAATCACTTATACAGGATATGCGTAGAGGTGGGCTACCTGTACTGGAATATAATCCAGATAGAGATAAGGTATCCAGAGTATATGCAGCCTCGCCTATCATAGAAGCTGGTAGAATGTGGATACCCAATAACAAGAAGTGGTCAGATGAACTGATTGAAGAATTACTAAGGTTTCCCAATGCAGCCCACGATGACCAAGTGGATGCCATGACAATGGCTATACACTATATGAAGGAGTCTTGGCATATGGTACACCCTGATGACCCACATTATGATGATGAGGTAGTTGAGAAGAAAAAGACTTACTGGACCTTCTAATTTGCAAAAGTACTTAAAGTATGGTATAATAGTGTATAACAAAAATATTGGATAGTATATGGTTACAGTTTAAAGGAGAACAGTTATGGAGTGGTTGATTCAAACACTAGGCGCAAAGACTTGTTGTATTCTATCAAGCGGTGTAGGTGGTTTAACAAATGTATTAACAAAGAAGAACTTTAACTGGACTGCTATTAAAGATGTTGGTCTAGCAGTTATTGTAGGGTGGATAGCTGCAGAATGGTTTATACCACCCATAATGAAACATTGGGCCTTGGATATGACTTGGGGTCCAGCCATAGCATTCATGATTGGATATTGTGGGATTAGATTACTACCAAAGGCAGAAGAGATTATTGCAACACGATTATCAAAGTGATTTAGAAAAGGTATTATTTATATTATCATTGTCTGTCAAACATGAGAACTGGACTATAAGAGATATACAACGATTGGTTATACCACCACTAAAGTTAAACCAATACAGAATATATGTAGATGAAGAAGTTCCACTCTGTTATGCAAGTTGGGCAATGTTACCAGAAGAAGCTGAAGAAGGTTATAAAAATAGAACAAGAAAGATTCAACCACACGATTGGAACAGTGGAGATAACCTTTGGTTGATAGATGTGATATGTCCTTTTGGTGGTACACGTATTGCAATTAAGAGATTGGATAACCTAAGAAAAGAATTAGGATTACCAAATAAAGTTAATTTTAAACGGTTGGGGAGCAATAGGGTGAACAATGTTGAAAGAATTTAAAAAACAAATGTGGAATGATGGCCCTGCTAAACAGCCGTGGTTAAACTACTTTAATGAGTATGAACTTCAGCATTGTTGCTTTGGTGGTGATGGTGAAGATGGTGAAGGTGGTGGTGAAGGTTATACAGATGAAGCTTATAGCACTTCACGACAAGGGACAAGCTCTGCAGCAACAAGTGCTGCACAATCTGCCGCATCAGCAGCAGATGCCATGTCTGGACAAAATACAGCAGGTGGAGTAGGTATAGATGATGACCCCGATAGTTTAACTGCAGACCAAGCGGCAGCAGCAGCGGCTGCGGCAGATGCAGCGGCAGCGGCTGGACTAGGTGGTGAAGCTCAACAAGCTGCAGCAGATGCTGTAGCTGCTGAAGAGATGGGAATTGATATAGGAGATGTTGCTGGTGGTTTAGCAGGTGCTAATGTATCTATGCAAGAAATAGATGCTTTAGAAGATTTAGGTCTAATTGGATATAATGAAAGAACAGACTTAGGATATTTTGATAAACTTGATGCAGATGTAAGAGCAAACGCTGAAGCTAAAGCAGCGCAAGTACAAGCAGATTTACGCTCTCGACCAGGACTTGAAGATGAAGTTGTAAGTATTAATCCTGTTACAGGAGATTTTGAATACTCATCTTTTGCTGGTGGTTTAGCAGGTACTGGTCAGGGACTTGCTGATTTATATGGTGAGTTTGGCCCACTTAGTGTGGCAAAAAGAGCAGCAGAAGGCTTTATTGATATGGTAACGGGTTTGCCTGTTGAGATATCTGACGTTATTAGTAGTATAGCTAAAGAAAAGGGTAAACCTGAATCTGAAGTAACACAAGAAGAGATTAATGCTGTAACTTCAGGTGTTGGTCCTGGTGCAGGTATTGGTGAGTTTACTCCAAGCGTAGCACAAACTGAAATAGCTACAGGACTACCATCTGATGACCTTAGTTATGCTTTTGCTGCACAACCAGGTAGAGAATTAACATCTGATGACCTTAGTTATGCTTTTGCTGCACAACCACCTGAAGACCCTATTGCTGATCAAAGAGGTTATGGTGATGCTGCATTAGCTGTAACAAGTAATAGACCAGGCGATATAACTGATATAACTGATGCACAGTTAGCTGTTGGATATGATACTGCATTTGAAGATTATTCAAGAGCAATGGCAGAAGCACAAAAAGCAGAATTAGATAGAGACATATCTGCATTTGAAGATTTTGAAAGAGGTTATGGAAGAACAGAAAAAGCAGAGAGAGACAAAGATGCACCAAGTATCTCTCCTGATGCTTTAAGCACAGACAGAGAACTTTCATATGTAGAAGGCGTTGGTTATATAGATAAAGGTGCTGTAGATGATTTAATATCAGGAAGAGACCGTGGTCCAGCAACTTATGATTTTGATGGTGGTATTGGTAGAGGATGGTCAAGAGAACCTGGTACAGAAATAGGTTTTGACCCTGATTTATATGGAATGGACCCTGAAGATTTAAATGTAGATAGAGAAATTGCAGCATTTGAAAAAGCAGAAAGAGAAGCAGCGAAAAGTGCTGATATAAATGACCAAGCACAAATGTTTGGTGGAGGGTATGCTACAGAATCAGGTAGAAGAGATGCTATGAACGCTGTTGAAATAGCTAATATGATTTCAGCATATGAAGACGCTGAAAATGCTATGTTTGGTGGTGGTTATGCTAGAACAGGTGTAGGTTCTCCTGTAGGTTCTGATTCTGCAGGTGATGATCCAATAATTCTACCCAAGAAAAAGAAAGAAGAAGAAGAAAAACCTAAGTCAGCAATGGCTCAGTACTTTGAAAGATTGGGTGTACCTTCTCCATATGCACCTTCTACAACACAATCTGCTTCACCTTATCTATCTGCAGTAGCATCACAGCCAGCAGGTGCGCCTGAAGACTTGTTTGCAAGAATGGCTAGAATACGTAGGCAAGAAGCTTTAAAAACACCAAGGTTTAATTATGCTGGATTTGCACCATTTAGTCCTAATCTATATGCTGCAGCATATGGTATATCTCCAGAAGAAGCAAGACGAAGAATACCTGCACTACCTAAATTAAAACAAACAATTGGTTTTCCAGATGAAGATGAAACCACAGAAGCCTATGGTGGTGGTGGACTACGCAATCTAATACGTAGACAAACTGGTGGTGCTGCTACCTCAAAGATTGCAGCACCTGCTATTGGTCAAAGTTCACAACTTCCTCTTTGGCGCGAAGACCCAGTAAGAGAATTACAAAAACTTAGAATAGCACAATTAGGAACAGCACCACAAACCGCAGCAGAACGTCAAGCACTTCAAAAACAAAAAGGTTTTTACAGAGATGAAGAAGGTTATGCGAGAGATTCAGAAGGTAATGTGCAGGAAAACTTTGGACTTCCTGAAGGATTTCCAATAGGTGATGAACCAAAGACTTTAATAGATGACGAAATTAAGACAATGTTTCTTACAACAGAAGATAAACCAGTACTGCCTATTGATGTTCAAGAACCAGGTGACCCACTTTATGAACCACTTCCAAAAATACCTGATGATGTTACTACACTACCTACATTTCAACCATCAGGTATAGAAGAAGGTACTGGTGGACCTATGATAAGACCTGGAGGTGGGCCAATTCCACCTCAAGATACGCTGCCAAATCAAATCTTTTACAACCCTAATTATCCACTACCAGAACCTACAGGTCTACAAGGTTTACAACAAAATATGGACCAAGCATATACTTCTCAACTTTATGGAAGACCAGCAATGCAACAACAAAGCATGGGTCAAAATCTTCAACCATTTGGTATGCAAAGTCCTGCACCCTTTGGCACTCAACAACTATTTAGTAGTGGCTTTGGACAACAACTGCTCCCTAACTTTAATACTTATAGTGATATACGTAGCGCAAACTCTTACAATCCTGCTATGGGAATTAAATAATGGCAACAGAACGTAATCCTTTTGATATGATTCCTGAAACAGAGACTAATGTTATTGCAATGGTCCCTGAAGAACAGTCCAATGTGTCTATTGAGATTGACCCTTCTGATGGTGGTGTCATTGTAGACTTTTCTTCAGAGTCTGTAGAGATGGAAGCTTCAGAAGAAGTATCTGAATGGTATGGAGACCTCAGTGAAGACCTAGATGAAGAAGACTTGCAAGGTATATCTGCAGATGTTATTGAAAATTATAATGCAGATAAAGATAGCAGAGGTGAGTGGGAGTCTATGTTTGAAAGAGGCTTTGACCTGCTTGGTCTAAAGCTGGAAGAAGGTTCAGAACCATTTCAAGGAGCTTGTACGGCTGTACATCCACTGCTAATTGAATCGGCTGTTAAGTTTCAATCAAAAGCTACACAGGAATTATTTCCTTCTGGTGGACCTGTAAAAACACAGATACTTGGTTCTTCAACACCAGATAAGGAAATGCAGTCAAATAGAGTTCAAAACTTTATGAACTTTCAACTTACTGAACAGATGCCTGAATACTTTGATGAATTTGAAAGAATGCTTTTTCATCTTCCTCTTATAGGTTCGGCATTTAAAAAGATTTATTATAGTTCAACATTTAAAAGACCAGTATCAGAGTTTATACCTATAGATCAATTCTATGTATCTTACTATGCTACTGATCTAAGAAATGCAGATCGTTACACACATGTAATATATAAAAGCCCTGTAGAATTACAGCAAGATATTAGAGCAGGTGTCTATAAAGATATAGACTTACCTTCTCCATCACAGCTTTCTTCCAGTGGTTTTGCAAACAAGATAGATAATATTCTTGGTATATCTCCATCATATGATAGCGATCCACAATATGTATTGCTTGAGCAACATTGTTATCTTGAGTTAGAAGAAGAAGGTGTTGCTTGTCCATACATTGTGACTGTAGAAGAACAGTCAAGAGAAGTTTTAAGTATTCGTAGAAACTACGAGCAGGACGATCCAAACAAAGAGAAACGAAGTCATTTCGTTCATTACAGGTTTGTACCAGGCTTTGGTTTTTATGGATTGGGCCTTATCCACTTTCTTGGTAATCTCACCATGTCAGCAACTGCTGCGATGCGCTCCCTCATAGACGCTGGACAGTTCGCTAATTTACCAGGAGGATTTAAGGCAAAGGGAGTAAGGATGGTTGGTGATAATGAACCAATCGCTCCTGGCGAGTTCAAGGAGGTCGAAGCAACTGGTATTGATTTATCTAGGGCTATAGTTCCCCTGCCCTATAAAGAGCCTT
>VTLG01000942.1_pt1 | contig 23980 bp, 29 predicted proteins | sample 4694571 | NCBI WGS metagenome assembly VTLG01 (sample SAMN12604809, study PRJNA352737) | marine metagenome | biome: ENVO:00000447; feature: ENVO:00000209|ENVO:00000569|ENVO:01000036; material: ENVO:00002151; isolation source: viral sequences binned using virsorter ...
GAAGAACACCACGGTCAATGAATTTCTGGAAAAGTTTTTTGAAATTCACAGCGGATGGTCAACAGAAACAACCCGAAAAAATCAAGGATTGCTTAACCATTGGACCGCGTGGGAAAAAACTGGATCGCGCCGCCTGGTTGCAATTCGACCGGAGGATATCGTCCATTATTTGGCATATTGGCGAAAGCGTGGCAACAAAGACAGTTCCGTAAATCGCAAGTTGGCATGTTTGAAAACTGTTTTCAGACGTGCGTCAGAATGGGGATATGTTGACACGTCATGCACGGACAAAGTGCAACAGACAAAAGAAGTGCTTGCCGTTCCGAACGCGTTGACCGACGAAGAGTTTCGCGCACTGATGGACAACGTGCCCGAAACAACTCAACAGATCTGCACCATCTTAGTTGAAACAGGATTACGATGGGGGGAACTGGTGGCACTGGAATGGTCGCACATTGATTTGAAAAAACGAGAGTTGTTAGTTGTCCGAAGTGGACGGTCCACCGATTTCCGCGTGATACCATTGACCCAGACAGCGATAAATGTCTTCAAAGATGTTCGGCAACAAGGCCGCATTCCATTCGTGGCAAACGTCAAATCAATTCGGAAGGGATTACAAGCGGCGGCGGTTCGGGCAAAAATCAAGCACGTATATCCGCACATGTTTCGTCACACGTTTGCGACTCGGTGCAGGGATGCAGGGGTGCCGATTGATCGCATCAAGGAGTTGCTTGGACATCGCACCATGACCATGACGTTGCGCTATGCACAGGCACGACCTGTCCAATTGCGCGAAGCGATTTCCCTCCTGGAATCACGTTCATAACTGCTTATTAAAACAATAGTTTAGAATATTTTTTAAAAGTCGCTTTATGTCTCTCAAAATCTATCTTGAAAATAAGTATTGACTTTCAAGAAATCTCGATATATCTTGAATATAAATATCAATAATCAAGTTGAGTTTTTAACCCTCTGACAGGAGAACAGAATCATGGCACGGACAAAAACACAAATCAAAGATCAAGCCGAACAGGTCGCCCAGCACATACTCGATCGCTTCCAAAATGAGATCGTCAGAGACTGGCACCGTGACGCCGATACTGTCACGCAACTCAGGCAAACGACCGATCTGGAAATCGAAACAATGAAAGCCTTGAAAAAATTAGTCACGGAAAATATCAAGGTGGAGACAGAACGGAAAAAGGCCCACGCGAAAAAGATGCAAAAACTGGTGGCGGCGTCGAGAATCGATCAAGACGAATGGCGGCGCAATTCGCACGGCCTCACATTCTAACCGAATTAACTTGACTGTCTGATGAGGCCGAGAGAGGCCGAAACGCGCTAAGGCGTCACAGTCTAAACCCTCTGACAGGAGAACAGAATCATGGCAAAAAAGAATCGCACCAGCGCAGAGTATCAAAATGCATATTTAAAAGTCGGCGCAAGACTCGCGGCCAATCGCACACTCTCATACTTAATGGAAGATTATTATCCGATATCAACTTGCAGTGCCAGCATCATCGATGAAGACGCGTATAAGTTAGAAATCTTGCAGACCCTTATGGCTAAACTGCGAAGCGAAACCGAACTGTTGAAAAGCAAAATCTCGGAAAAAGAACGACGCGAGGAATCATTACGCTGGCAAAAGAACAAGGCGGATTTTGGTATAGAATTCCCAATCAAGAATAACAGCAAATGATAAAAACTTATAAAACTCACGGTTTGCTCCCCAAGATCCACGTAAACCCCGAGGAATACGGAATCACATACCGCACCTCAAAAAAACTGGGGACCACATTGATGTCCCTCAAACTGGAATCGCCAACAGGGAGCAAGGCGAGGCTGGTGGTGTATAGCGACAAAGACAAAGAAGCGGCCGTTGACACTGTTGCCAAAGAACTCGCCAAGGGCTGGACGATTGTTCACAAAAATGGCTGGAAGGAATGGATTGAAGACATCAATATGATAGACGAAAATCACCGCGAAATTTTTGGACCAGACGGGAATAAAACAAAGCACGAAAAAACTCTTGTTTTGCTTAACCCCTCCAAAGATGAACCGCGAACTCACACGGTTCTCAAGACCGTGTGGAAACTGCCCGAAGAATCTTAACCCGACTATCTGACGAGGACATGAGAGTCCGAAACGCCGAAGGGAAATAGCCCCCGAATTTGACCTGACAGAATTAACTTGACACAACTCAACTTGATAGTGTATATTCATTATCAAGTTGAGTTTTTAATTTATCCTCTGACAGGAGACGAAAAGATGAAACCGATTTACAATTTTAAAATTCACGGCCCGATTCGCAACTTTGAAATGGCTCCTCAGCTTGGTTGTCATTATCTGATCGAGACGTCTGTCACTGCCGCCGACGCTGACGGATCAATTTCGACCAAGGCGATTTACAAAAAGACGGTACCGATTATAGGTCGCCAGTCGGAGGCTTTGCAAGAAGCTGAAATGATAGCAACTGACGACATGCGGCGGCTGAGAATGAACGCGGCAATGGACGCACGTCGCTGGCAGGCCAGAGATTAACCCGACTGTCTGATGAGGCCGAGAGAGGCCGAAACGCGCTAAGGCGTCACAGTCTAAACCCTCTGATAGGAGAAACAGAAATGACAGAAGCATACAAAAAAGCGTTTCCAGAATGGTCGACCATCGAGGTCGACCTGCCCGAAGGGATCATAGATGTTTCGTATGGCAACGACGTGTGTCCATCGTTTCAGCATCCACAGTTTCCGATTCGGATTTGGATTGACGAAGCCGATCCAGACAAACGCATGGAGATGTATGGCGATCGGACGCACAAAAGATTTTGGGTTGAATATGACAATCAACATTCAGAGGCCGCACATAATTCCAAATTGATGGTGGCAACCGAAACGGTGGACGCTAATGGCATGAAATATGGTGAAACCGTTTACAACAAACTTGATTCTCATTTTTGCGAAATCAGTGAATGGTCCGACGCGTTGAGTTATTACCATCACTTGGTTTCCGAATGTTACAAACAGAAAATCCCACAAGGAAATTGGAGCTAACCTCAACGCCCCCCCCTTTCGGGGGGCATTTGACAGGAGAAAATAATCATGGCAAAAATACAAATTGAACACATAAAATCCGACAAACTGCATCCACTTTTTGCCCGATACAGAGGCCAGAATCGGGCACAATGGGCCTGTATCGAATTAGACCTGATCAGCGGCAAACTCTGGGCGGCATATGATGGCGAGATCGGCGACAGTGTACCCGCGCCCGTATGGCACGGAGTGCGACAACAATACGAAGTCACTAACATTCTGGTGTCGAGCGAAATCAATGATCTGCTGGACCGCATTGCTCCCATCGCACAACGCGTATTAGATGGGAGCACTGTCGGAGATTATTCAGAATCTGTCAGTATGACCGACGACGCCGAAAATGCCGAAATGGAAATTAGAGAAAAATGCGACGAGGCCATCGAAAGATCTCGGGCAGTGCAATATGGAGAGGGTGTTTGGTATGCCGAGAGTTACTATGACGGAACAGAGGCTGACGAAATGGGCCTGACTCCAGGTACAACCGACGAGCAACTTTCAAAAATTATTGAGGAAGAAAAAGACGCGGCGCGGCGCGATGGTCGCACGATTGACGGCGTCGAAGATTATTTAGAAAACGAATTGAAAACATTACGGGAAAATAATGAAACGAATATCAAATAGGGAATTTAAAAAAATTGAAGGAGCCCTTCTTCGGCTCGATGACATTCGAGACGAGTGCGAACATCACATTGGCGAAGCCCTTGATGTAATCCATGATCAAAAAAATAAATACAACAAACTCCAAGCAGAGGTTAGTGACATGCTTGAAAAAATCCAGACCAAGCAACAGGAATATTACAAGGGACGCTCTATCGATTGGCAAGACACCGATAGAGGCGAGGTATATTCCGAGTGGATGGATGAATGGCTTGGGATTAATATCAGCCCGTTGGAAGTGTTCATCGAGGGACCGGAGGTGGACGACAATCCTGTCAATCTCAACCACGTACGCCAAGATCCATTTAATGGGACTGACTTGGGCGACAACAGAAAATGGGGACAATGACAAAAAACGCACACGGTGGATCTCGCGAAGGATCTGGGCGGCCGCCGAAATACGGTGAAGATCGGGAATTGATACTGATCGGATTCCCTAAGACCTTACTCGATAAAATCCGAGTAAGATCCAAGGAACACGATCAAAGCGTCTCAGAGACCGTTGTACGCCTCATCGAAGATGCTATAGGCGATTAGTCGCCCTTGCTGGCCGTGACATCGACGACACTCTGTCCGACGATGTATGCGGCCAGCACAATCGCCACAGGCCACGACAGCGATTCCGGCAATACAGGTAACGCCGCAACGCCCCCAGCAGTTACTGCAACTTTCCTTGATACAAATTTCTTGAACAGTTCCATGAGATTTATTCCTTGTGATTGAGTTTATTTTTCTTTTGTCATTCCGCTGTTAGTTCGACCTGCCCGTTTTTATTTTCCTCCCCCAGCCCTTGGTGTTCGTCTCCATTCTGTTCGCGCAATATCTCGAGCTTTCCCATTAACCGTTGACTTAGTGGATCGTTGTCGACGAGCCATTGGAATCGCTCATTCAGTTCGCTTTCCAGTTCCGTCATATTATGCATATCATCCTCTCACATGTCGTCGTGAATTATTTTGTATAAGAGACTCAAGGCCAAGCCGAACAAGAATATCATTGACGATTGTACTGCAGAATGTCGCCAGAACTCAGCCCATTCACCGCCGCCTGGGTGCCCAATAACCTCCCACGTTTCAAGCAGAATCGTAACAACCACCGCTGACGAACCCGACCACGCGGCCGCTTTTTTGGCTTCGTCTCGACTTTTTTCTTTCGCTGTAAGCGTTAAGATTTTTGCTTTTGCTTCTTTCAGGTCTTCACGCGTTTCAAGTACATCGCGCCGTGATCCGCTGGACGTGGCCGATAATAGTCTATAACTCTTTTGCAGTTCGGCATGTGATTTTTGAAGCGAATCATACCACTCGCGTAATTGCCCAAATGACAAGGCATCCTTTCCTTTTTTCCCTCGTCTCGGCATGACATCAAAATTCTTTCAGCAATTCCATGACGACAGCAATTCCGAAAATCGCCAACAACGCGCCAGTGACTAATGAAATTTTCTTGATCACGATTCCAATGCCTCGACTCTCGTCGCCAATTCTTGGACCGCTGCGACCAGATACATCGGCAAATCGGTCGGTGTATACTGTTTCAGTTTTTCCAAGAGTACTTCTTTGTCGCCCGTTTCTTCATTGGTAATTTTGACAAGATCGCCGCCATCATTGACCGCATCCGGGAATACGGCCGCGTACTCATCCGCGATAAATGAGTTGTATGTTTTGCTTCCATCGATTTCATCGTGGACGTCCAGATATTGCGCTGTGTATTTGTACGAGACGGGTCGCAGTTGTTTGATTTTTGCGAGTGCACCCGTGATGGTTGCCACGTCAGTTTTGATGCGAGCGTCCGACGTGTTAGTCCACGCCGTGCCCGTCGACAATCCAGCGGTGCCGTCGACCTGCAATTTGTGAGACGATGTTCCGTCGTTGTGATTGACACCGACGTTGCCACTGGTTTCGATTCGGAGTGCCTGTGTTCCCCAAGAAGAGCCAACGCGAGTCCCAACATAAAAACCCAGATCTTCATAGCTATGGACGGCACCAAATCCACCGGAGTCTCCACGCAACATGAGCGAATCCGTTGAGTTTGATTTGACCACGATGCCGGTCTGCGATGATCCGGTCCGCTCAAAATAGGCAATAGGGTCCGTGGCGGTCGTTGTGTCAGTCCCTTGCTGAACCAGAAAATCAGAATTGCATTGCAGTGTCCCATCGGTCTGGACATTGCCATCGGTGGCCACGGTAAGACCACTGGACCCGAATCCACCACCGACCGCTATAGACGAAACTCCCAGCACATTGCTCGCAAATGTCAGATTTGCCGACGCGCCGAAACTTCCCGAATTGTTATACTGGACCTGCGTGTTCGACCCGGCCGGACTGGTCGAGCTTGCGGCCACGGCAGTGGTGACGAATGCCGTTGTCGCGACCAGCGTCGTATTGTTTCCGGCTGATTGAGTCGTTGCGCTGACACCGCTTTTCAGGACGGCGGTCGGCGTTGCCGCATCGTTCATAATCGCATCCACTGCCGCTTTTAAATAATCATCATTGGCCGCCAGTGTGCTGACGTCGCTGGCCTTTGTTGGATCACCGACGTTGACCGAAAAACTTGCTGTGTATGCCATGGATTAAAACCACCTTGAAGATTTTGAGGTTGCGTCTGGCGTTCCAGCTGGATCAGCAAATCCGTCCGCGTCCGTCCAGAATCCGTGTTCCTCGCGTTGCGCCAGTGTTGACGATGTCCAATTGGGAGCCGTTGCGGCAGTGTATCGACCAGCGGCCAATGTCAGAATATTCCAGCCTCTGACTTGTGTTCGCATGTTATTGAAATCGACAGAAATATCCCGAATCATAAACGGCACACCGTAACCGCTGGCGTCCGTGTACTTGGAATAGATCAGTCGAAATTGATCCGTCGGAATTTTAGTCATCGCTCTCGGACCGATGCCGACCGTGGCCATTTCTAACTCATCTGAAAACGTATATAGCTCACGCTCTGCGCGAGTTTCTGCATCGGCGTCTATATAAATCCACTGATACTTCATTCGCCGCCGCCGTCGAGTTCCAACCAGGGCAATCGCGGCTGAATCTTCCAAATCAAAACGACCGGCATATTTCAGATTCGTCGGGTCATATCGATACTCTGCGACAATTTGATTCAGCGTAATACGCTCGGGATCTCTCTGCACAGAAAATTGCTTAATGCCGTCCGAACTCGACACCATATCGAAATCTCGATAGGTGTCCAGATCAGTCAGTCCAGCAAGGCGATATTTTGGTGTATATTTTCCATCAACGATAATCAGATCAGCGAAGCCTTCGACCAATGCCTCGGTGATAATCGTATTGCTCGAGGTTTCGGCTGAAATATGTCGGCGCGTTTTAACGTCGCCCAGATTAGATTCCCACGCATCGAACGCGGTGGAATCTATGTTCCCCGATGTGACTCCGAGTTGCGTGGTCAAAATGTCCTGAACGATGTCGGGCAACTGTTCCAGTAATGTTCCCGAGGCACTGCCGTCGTGGGTTGCGCCTCGCACATTTGCTGTCACGATGTCCGTTGTCTGATCATAAGCGTCCGTCATGACAAACTCACCGTTTGCCAAGTCGGTCGATGCAATTGTGGCCGCTGAACCATTTTTGTAAATGTTATCAATCGACTTCAACGCATGAGCGGCAATTTTAAACTGTCGCGTGCTGGTATTGATGCAATAACACGGCACCTTTTCACCACCGGCTGCCGACGTTCTCCAATCGCCATAGACCAGAGGGATAGCAAGGTTGCGCGACTTTTCTTCGACATTGGCATAGGTCGTTGCAAAGAATTTGGTCTTCGGCAATACGCGTTCATCTTTTTGGCGTTTGTCATCCAACTCAAAACGTGCGGACGTATCGTCAAAAGAAACGCCGCCCGGGTACTGAATTGTCCCGACGAAAACGGTCGTATAATCTGCTGCCGCTGTCCCTTGTCCCAGCTTTATGGTGACGGTCTGGTTTCCCCATTCGTACGTGTCTAACAGAGTTGCGATTTCATTGTCGGCGTTGTCCAACTCGATAGACATTCGCGGCATCGTCACGCGTGGCTCGAGTAATTGCCCAGCCGATAAGGTCATCGTGGACATTGACAACAGTCGACTCTCGTATAGAGTGCCATCGTCAAAGATTACCGGATCGCGAGAATACCGAAGCGTCTTTCCGGTCAAAGTAATTTCAACCAGTTGCCGCCATTCCTGAATCGCCGATGTGGTATTAAGGGCCATTATTCGGTCTTCTCCTCAAAGACCAACATCGCCGTCGAATACTGTCCAATGAATTGATGGGTCTGGCTCAATGGTGTTGACAGATAGCAATACATGGAATCTTTCGTCGGTCGACTGGTCGGATCGAGTGACAGCACCAATGGCTTTGAGTTGCCGACTTTTTCCATCACTGCCGACAGCTTGTCCGTCTGTGTTTGGTTCTGCAACTGGAACGCAATATTCGCCCTGCGGAATCTTTTCCGCGCACGGAAAAATGTTTGCCGCCCTGGAGCCTTTTCCCCCTCGGACGGATCGATCATGTTGATCGAAAAACTTTGTCCGATATTGCGAACCGCCTCGTAATACGTACCCGCCGCAATGCGACCGATCTGGAGATAGCTGTCGGCGTTGCCAGCGTCGGCAAATGTCACACGCCAGTATCGATAGGTCTGGTTAAGAAAATACACGAGCCGTTGAATCACTTCACTGTCGGCATTGGTCGCCATCGTCAACGCCTGAGAATATGATGGCGATCCCCATGAATTAGATGCATTGGCTTGCAGGGTAACGGTGGCACTGCTGGTCAGATTGAAAACAAACATCGAAAACATGGTGATCTGTTTCGCTGATCCGAGATCGAACACAATATTCTCGGATGCTTTGCCGGTGGTTCGCCACGGCTTGCTGACGTGATCGTGCACCACGTTCGCCGCCGCCAGATCAGTATTCGCTTGAGAGCTTCCCGTGATCGTGGCCGCATCCCATGCGTCGAGATTGTATAGTATTCTTGCGTTTGCCATTAGACTGATGGGTCCGTTGTTACGCCGCTTTGATAGACAACATTAGCGGAACGAAAACTTTCTTTCTGTAACATTTCGACGATGACATCTCGAGCATCTTCTTCGACAAATTGCCGAACGCCTCGGGAATCAATAGCGTTGATATTAAAATTGAAATTCAGCATGGATCGACCACCACCCCAACCGCCGCCTTGCAGAGATGCACCGCGTGGCGTGACGTTGACCAACTCGGGACCAGCTTCTCCAGCCATAAACAGCGTGGGAGAATTCACCATGCCCGAAAAACCGGACGCCGTTTCTGTCGTCTTTGCGTGCTCTGGGTCCAGTATATTAGTCCTTGGGAGACCCACAATTTTGTGGGTCTCTAAAAGCTCGCCCGACTCGATTCCAAGTTCCACCTTCATCGCCGCTCCCACTCTTTCAGACCACTTTTGACCCTGTTCTGTCATGTGATGTTTTTCCACCGCCGACGACACCGCCCAGTCAAAAATCATCTCATTGATTTGTTGCCCCTCTCTGCCAAATATTCTTCGCCTTACTGCCATTTCCCCTATCTGGATCGCGTCGGCGGTGTTAAATCCCAAAGATTTAAACGCCCGAATAAGGTTTTGTTTATCAACGCCTTGAAGAGAAAAATCTTTTGTGTTGCCGACGCCGCCGCGTTGCGTGGCCGCTTCAATCATGGATGCGGCAAGTTTCTTTTCTTCTGACGGATCGTCGTCGCCTTCAAAAAGTCCTCCGATCTTGCCGCCAATAAAAGAACCAATCTGTGCACCAAGTACCATCCCTTGTGGACCACCCAATTTGAAACCGATGCCGCCACCAATGCCGCCACCGATTACCGCCCCCGTTTGAGCCGGTCCCCACCCACCTTGTGCTATTGCCGAGTCAACGATCTGGAACCCCTGTTGCACCACCGACGTGACAGCGTTCCCCATTCCCTGCGACATCCCTTGTCCGAGCCGCTTCCCAATAACATCCCCGAGATTTGATACCACCTGACGAAATGACCCGTCCGGTCCAACGCCTGCAAACGTGTCTTCCAGAGTCTTGGCGATGCCCGTGGTGGGATTGTTTAATTCTTCCTTGACGCCCTTCCCAAAATTCTTTCCTGTGTCTTTTCCGATCGGCTCCGCTTTTTCAACGATTTTCTTCCCTGCCGTGTCTATGGTTTCAACCATAGGATCGGCGGCATCTTTTCCGAAGTTGGTTGCAGTCTCCTTGAATTTTGTTGTCAAATTTGGATTGACCACGGTGTCGTAACTTTGAACAAGTGCATTGCCGACACCTTGCCAATCTTTCTTTATATCCGCACCGCTGTCTTTTGTTTTTTGAACAATATCATCCCATTTGATGCCCAATTTAACTTTCATATCCCCCCAAGCTGTCTCCATATCGACAGGCATATCAACGGTGAGATGTGAATAGTCAATTTTTCCGATTGCAAATCCGAACCATTCGCTCAAACTGTTAATTTCACTGATTAAAACATTCGCACCGTCAACGATAACTTTGGAAACAGTATTCCAGCCTTGGACGGCAAACGCCGTGATCGGTCTCCAAATCAAACTGAATGCGAATTTCAGCGGCTCCCACGCCACCATTGCAGCCTGTTCGACCAGTCCATTCATCCCGAAGAGGTTGTTCATGAAGTTCACAGCCAGAACCGAAATGCTTGTAAACATTGCGATGAACGCGTTGCCGAAATTCTTCAAAAAAGTATCGCGAAAAGATGCATCAGAAAAAATTGAGTTGAGGGTATTCCAAACAGAAGTCCCAAACTCAGAAATCAACATCAGAGAATCGTCAAACATTTTCTCAATGCCGCCAACGCTATCAGCCCACTCCTTAAACGCGACAATTGTCGGATTGATATACTCGTTCAGCATGGTTTGCATCACTGGCAAGAACTTCATGCCGATGGAGATCATCAAACCCTCCATCGCCGACTTGGTCAGTTTCCAAGCACCTTGCAGCGTGGCAAGTTTTACTTTCCCCATCTCTTCAGCCGCACCGGAACTGTTGTCAATGGCCAATTTTAAGGAATCAAAATCTTCTTTTCCCTGTTGCACTAAAGTCGCAATAGCTCGACCACCTTCGTCGCCAAACAGCTCAAACATTTCTTTCGCCGAAAGACCTGCCGCATCTAACTGTCCGATAATCGTACTTAACGAATTAAGCTTCCCTTCATGGTTTGTTATTTCAACGCCGAGTTCGGCAAGTTTGTCTTTTTGTGCTGGAGTCAGGTTCAACATCTCTCTGATGGCGGCATTGAATGACGTTCCACCTCGACCTGCCTGGACCCCAGCGTTCGCAAGCAACCCCAACGCGGCCGCAACGTCGGCGAATGGAATCTCAGCCGTTGCCGCTAATGGAGCCGCATAGGCCAAGCCCTCTCCCAATTGTCTCACATTTGTGTTTGAATTTGATGCCGTTGCCGCCAACCCGTCGACAATCTCACCCAGAAATTGAACAGGCATACCCATTCCCGACATTGCATTCGTGGCAATGTCAGCGGCTTCGTCCAGTGCAAGACCACCGGCTGCCGCTAAGTTCAGCGTCTCGGCTAATGATGCGATAATCTCCTCATTGCTAAGACCGGCCATACCAAGAAGCTCAATCCCTTCGGCCGCTTCGCCTGCACTGAATTTTGTTGATCCCCCCAGATCTTTCGCGAGTTGATCCAGTGCGGCAAACTCTTCTTTCGTGGCACCCGTGACGGCTTTAACGTCGGCCATCTTTTGCTCAAAGTTTATAGCCACTCCAATGCTTTTCCCAAGTCCGACAGTCGCTGCCGCACCGACGGCGATTATGCCGTTCTTAACCGACACAACGCCCCTGCCGAGAGCAGCAACGGCCACGGACGATTTGCCGGCTTGTTTGCCCATTGATTTTTCATGGGTATCACCGAGCGTCTCGTTGATATTTCCTTGAAGCGTCCTTAATCCAGACGATGCCTTGTCCTTAAAATCCGCCTCAATGATTACGCCCTGACGAACGGCTGCACCGAGTGCCATTATTCAGACCCCTTTGTCGCTAACGTGGCGGCAATTTTTGCAAGTTCGTCGCGAATCACAACAAACCCTTCCAGCACCGAAAACGGCGTTTGCAATCTGTCGTTAAGATCATAAACACGCTCATATTGCAATCCTCCGATGTGTTCGTAATACAGAGCAAAAACAAACCACGTTTCTCGTGTAAAGTTTGAAATCTTTAGGGCTGGGCATCCGATGTAAGGTTCTCCGTCGGAACGGTTGGGGAGGAGTCCGGCGCGGTCTGGACCGGCTGGGTGGTCGCAATATCTGGGGACTCTTCCGCCGGTACATTCGGAACACGGTTCCCCACAAACAAACCACCGTATTCCGCGACGAAGTTTTTTAGTTCATCGTCCGTGGCGTGAGCAATTTCGCGGACTGCCTCAAAGATTTCTTGAAACAATCCTTCTGATTGATCGGTGCCTGTCGGGTTAGGAAAAAACAAACTGATCTCCACCACATCACTCAGCGTTTTCCACGTTCCCGATTCGTCTTCAACTTCGATCCCCTTCCAGTTTCGCGTGATCTGATCCAATCGGTGAAACATTTGAATCGATGCGATGGTCGCGTTCCTAATCAAGTCACTATAATCGGCATGATGCGCCCACGTCGCCGTGCGACTCTCCCACCATTTACGTAATTCACTGGACGATGATTCACTCAATTCGTCGATCGGTCTCAATCGTTTTATTTCCAAACTGACTTGCTCCTCTTTGGGCAAGTCGCGGTTATTTTTCCAGCGTGGAATAAACGGCACCCACTGGATTTTCATACTGCCGAGCTTCATTTTTGAATCCCTTCGTGTCAGCGAGGGGAGGCCACTGTCCAACAGGCCGCAGGGCCGGTCAAACGGCGTGACACGTCACCGACCTCCCCTCAAAGGATTGTGTCATTCATCAATCAAAAACCAGCGTGACCTCATCCTCTCCGCTCGATGATGCCAGCGCGACAAAGTTCGCTGTGTATCGAATCATATCAGACTCGGGAGAATCCCGTTGCGTCGGATCAAATTCGGTAACATTGCAATTGATTTTCAGACGTTTTCCGGAGTCCGTTCCCAGCGTGATCACAACATCTTTCTGTACCTGGCGACGGAACTCCGTGAACAGGTGCGCTTCATCTTTGCGGACCAGAAAGTCAACAGATCCCGAGACCTCTCGATACGCAGGGACAACGACGTCGGTCGCTGATGATCCACCGAATTCTGTGTTCAGTAAATCGATGCCCGTGGTGACCGTGATCGAACCACCAAGGTGCGTGATTGTCGTGCTGCCGTTGTCGAGCGACAATGATCCAGACGTTCCGAACAGCGGATCGCCTGCCAATGTCGGCGACGGGAAATACGGTTTCACGATTGCATTGTCAGACCAGCTTGAGCTTGCAATTGTCAACGTGTTCGTTGAATAATTGACGGCGGTGACTTGGATATCATTCGTCGAGGCCAAAGAGATCACAGAATATTTCGTGTAAAAATCTGCATCATCAACAATCAACGCGGTGGCCGATGATCCGGTCCCGTTCGCTAATGTGTTGCCCGTCTGGATGTAATCTTTTGCCACACCGGCGGCGTTCCAAGTGATGTATGAATCGCCCGACCATGTGAGGTTGAGCGTTTGCACACAAGCACCGTATACACCTTCCCCCAGATCCGTCGTTGACCGATAGATCGACGCCGACAAAGCGGTCGGATCTTTCAACAGCGAATAGGTGACAGAACTTCCGCCTGCAACGGTTTCCGTTCCAAGCGTGTGTTTTAAAAGATCCCCAATATCTGGGGCAGTCCCTGCCGTTCCCGACGGCCGCAAGATTCCCGTGGCGTTCCACGGTTGCACCGGTGTTCTGGATTCGGTGCGTTCAATCCGACTGCGAGTATTGCGGCGGTCGTTTGGAAATTCTCGTCCAACCGGTGCGCCCATTGTTATTGACGTTGCTCTGAATGCGTCGGCGGCCGCTGGTTTAACGGCGACGCCATAGGTCGACTCGGGTTTGAAAAATCCAACAAGATCCGAGCCATATGAAAAATTATCGACTCCCATTTTTTAGTCTCCTAAGAGGTAAAAACCTCAATTGATAGTGCGGCTCGTTGCTCAAATCGACCGCCGTCGACGCCCACATCAGACGCATCAATGCGCTCGATATAAACTTGATCGACGTTATTGCTCAACGTGGTTTTGTTAAGCAATTCTTGCACTGCTCTCACGGTCCGCCATAAACGAATCGTGACCATTTCGGCCCCTGCATACGTCGAACTGCTTTGATTGCCTGCAACAATTACCTCGACCATCACGTCATGTTGCTGACGCTGTTCGGGGGAATTGATCGCATTCGTTCCCAAAGCAACAACGACGACATTCACGTCTTTTGGGTACAACTCTTGCGGTGCTCGCCAGTACGCCGAAACTGCGGCCAGCGTAATGCCGTCATCATACTCGGTGGTCAATGCGGCCAGCTTCGCCGTCATTCCGGACGTCAAGACGGTGATAATGTTATTACACGCGTCTTGTGGATTTATCGATCCTGCCACCGTTTACCTTTCATAGCATTCTGCAAATCAGCGGAGAGATATTTCCCCCACCGGTTTGCAATTTGTCGATTCACAACAAACAGCGGCCGCCGCGGCATTTTTGAAGTGCCGCTCTGGTGATACCCTGCATAGGGAACGCGAGTCCCCAGCGTTAGCCTTTTATGACCAAAGTTTCCTTGACCCTGTTGTTTCCGGTTATAAATCAAGTCGCGAGAACCGGCACGGAATGAATCTCTCATGCGACCTGTTAAAACCAGCAATGGCCGTCCGGGATACGCTGAATTTTTCCACGAGGCATAAGCAGGCGACAACGGTGCCCACGATGTGCCAGTGGATCTCCCTCGGGAAGAAAACGAATCGCCAACCTCATCAAGAAAGTCATCGCGAATTTTTCCAGCGGCTCGGCCACGGAATGGACCTTTCGCCCAGACTCCGACTTCGTCGTTTCGCTTTTTCAGCTCGTCCAGACCAACAACACGTATTTCTATCACTTCTTTGCTTTTGCCTTTGCTTTTGCTTTTGGCTTCTCCATAACGTCAGGAAGCCAACGAGCGGCGGCGGCGATTGCGTTTTCATTTCGTGCGGCCATTATCGTGACATAATCCGCATCGTCGTCAATGTCTTTCGCGGTCGAATCGATTGCATCGGCAAACTCTTCTTCCTGTTCTGGCGTCGGTCTTGTACCCGGCGGCAAAACAATTGACGCAACATCTGCGACTGTACAGTTTCCCATGATTTTTATGTCCTCAGTAATACCACCGAACCAGCGGCGGCGATACGCTCCACGGCGGCGGTCGGAATGTCATATGATCCCTGTTGTATGCCATCAATCAATCGGTTTCGCTCTGCGACCAGCGGCGCGATGACTTCGTCGACGGCGGCACCCGATGAACTATATGCTGACTGTTGCACTCGGATCGCCGTCATGATGGCGTTCAGAGATTTCAGCATTTTCGGACAATCAGATCCAGCCGTGTACGTGACGGCGGTATTCACCGCGGCCGCGAGTTCAACCCACGGCTGAATTGACACCACGATTTCCCCATCACTGTTGACGATGTCGTCCTGTGTAACCATGTATCGTTGTGAATCGCTCGAGATCGTGAAGAAATCCCCACGACGAACGGCACCTGTCAACGATCCGCTTGATGCTTTGAGTTGCAGAACCGAATCCATCAGATTCGCGGTTGCCGACAACAGTGTCGTGCCAGCCAGCGAACCGGCCGACTGCGCCACAGGTGCGGCAAAACCTGACGCCCGTAACAGCGCATTGATCTCACCAAAGTCTTGCGAAATCCATGCTTCGACTTCGGCCGTTGATGGGTCGGAATTGGTGTCGATCACAAACTGCTGTACGATTGCCTGTACATCAGTCGCCTCGCAGTATCCGGTGGTGGAAAGCGTTATCGCCATTTAGTTGGCTTTCGGTTTTTTGGCTTTGGCCTTGGCTTTCGCTTTGGCTTTTGGCTTTTTCGGGGCATCGTACAACTCCATGCTGTCGGGGTTGAAATCCGACTTGTTTATGATGGCGAAGTCTTGACCCACTTTGATTTTTACCGTCGGAATGTTTGGCATAGCTATCCTCTAATCCGATGCGGATTTCTCCGCACCGGAATTGTCAGAGGTTTAATTATCCAAGAATTCGACAGGCGAGTTCTGGACGGAGCAAAGTCGCGCCATACAGAACGTCATAGTCAAATTTCCATTGCTTCTCTTGACGCGAAACCTCGAGCCTCATCGTGAGGCCACTGACTTCGTCGGTCACTTGTCGCATCGTGTCAGAGTTCAGTTGTGCATCCATCAACGGAGCCATTGCGAAACCGAACGCGTTGCGCTGAAAAGCAATGTTGACCACATGGTCGGCGGCGAAAGTGATCGCGGCATTGTCAGCCAATGCGGCAGTCAATGCAGGTGCGAACGTAATCGTCGACGATCCGAAACTGGAAACCACAAATTGTTGAGAAGATCCGGCGACAGTAAAAATGTCTCCTTCGACCGGTGTTCCCGAACCGCCGTCAATTGGTACGGTGGTATGTCCAATTGCTGAACTTGCAGTGTTGACCAGATAGCTGGTCGGGGGTGCGGTGTCGTGGGATGGCACATTCTGATCAAGGTGCCAACTGGCTCCCAACTTGTAACCGATGTCGCCGCGATCGATGCCCACGTCGTTGCCTCTCCAACTTGCATCCTGGAACGCTCTGTTGTTCAGCGCATTCCCTTCGGCGTCACTGTCCAGCACAACGGCACGATCTTCAAGCGGTGCTTTCATGGTGTTGAGTTTTGCCCGTGCGCCGCTTGTCCATGCAGACAGATCAGATGCGAATGGTGTCGTCCCAGCGGTACCGGCTTGCGAATAAATTCCCTTATATAATCCGAGAATGTAATCGTCGACATTGTTCGCCAAAGACCGAACCGCTTCGTCGCCCTGCAATGTATTCATCGCATCGACATCGATCTGTGTGATCTGCTGATCGGTTAAATAAAAACCGGCGTGTTTCCACTGGTTGAGGCTGATCGTTTTACTGGTCAGCGTGGAATCTCCAGCGGCGGCGAGCGTGTTGCTCGGGCTGACGCTGGCCGCTGTGATGTCGGCGGCAACGGGCACGGTGATGGTATCACCATGATCTCGAGCGTTTGCAGAATAGGTTGAGTTAACCAGTTGCGGCATGACCGCATTTTCGCGCAGAACTTTAAGTCCACGCGCAATCAGTTTGTCTATTAGTGGTGTTAATGTGTTAGCCATTGCGGCGTTCTCCTAAGAGATAGGTGGTTGACGTTGTTCCCAAGACCCTCAGAGTCGTCAACCTCTAACCGCTCGGCGATAGAGGTGGGATGGTTCTGTGATACTGCTGGTACTGTTCAGCCGTCGATGATTTCGACCTCTCCCTTGTCGACGGCGTCGATATGCTTGCCGATCTCGGACCGGCGAATGCGCTGTTTGGCCGTGCCATTGCTGGAGGCACCACCCGACGCGCCCGATCCCACTGATTCGGCGAATAGAAAACCGTCCGAGGCTTTCAGTTCATCAATCAATGAGTCAATTGTTTGCGGCGTTTTTCCATCTTCCGACATAATCGGTTCGCCAGTGCTGTCCACTCGGAACGCCGTCGCGCCGTCCCGTTTAATCTGCGGCCGCAGTGCGCGAATAATGTGATCAACCGCGCCAGCTTTAGCCTGGGCCTTTACTGCTGAGTCGCGAATCTGGTTTTCGATGACGTGTCGATCAAGATCACGCTCGGCGGCAACCAAAGCATCCGTTTTTGCCTTGATCTGTTCGTCGTAACTGGACCGCATTGCTTCCGTGCGCTGATTCAAAAGTTCATCAATCTTGCCTTCGCTCAATAATTCCTTTTCGGCAAGCGTGTTGGCTTCGGTCTGTTTTTCTTTTAATGCCGTTTCGATTTCTTCCGCTTTCTTTTTCAATTCAGAATTTTCACGGAACAGGGCACGATTGTTGTCTCGGAATTCATTGAGTTTGTCGCGGTCGCCCTTGTCCGTTACCAGCACATAATTGTCCCCGTCGACATCATAGTGTTCGCGCAGTGCTTCGGGCAGTTGCTCAAATTCGTCCGCTGTTACAATCGCTTTAATCGCCATATTTGTTTTTCAACTCCGTCAGTGTCAATTCACGCCCCTGTTGATTCAGTAAATCGTTCAGCGTGATTTTTTTATCTTGATACAATTCCAATCGACCGCGACCGAGAATCTGCCGCTGTTCTTTTTCCGATAACGTGTTGAACGTCTTTGCAAACGACGGCGTCGGTGCAGGCTTGCCGTCAATAGGGAACCGATCGCCGAACGCTTCCAGTTCTGCGTTCAACTGGGGATCAACGACTGACTGCAAATCCTCAAGGCTTTTAAAGATCGGCATAAGCGACGTGCGGCAATTCCAGTGCCACGGCGGCGAACCGGGGAAACTCATCGGCGTTCCTCTAAACGGTCGGCCGTTCATACGCCACGCGTAACCGTTTCTCGAGCGACAGAGAATCGTCGTGCGATTATCCAAAACCGCCACCGCTTGCTGGCCTGCAACGGTATCGGAATTGCGTTCATACAATGCCTGACGCGTTGCGTTTGTCGTTGTTGCCTGTGCGGTGCGGATCACCGTCTCAGCCCCTTTCTTCGATTTAAAAACAACGCCGTCGCGGAACTGCAAAGCACGATTGCCGCGAACAATCCGCAACATGTCGTCCAGCGTTTTATCATTGTCAACGGCATACCCAAGTCCATCCGAAATATTCGTTTTCAATCCTTGCCCTTGTCGCGCCCATCGCTCTGCGACAGTGGCCCCTTGCGAAGTATTCGGCGATCTCGAGGTTTCGACAATCTCGAGGGCAAGCCCTTGACCGAATTTTTTGGGCAAAAGCGGAACGCGAGTCGTTTTAGAAACGATGCCAGCGACCGCGTTCTGCTCAACCATCGCGAACGACGTGAGGGCCTTGACATGACTGGCCGCAAAAGCGGCGTATGTTGTGTCGATAGCGACGTTTAATCGAGACAATAAATTGTCCAATTGGCGACGCGTTTTTGGTTCGGCCCCTTTTAGTTCTCGCACAATCTCCGCTTGCAACATACTCAGATCTCCGACAGCATCCTTGACCAGACCTGCCTCGTACCGAATGATCTCGACATCGTGACGCGTCAGTGCCTCCTCGACCCGTTCGTTCAGGGTGGCCACTCATCAGCCCTCACTTTGAAGAACGGATTGCATTGCGCCTTGCAGTTCGATTATTTCGCGTTCATCTTGCGGCGACGTACCTGGACGCAACAATTCGCCACGGTCATAGAGAAACATAAGATTGTCCACCGACATATAACCGGCTTGCACAATCTGCATGAGCTTGACCGCTTCGTCGGCTGTCATTGTTTCGCCGAAAAAGTCTTTGTTGAGTAATACGTCAACGCCATCCGCGTTTGCACCGATCCATTGATTCAACAACGCAACCGCTTGCGTCAATCCACGGTCCAGAGTTTCAACGATACCGGCAAGCGTGGCTTGATCCCCTGCCGTGCGAAGTCGAATAGCGGCGGCGGCTTCGGCGGCGTGTTTTGGTTTCTCGAGCAACCGACCACCCAGCGCGGCCATCTTTGCCTCGGTTTCGGACATCGCCTCACGCATTTCGCCAAGGCCCTGCCCAGTGAACTCGAGATAATAGGCTTTAGCGTCGGCCGCTTCGGACCACCATGCGGTGCCCGGTCCGATTGTATACCCCTCGTTGCTTTTGGGAAATCCGGCGGCAATCGCTGTCGGTAATCCGGTATAATGCAATCCGTGCGCGTAATCGCATGACAGTCGCCAATGGTGCAGATTCGCGTCGACGACGTCGAGCAGTGGCGGCCGTTCGGTTGCAGGTCCGACGCTGTTGCTGTTGATGATGACCATCGGGATGTAATCCAATGCCGCGCCCTGTATCGTCGGAACAATCTCATCAACTAATACATATCTGTCTTTGCGGCCGGTCGGCGTTTTTACGGCGACATAAAGCCGCACAAAATAGCGACCGTTTTCCAGCGATAACACGCGAAGGCGATCTTGAGAGTCCAACTTGAACGGATCGTCCACATCGGCAACGTGTCCGGTTTCGGCCAGTACGACCTGAGTCAAAACAGATCGACCGCCGATTCTTTCGACGCGCCAGTTGATAATGTTTTCGGCGGTATATGGCGATAAATACGGCCGTGCTTCTTCGGTTGAATAATCGCAGAGAATGCCAAAGCGACCGACCACCAGCACCTCGGCCATTGCCGTTTTTGCGAGTTGCTCAAATGGCAAGTCGGTCAGTGTTATGTCGGACAGATACGGCTCGGCCGCGGCCGCTTCGATTTGCGGATCGCGACGGAAACAGGCACCAGTCAATCCGCTCACCGTTCGCGCCGTTGCGTTGAAATACAACCCACGGCTGAGATAATTGATGTATTGCGTCGGCGACTGGCTATCCAATGCAGGGACATAATCCGATCCGCGTTTTTGGACCGCGTCCTGACCAGCGAACGCGTCGCGACATTTTTGCCATGTTCCGACAAGGGCATCGTATTCGGGGGCCTTAGAATCGACGGGCATTATAATCCTTTGAGTTTTGTCATGCCGCCGTCTCGGACTGCGATCATTAAGTCGGTCAATGCCCAGACCAATGCGTCCAGGCGATCAGGTGACTGTTTTGTTTCGGCCGTATACGTGCAAAGCTGATCTTCTAATTCGGCGAACATGCCGACGTGATGAACGCGTTGCTGTTCGTACAGTGCCGCAATCGGTTCGGCGCGAGTGATTTTCCCACGCGATGCCCTGACGGCCGTATAGCTGGCGTTTCGGTCCAATGTGCGAATCGTATGCTCGACCATTTCGCCACCTTGGTTTACTTCGGCGACAATGCGGTCGGCGTTATGACGGTAATATGCTTTCAAAGCCACGGAGGCCCATTCTGACGGCGTGTAATGTCCCGAAACGTCTTCCAATATATAGGCGCGATTATTCGCAACACCGGCGACAATGATTCCGGTTTCATCCGCTTCTTCGTCGGCCGAAACTGCCGGATCAATGCCGACCACCACACGCTCGAGATCGGGCATCTGGCTTTGACGCGGTCCGTCGATATCGTCGCGTTGCCATAGTGCACCCGGTACATCATCGAGGATCTCCGCGTGAAGTTCCTGTCGACCTAATCGCGTCCCTTCGTATCGCTCAATAATTCGCGATGCAAATGATTCGGCCAAGTTGGGCAAGTTGTCATAAGTCGAGCCACGCGTGACCGTCGCGTTTGCGTCGGCAACCAGATCGCGCACGATCGGAATCGGTCGCGGCGTGGTTGTGATCACTGCCTGTGGGTCATCGCCAAGTCTTAAGCCGAGATCCAAGTTGCTCCACGTATCTTCTGCGTATCGATATTTGGCGAGTTCGTCGAGCCACGCGCCGTCATGTTGCGGTCCACGCAACTGATCGGGCTCATCTCCCGAATAACACACAGCGATTGCACCGTTCGGCCATGTAAGTCGCCGTTTCGATGGCTCGTACAGTGGACGATGTTCTCCCGAACAAGACAGGATTCCGCTTTCGCCTTCGACCATTACATCCCTCGCGTCCGCTTTTGTTTCGCCGATAAGAGCGATCCGTCGACGACCGCGTCGGACCTGTTGCAGTACCCACTCGGCACCCATGCGCGTCTTGCCGAATCCACGACCGGCGAGAATGAGCCAGACGCGCCAATCGCCGACAGGAGCCAGTTGGTCAGGTCGCGCCCAGAATGTCCAGTCGTGCAGTATTTCGTCAGCATCATGGTCGCTTAATGCTGTCAGCAACGTCGTCCGCTCCGCTTCGGGAAGCGAGGCGAGCGACTGCGCCAGCGAGTTTTTCGACGGCACCACCGTCATGGATAGTTGTCTCCGTTGTCTGTTCGACTCGATCCGTTTGTCCGAGTCGGTTCTTTCCCAGCCATATCAGCATTGCGGTCTTGCCACGAACCGCTTGCTCGTATTGAGCGCGTCGGAGGCTCACGTCCCCCTCGGCAATGCCTTCGTCGTACGCGGTCCGATACTTCTTTTCTTGCATTCTCGCAACGAACGTGCCCTTTGCGATTTTCAAAGCCCCAGCGATCTCTTCCCAGGTACAGCCCAACCGCGCCAGCGTCCGAACTTGATCAGCGTCAACCTCTATTTTCTTACGTCCAGCCATTACTGACCCGTTTGCCCTTCCTTATACCGAGAGGTCACTATTGGCCGCAGTCAGCACGGCCGTTTTGCCTGTATACTGTTCCCACCGGTTGACAATCACGTCGACGTATTTCGGCTCGATCTCCAGACCAAAGCATCGCCTTCGTTGTCGCTCGGCGGCGATCAATGTCGTGCCAGATCCGAGGAACGGGTCGTATACGTTGCCCTCATGGTTTGCGATCGGACGCTCCATGCACTCAATTGGCTTCTGCGTTGAGTGTGTTGTATTCGCGTCATCTAATGAACCGCCGACCATTAGATTCGCATTATTGATTTCCCAAACCGTTGACTGCTTCCGATCACCAATCCAATGCCCCTTAGATCCTCGACGAACTGCGTATATTGCAACTTCGTGTTGCCAATGATAATGTCCACGGCCAAAAACAAATCCCTGTTTCACCCAAACGATTTGACTTCTGAGATCAAAACCGGAATCGATTAACGTTTTCCCCACGACGCCACGGAAACCTCCCCACACATAAGTAACATCGCCACCAAACAACGACCACGCTTCGGTCCAATCGTCGCGATCATCATTTAAAACACTGTCCAAACGTGACGATGACGTTCTTCTAAGTTTCTTGTCGCATTTTTCTCGCCACTCAGGAGCGTACTCCACACCATAAGGCGGGTCAGTAACCATCAGCGTCGGCACCTCGCCATCCATTAACCGCGCAACATCGTCCGCATTGGTTGCATCGCCACACAACACGCGATGATCTCCCAGCGTCCACAGGTCGCCGACGGCGGCAGTCGGTTCTTCCGGCGGTTCAGGAGCTTCATCGGGATCGCCTTGCGGCGCGATGGGATCGCGAATGAATTCATCGAGCCACGCATCAATGTCCAGATCGGGCAAATCTGGAACCGTCCAGGTGTCCAGATCAATGCCGCTGTCAGCAACAAATTCATATAGGCCCTGACCATCCACACGACCGTAACGGCTCACAATCGTCAACAGCTTTTCTTTCGCGTCTTTTTCGTTGTCGGCTGAAATTTCCACGACCGGAATGCCGTCATCAATCTCCCATTTCTCACGCTCGAGAATGCGAACACGTTGATGGCCATCCAGCAGTTTCCATGTATCGCCGCCATTTTTCCACGCAAACACGGGAGCCACAAATCCCTTTTCCATCATCGACTGTTTGAGTTTGCCATATTCGGTTTCACTCAAACTTTTCAGATCACCTTGAAACGGTTCGATCTGATCCAATGGGACGCGGTCCAGTTTTCCAGACGGGTCACAGGTAACCTCGAGATTGTGCTTTTTTGTTTTAGCCTTTGCCATCAATCGCCATCAAGCTTTGAAACAAACACCGGTTCACCGACACCGGTGCGAAGTTGAAAAATATTGAAATCAAGAAAATCTTTGGCTTCGTTTGGAGTCATGTCATGTTCATCAATCAATATTTCAACAATTTTGTTTTCGTCATACGCCAAAACGCGACCCTCAACATCACAATGTTCGGCCGCGCCAATGATGGCCGCGTCGAATCCGTCCAATGAAATCGCGCCTTCCGGTTTGTTCATGCCGTCGCCTTGTGGCGTATCTCGAGCGCGATCATTTCGGCGATTTGCGGCACCAGCGCATTGCCTAACCCTTTAAGTCGGTCCATCCGCTTGGGAACCCCATGAGCCACTCGACCCACGTCGGGTTCAATGTCCCACCATCCCGATGTGGTTCGGTCGCATATACTGCCCTCGGCAACTGGTCGAATCGCTCCCTCGTCGATCGGTCTGGATTCTTTCCCAAAACACTCATGCCCGGCGAATCCTTGTAATCTCGTGAGCATGGCGTCGGCCACATTTTCCCGTTCGCCTTTTTCACGGCTGTGATCAATCCGTCCCCACACTTTGCGCTCTGTTCCTGTTTCCGATAATTGCCCTTGACTGTCGGCGTCGGCCACAATCCAGATTCGTCCACGTCTGTGCGGTGCGCCCACGTCGCAAGCCTGTACAAGGTGCCATTCTGCACCATACCCGAGTTCGGCCAGCGATCCGAG
>VTLG01003588.1_pt1 | contig 23978 bp, 23 predicted proteins | sample 4694571 | NCBI WGS metagenome assembly VTLG01 (sample SAMN12604809, study PRJNA352737) | marine metagenome | biome: ENVO:00000447; feature: ENVO:00000209|ENVO:00000569|ENVO:01000036; material: ENVO:00002151; isolation source: viral sequences binned using virsorter ...
TGGATATTATGTTCAAGGTGGACCCGCACTTACTGGAGCTGATGGAGCATCAGGTACAACAGATTTCTCAGGTAAAGTAGGAGCTTCTGTAGCTGCTTCTGAGAAGTTAGATGTATATGGAGAAGTATCTTTTGCTACTGTAGAAGACGCTGACAATACATACGGCACTAAAATAGGCGCCAAGTATAAATTCTAAATACTATGTCACAACAAAGTGATAAAGCACCTGCGTTTGTTACTAAACTAACACCAGGTCCAACCGTCGTCGATACAAATCCTAGTGATCAACAACCACCTGGAGTCGATGAAGAAAGAGAGCCTCAGTCACTTGAAGAAGCTCTCACAGGTTAATGAATTATGGTTAGGGGTCTTCGGACTCCTAGCCTTCTTCATCATGGTAGAAGTATTACATGTACACTACCATCAAAAGGCAGCACCTCATTGTGCTTCCAGCGAGATTAGTTTAGCGGTAAAACTGTAGCCTTCCAAGCTATTGTCATCGGTTCGATTCCGATATCTCGCTTTGGCTTTAGCCCCTACGGGGATACCTTTAGCCGTCATGACGGTGGGAATAGACCACAAAAAAATTTGATCGATCGAAGAAGTTAATACACACATTTTATTTTAAAGATCAATGGCTCAACAGAGTACCGACCATCAGGCGTCGGTGACTATGCCAGGTGCTTCTAATAGCACTGGTGATAGAAGAGCATTGTATCTCAAGCTGTTCTCAGGAGAGATGTTTAAAGGCTTTGAGTACAATGCAATAGCTAGAGATCTTGTCATGAAGAGAACCCTGAAAAATGGGAAATCTTTACAATTCATTTACACAGGTCGTACCAAGGCTGAATTTCATACACCAGGAAATTCTATCCTAGGTAACTCTGACGGAGCACCACCTGTAGCTGAGAAGACCATCACTGTTGATGATCTACTTATCTCAAGTGCCTTCGTATATGAATTAGATGAGACTCTTGCACATTATGAGTTACGTGGAGAGATATCTAAGAAGATTGGATATGCACTAGCTCAAAAATATGACAGACTTATATTCCGTGCTGTAACACGTGGCGCAAGAAAAGCTAGCCCAATTACTAAGGCTAACTTTGTAGAACCAGGTGGAACTCAGATCCGTGTCGGTACAAACGCACAGGCATCTGATGCTTACAACTCAGCAAATCTAATAAATGCATTTTACGATGCTGCAGCTGCTCTCGATGAAAAAGGAGTAAGTTCTGACGGACGTGTGGGTATATTGAACCCAAGGCAATACTATGAATTGATACAAGCTGTCGGTTCTAATGGTCTTATTAACAGGGACGCACAAGGTACTGCACTACAGGGCGGTAATGGAATCATTGAGATTGCAGGCATTAAGATCTACAAGTCAATGAATATACCATTCTTTGGCAACTATGGTACTATTTATGGTACTGCAGGTGCTACCAACCCAGGTATTACAGATCCAGGAAACGCAGGTTCTTTCGTTGGTGAAGCCCAAGAAGATGCTCGTAACAGTGTAACTGGTATCAATAATGAGTATGGACAATTATCTAACTTCGTAAACTCTTGCGGACTTATCTTCCAGAAGGAAGCCGCTGGTGTTGTAGAAGCAATTGGACCTCAAGTACAGATTACATCTGGGGACGTATCAGTCATCTACCAAGGTGATGTTATCCTCGGGCGTTTGGCAATGGGGGCAGATTATCTTAATCCTGCTGCTGCTGTTGAACTGTACGCTGGTACAGCAACTGCACCTGCTGCATTCTAAGTTATATTTTATTAACCAACATATGGGAGGGTTTTCACGCCCTCCTTTTTTTTATTCACAAAAATTTATACCTATGGCTACCTCGACAATTGACACCGATACAGAACTATCCGCAGTGAACTCAATTTTGGGTAGCATCGGTCAATCACCAATTACAACTCTCAATTATGAGAACCCTGAAGTTTCATTTATTTATAATATATTAAATGAAGTTAATAAAGATGTACAGAATGAAGGCTGGCATTTTAATACAGAATATCATATCAAAACAGAACCTGATACTAGTAAACATATAACTCTACCTAATAATGCATTAAGATATGATATACATGATGGATTAAAAGATAGAACTAAAGATGTAGTAATAAGAAATGGTAGATTATATGATTTAGTTAACCATACAGATGAATTTACAGCAGCTCTCTACCTTGACTTAGTGACGCTGTATGCTTTTGAAGACCTCCCTAACCCATTCCAACGTTACATAACTTACAGGGCTGCTGTAAGGGCTGCTACACAGCTTGTATCAAACCCTCAATTAGCACAGCTATTGAAAGAAGATGAGTTTAAATCTAGAGCAGCTTGTTTAGAATACGAATGTGACAAAGCTGATCCATCATTCTTTGGTAATCCTCATGATAGTAGCTACACATCTTATCAACCATACAATGCATTGAGACGCTAATGGCAAGTATTACACAAACAATACCTAATTATACTGGAGGTATATCACAACAACCTGATGAATTTAAAATTCCTGGTCAAGTTGTGGAAGCTAAAAACGTATTACCTGATGTAGTTGGAGGACTTCAAAAACGTCCTGGGGGTAAATTGATTGGATCATTAAGTGATGGATCTCTAAACTCTGCAACTAATGGTAGGTGGTTTCATTATTATAGAGATGAAGGTGAACAATATATAGGTCAAATATCAAGAGCTGGTGTAGTTAGAATATGGAGCTGTACAGATGGATCAGAAAAAACTGTTAACTTTGATTCAGGTACATCTACAGCATTAACTAATTATCTAACTCATACTAATGATGAAGATATACAAACACTTACTCTTAACGATTATACTTATGTAACTAATCGTACTAAAACTGTAGCAATGGCTACAACAGTAGAACCTGTTAGACCTGCTGAAGCTTTTATAGAATTAAAAAAAGTTTCTTATGCTAGTCAATATGCATTAAACTTATTTAATAATACTAATACAGTAACAGAAACTACAGCAACTAGAATTAAAGTAGAACTTGTAGCTTCTAGTAATAACTATTGTGATGGCAATGGTGATATGGTTGCTAGAGCATCAAGAGCTGCTCAAACTAATAGATGTGATGATACAGCTGGTGATAGTAGAGATGCTTGGGCTCCAAATATTGGAACAGAAATTTTTGCTGTTGGTAGTGGTACATCTTTAACTGACGATGCACCATCAGGATCTCATACATATACAGTTAGTGTTAATAATTCTGGTGCTACAGGTAGATCTAATTTATATTTTAGAATAGCTACTATAGGTCAGTCTGTACCATACGGTTCTGGTAGTTCTACTACATATCAAGCTAGATATACAACTACACATGACCTATTATATGGTGGTCAAGGTTGGGCTTTGAATGATTATTTCTATGTTTGGATGAAAGATGGTTACTATAAAGTAACAATTACAGACGTTAGTTCAGGAGAAGTACAAGCTAATTTAGGATTAATAAGACCAACTCCTACATCCTTTGATACTAAAACAACAGTTACAGCTACTAGTATATTAGGAGATTTATACACAGATATAGTTGCTACTAGTGAGTTTACATCTTCAGAAGTACAGATAGTTGGTAATGGTATATACCTTACTAATGGATCTGCTTTTAATGTTACTAGTCCTACAGGTGAATTGCTGAATGTTATTACATCTGAATGTAATGATATAGGAGATTTACCTACACAATGTAAACATGGATATGTTGTTAAAGTTAAAAATAGTATAGCTACTGAAGATGATTATTATGTAAAATTCTTTGGTGAAAATGATAAAGATGGACCTGGAGTATGGGAAGAATGCCCTGAACCTGGTCGTACCATAGAATTAGATCAAGCTAAAATGCCTATACAAATAGTTAGGCAAGCTAATGGTCAGTTTGATGTTGATCAAATAGTATGGGATAAATGCCCTGCAGGTAATACTACTACAGTACCTGAGCCTTCATTTGTAGGGAAGACAATTAATAAAATGATCTTCTATAGAAATAGAATGGTCATGCTCAGTGATGAGAATGTTATATTATCTCAACCTGGTGACTTCTATAATTTTTGGCCAAGATCTGCTATCACATATACTGCAACTGATAACATTGATTTATCATGTAGTTCTGAAACACCTGCTATTGTATACGATGGTATTCAAGTTAATAGTGGTTTAGTTTTATTAACAAAAAATCAGCAGTTTCTATTGACTACTGACTCTGATGTATTAAGTCCTCAGACTGCTAAGATAAATGCTTTATCTACTTATAATTTTAACGTAAAAACTAACCCTATATCATTAGGTACAACTATAGGTTTCTTAGATAATGCTGGTAAGTATTCTAGATTCTGGGAAGTAGCTAAGATATTACGTGAAGGTGAGCCTGTTGTTGTAGATCAAACTAAAGTAGTAAACAAACTATTTGATAAAGAATTAGAATTAATTTCTAACTCTAGAGAAAATGGTGTAATATTCTTTAGTAAAAAAGGTACTAATACTTTATATTGTTATAAGTATTTTAACAGTAGCGAGGAACGTATACAACAAGCATGGTTTACATGGGAGTTAATGGGTACTATAGAACATCATGCTGTATTAGATGATGCTTTATATGTAGTAGTTAGAAATAACAGTAAAGATGTATTACAAAAATTTTCATTGAAACTAGATGATGGTGAATTTGAAATTAATGATAATATGAATACTGTTACCGATACTACTGATGATATCTCATATCGTATACATTTAGATAATAGTTCAGCTATTGCTCATACAAGTTTAACATATGATACTGCTAATGATAGAACTGTATTTAATATACCTAATGGATATAATAATAGTTCAGGACAATTAGCTGTATATGTAGTACCAGATGCAACAGACTTAACATTTCAAGGACGATCAGAGAATGTCACTACATTTGTAGAAAGTGGTGTAACTAAAGTAAGTATGTCTGGAAACTGGAAAACATATGATCCACAATACCAAGATGATGGTAATACTGGTGATGATGTAACTCCTGATAATAGTATTATACTTGGTTATCAATTTGATATGCAAGTTAAGTTTCCTACTATTTACTATGGTCAAAGACAAGGTGAAGCTTGGAGATCAATATTAAATGGGTCTTTAGTAGTACATCGTGTTAAATTAAACTTTGGTGCTAATGGTTTATATTCAACTACTATAGATAGATTAGGTAAACCAAGTTATACTGAAACATGGGAACCAAATATATCTGATCAGTATGGTGCTAACAGAGTACAGATTAATGAAGATGCTACTCAAATTGTACCAACTTATGAAAAGAATAAGAACTTAACTTTAACACTTAAATCGACACACCCTACTCCTGCTACATTATATTCAATGACATGGGAAGGGGATTACACCAATCAAAATTATAAGAGTGTCTAAATACATTCACCCAATCACAATGGAGGCTGCCTTAGAAGTAGCCTCTAATCTACTTCCTGCTGACCGAAGAGAGGTCGAAGAAGGTCACGGGGTAGATTCCACAGAAGCGTTGGTTGACGCTGTTCAGAAACCCTCCTGCGTATACTTTGTAGTGCCTAACGGCAAGACTGCTGGTATGGCTGGAGTAGATGATGGAGGACAAATCTGGATGCTATGCACACCCGCTATCCATGACTATCCTATAACCTTTGCTCGTGAAGCAAAACGTTATGTAGACAGTAGAGAAGAAAAATTACTGTGGAACATTGTTGATAAACGCAATACTGTACATTTAAAATTATTGCAATTCCTAGGGTTCAAATTTTTACGGGAATTAAAACATGGACCTAAACAATTAACCTTTATAGAGTTTTGCCGTGTGTTTAGGAGCAAGCGCTAAAGCCGCTAATGCGAGAATGAAGCGGAATTATGAATTTAAGCTTCAAGCTAGAGAGCGTGAATGGATGCGTACACTCAGTTTAACAAGTACTGAGCGTATGCAATATGAACGAGGTATCGATGAAAGCAACCTTGGTTTAGCTAATTTCTATTCTGATATACAAGAGAAACATGGAGAAGCAATTGATGAAATGTTTCGTGATAACCAAGAAACTTGGAAAAAATTCTTGTCTGAAAATGTAGGAGATAAAATGAAATTAGCTGGACAAACAGGTAGGTCAGCTGATAGAATTAGGGCAGTTGAACTTGGTCAATATTTTAAACAAAGTAATGATAAAGTTCTTGCTTTAATGGAAGGTACTAAGAAATTAAATAAAGAAGGTAATCAAGCAAGAGCTAAAGTTAAAGCACAACAAATGCAAATGTTTGCTAATAATGTATTTGTTAAGAGTCCTGATATGGCTCCACCTCCTCCTGTATTTCAAAATGTTGGAGCCGCTGCATTCCAAGATGCTTTAAGTATTGGAGGTACATTACTAAGTGCAGGTGCTAGTATTGCTGCTATAAGTGATAGACAATTAAAAGAAAATATACAAAAGATAGGTGAATCTATTTCTGGTTTAGGTATCTATAAATTTAATTATATAGGTAAAGCTAAACAGTATATAGGTACTATGTCTGATGAAGTTAAAAAGATCTTCCCTGAAGCTGTTGTTAAAATGGCTAATGGTTATGAAGGTGTTAGGTATGATCTTACTGATGTTTACTTTAAGGAGGTAATATAATGTCTAACTTAAAAGGAAGTCCTATACAGAATTTTTATGTACCTACTGAAGTAACAGATTATGTTGACCCCTTAGCTAAAGTTTATGAACGTCAAAAATCTCAAGATCAAAAAGATTTAGAGAATAAAATTGAATGGTCTGGACAAAAAGAAAAAGCTGATCCTGGTGTAACAAGTTTAAATACAATTAAAGCTATTGCTCAATTTTCAGCTACTGCTGCTGCGTCTATTGCATCTATTAAACAATCAACGAAGAAAAATAAAGAGAAGAAAAAAACAAAAGTAGCACAAATAATTGATAGCTTTTTGAATAAGGATCAACAAGAGACTTTTGTAAAGCAGTATGAGGCGAATTATAAAGAAATACAAAATGAGAGTAAAGCTTATCGAAAAACTATAGACTCAATGGATTGGACGGGTAGAGAAGACGCATATGAATTTATGAAGGATCACACTCCTATTAAAGTGTTAGCCATAAAAGAGTCTGCTCTAGTTACGAGTACCCAGAATGCTAAAGCCGTATTTAATAATCTTGCTAAAACTAATCAAATAAATTTAGCAGAACTTGGAAACAATACACAGAATCAATTCCATAATTGGTTCACTAATGAGTATATGGAGCCATTAAACCCAAGTAGGGAAGCATTAGGAGCATTAGTTTATGGTGAATATCAAAGGCAAAATCAAACTATTAAAGGTACTAGTCAGTTAGGCTTTATTTCGCAAAGTAATACTGAAGAAGGTCAAAGATTTATTGATGCGTTAAATGTAGGTGGTATTACAGAAGATAAAAATGCTCTTACTAATACTGTTAATACAGAATTTACTAATCTTAAAACTGGTTTCATAAACAAAGGGTATTCACCTGAACGTGCTGGTATAAAAGCCAAAGGATATATGAAAGGTTTAGTGAATGTTGCTATTAATAATGGGTCGTTTCGTCAAGAACATTTAACTAGATTAAAACTAGGAAATATTAAAATAGATGGTAAGGATAAACAAGGATTAGATTTACTTAGTTCTAGTGACTTCACTGAATTTGCAAATAATATTGCAACATATAATGATCATATTGTTAAACAACAACAAGCTACAGGGAAAGTTGGTATTACTACAACTATGGCTGGGATTATTAATAAGGATAAGAATCCTCTAACTGGTCAACCATATACTAGAAAAGATTTAGATATAGCAATTCAAAGAGCTATAGACTTAGGTGTCTCTAAAGATAGTAAGGAGATTAAAGCAGCTGAAAATTTTAATCCTACTAAACAAGATCAAAATCACTATACACAAGAGAAAAAAACAACACATTTAAGTTTTACAAGAGCTGATCAAAAAACCAGAAAAAAAATAATAGAAAATACTGATAATAATGCTTTAAAAACTGAGTATATAAAATTAGATGAAGCTCTGACTGCATTAGAAGGTGATATGAAATTAGATAATGGTTCTTATGAAGAAATTGCAAAACAGAAATTTCAAACATATACTGCTGGTACAGTTGATATAACAAAAGGGCTTACTCAAAATCAAGGTGATATGATAACTTTGATTGAAAATAGATTCCATGAAATTAAAGCTGATGTTGTAAGTAAAGCTGGACCAAATGCAACATCTGATAATTTAATTCCAAAAATTAATTCACAATTAAATGAGTGGTTAACACTTAGAGGTTGGGGTGAAGAGCCTGATTCTCCTAATGCTGGTATATTTACTAAAACTGTTACAGGTGATTTCCCTGGACTTGAGTTATTAAATAAAGGTTTAAGTGAAATTGAAGGTGGTTCAACTCCTAATTTAACTTATAAAGAAATTACAAATGCATTTAGGAGGCATGGAACTTTAAAAAAAGCTATTGAGTCAGGGGATTTGATTAGTAATGGTGAAGTTGCAGCAATAGTAACAAATAAATTCAATCCTATTACTGGTGACTTTGAAGGATGGACAAATGATTGGATTATTAAAAGTGAAATCACTGGTGCATCATGTTCTGAGCTTTTAAAATTTAAATTACAACAAATAATAAATAGTAACAGACCTGAAGATAAATATTTTACAGAAGCGTTTAATTTAAAAGAAGCATTAAGTCAAATAGAAACGTTTGAAGATCCTCAAATAGAAGTACAAAAATTTATTCAGAAAAATTCTGGTATATTAGATGCTGGTAATCTGATATATAAATCTGAAAGAATTCATCCTGTTAATTGGACTGAATCAACATATTTACAATTTGCAGAATTAGAACAAAAGATTAATCCAGAGAATTATCTACAGGCATTAAAAGAGGAAAAGCTGAAAAGGCAAGAAAAGGAAAAAAAGAGACTTGAAGATAATCCTATACTAGATATAGAAGAAGGTAGAAGAGGTCAGTACCAAAACTAAAAAAAGTTAATTATGGAAACAGAAAACCGATTTGATTTTTCTTCTATGTCTGATGAAGAATTAGATGAATTAATCAAATCTCATGAAAATCAATCAGGTGAATCTACGGATAATACAATATCATCTGATATGAATGAATCGACTCCTACGGGAGAAGAAGCTACGACAGGTGTTCGTAGTATGGACCAAGTTTATCAAGACCGAATAGCTGAAGGCAGAGATCCAGGTAGACCTGGTGCTGTAGGCTTTGTACAAGATGTAGCTGAAGGCACAGGTAGAAATTTCTATGAAACCCTAGCACCTGTTATTGGTATATCTGATACTCTTATAGATACAATTAACCTTGCTTCAGCTGATGGTGGTAAATGGGATATACCTAAACTACCTTCTTATGAAGAGAAATCAACACAAGCTATACGAAATATATCAGGTCTTGTAATACCATCTTTAGGACTTAGATCTAAATTAATACAAGCTGGTACTAAAGCACACAAAGCAGGTACAGCAGCACCTTGGTTACAACGAATAGGTAACAGTAAATCATTTCAAAAAGATGATAATGCCTTAGGTGTATTGAAAGCATATTTTCCTAAAACTTATCAATGGATACCTGATAGTATTGCTACAAATGCTGATGATAGTGCAGGTGAGAAACGTGCTAAGAATGTAGCAGAAGGTGGTATATTTAATATATTTGCTAGTATAATTGAAGGTGCTGCTTATTTAGTTAAAGCTGGGAAAAGTATAAAAAATACTTCTAGATTTGTATCTAAAACTGATAAAAATATAGATGAATTAGTTAAAGATGAATTTTCTGATATTAAATTTTCTGATAATACTATAGAAGATAAAGTTTTAAGAAATTATGCTAGAACTCAAAAAGAATTAGATCTTTTAAATGAATACTATGTAAGTAAAGGTGAACCTGTTATTGATTGGAATATATTTGATGAAGGAGAAAAATTAGTTCGCACTAAAGATGCTGATGGTATTGTAGGAGCAGGAGCTGATGCTGCACAAATCCAAAATAATATTGATTCTAGTTGGGGTCGTATAGGTAATCTTATACATGAAGCTACAAGAAAAGAAGGTATTGAATTAAAAAATCTATCAAATAGAACACTTGTATCTGAACTTGCTAGTCAATTAAAAGAAGCTGGACCTGTTAGTAAAAAATTAAAAAATAACAAACTAATCTCAGCTAAGATGATGGATGCTGCAGGTAAGAAACTAGCAGCTACAATCTTAGATCCTAGATTATCAACTGATGATATCCTTGGAATATTAAATGAATTTAAAAGGTCTATCGATGACTCACCAATTAGAATAGTAGGTAAAAAAGGTATTAATTCAGCTGTTAAACAATTAAAAACTCAATTAGCTGATCTTGATGTACAAAAAGCTAGAGCATATTTACTTACTTCTGAAGCTGGTCAAGTAGCAGACTTCTCTGAAGGTGCTAGACTAATGGAAGATAACATCTCTGTTCTTAGAACGGTAGATCTTATGACAGATCGTTTAGAAGTATTACAAGTAGAAAAAGGTCTTGCTAATTATGAAGCATCTACTATGTTTTCAAATATGAATGATTGGAAAGCAGCTGTTGCAACAGGAGATCAAGAAATAATAAACGCTACAGCTGATACTATATTAGCTGGATCTAATGCTAAATTAACTGAAATCATACCTAAAGCTAAAAGATGGGCTCAAACTTTAAAAACTACTGCTAGAGAAAATCCTGCTTTCCTTAGACCTTTATTATTAGCTAATGAATTTACTGATGGTAACGTAGATAGTTTATATAAACTTCATGAATGGGCTGGGGATAATTTAGCAACTTTTAGAAAAGCAATGTATGATAGTAATCCTAATGTACCTTCTATAGTTAATAAAGCAATGTGGAGTAATCTATTTAACTCTGCACTATCAGCTATATCAACACCTATAAATGCTGGTGTAGGTAACTTAACAGGTTTACTTGGTAAAGGTACTGCTACAGTTACTGGAGCTGTTTTACAAGGTGATCTAGTTAAAGCTAAAAAAGCTATGGTAGCTCATTTTGCTTTAGATGATACCTTACAAAAAGCAACAGATCATTTACGATTAGTATTTAGAAAAGCTTCAACTAACCCTAAAGATGTTAGTTATATAATGCGTGATGATATTGCTATTCAAGAAGTCAAAGGTTTAAATGCATTAACATCTTGGGCTGATGCAGCCGCTGAAAACGGTGAAGAAGGCGGTCAAATGATTTTAAATGTTTTTAGAGATTTAGATGATTTAGGTAGAGATCCTATTCTTAGATTCGGTGGTAATTCTATGTCAGCACTTGACGGGTTCTCTAGATCCGTACTTGCTAGTACAGAAGCTAAATATCGTGCATTCAATAAATTAGCTCAATCAGGTGAAGAAATAACTGAAGCTAGTTTTAAGAAAGCAACAGATGAAATCTATGAAACATTTGTTGATTCTAATGGTATGATTAAGTCTGATGCTGTAGATTATTCTTCTAGTGAAATAGCACTTAATGCTAACTCACCTATTACAGAAGGGATGAATGAATTTATTAAACGATTCCCTGCTGCTAGATCATTTATATGGTTCCCTAAGACTACTGCAAACGTTATAGATACATTTGGTAAATGGAGTCCTGCAGGTCTTCTATCTGCTGACTATCATAAAATGTGGGGTCCATTAGGTAATAAAAAGATTGCAGATTTTGAACAAACAGAAATACTTGAAATTCTTAGAAGTAAAGGTAAACCAATTGATAATGCTTGGCTCGATACCTTTGAAACTCTAAGATATGAAATTAAAGGTAAAGCTGCAATTGGAAGTTTCATGACAACCTTAGCGTTCTTTGGTGCTACTAACGATAGATGTACAGGTAATGGTCATTATGATAAAGCTGTACAAAGACAACGTATTAGAAGTGGTTGGAAACCTAAATCATGTAAAATACCTGGAACTGATAAACAAGTTAGTTATGAATGGATGGGTCCGATAGGAGACTGGTTATCATTAACAATTGATCTTGTTGATAACTTTGATAGTTTAACATCTAGTCAAATAGAAGATACAAGAGAGAAATTAACATTTGTCTTAGGTGCTGCACTTACTAATAGATCAGTACTTGCTCAACTAGAACCTATGTTTGATGTTTTACAAGGTAATGGTGCTGCAGCTAATAGATGGGCTACTTCATTTGGTAATAACTTTATACCTATGGGTAGTGCTAGAAATGAATTAGGTAAATTAATGTATCCTGCATTACGTCAAATACGAGCTGACTTAAATGATAATTTAAGAAATAGAAATGCTTGGTTAGATGTAATTGATCCTGAGCGTGCATTAACTGCTGTTGTAGATCCTATAGATGGTAAAGAAGTAGGTAATGAACAGAATTGGTTTATTAGGGCTTGGAATAGAGGACCAATGAAAATAACTTCTCAACCATCTAAAGAAAGGCAATTCTTAATTGATATTGAATATAATAGTTCACCTATAATGAGAGTTAGTCAAAGAGGAGCTGTATTAGAAAATCATGAGATTACTGCTATCAATACTAAAATGGGTCAACAAGGTTATTTAAAAAATGAGATTAAAGAAATAATGAGAGATGCAAATAAACTTACTTATACTGCACCTAATGGTAAAGTCTATAAAGGCTTTAAAGAAATTATTCAAGCACAACGAAGAGGATGGATTTCTTCTGAAATTTTAGATAGTGGTAAATATGAACGAATCTTTCTTCGTTTAAATGCTGCTTATGCTAACGCTAAACAATTAGCTGAAAATAATTTAGAGGAACCATTAAGATCTACAATTAGACAACGTGAATATGATTTAATTGAATCTAAATTGAATCAAGAAACTGGTGATTTAGATGAATTATATAAAGATGCTGGTCTACAAGAAACATTAAACATTCCTAAATAATGGCTTATTCAACGGAAGTTAGTCATACTCAAAGTGGGGGAAGTAATAGAGATTTTACTGTTACATTCCCTTTCTTGGAGACGACTGATTTAAGAGTACAACTAGGTGGAGTCACAAAGGCTCTCGATACTGATTATACAATAGTTCAATCAGGGGCTAACACCGTTGTTAATTTCAACACAGCTCCTACTGATGGATCAGTAATACGTATCTTTAGAGATACAGATATAGATGCTATCACTTCTACATTTGCAGCTGGTAGTGCTATACGATCTGGTGATTTAAATAATAATAACAAACAATTATTATATGCTGCACAGGAGTTTGGAACATTAAAAGAAGATAACTCTGTTGCCTTTTCTTTAGGAGATAAAGGTGATATACAAGTTAATAGTTCTTCTGATTGGGTGATTCAAAACAATACTATTGAACAAGCTAATATGGCTGACAATAGTATTGGAAATAATGAATTAATTGATGGTAGTATTACTGGTGGTAAGCTAGCAAGTTTAGCTATCAGTACTGCACAACTTGCAGCCACTGCTGTTACTACAGCTAAAATAGCAAACGATGCTATAACTAGTGATAAGATAACAGATGGTTCAATTATTACTGCATTAATAGCTAACGATGCTGTAGAACCTAATAAGGTTAACCAAACAACAGCTGCTGGATGGGGATTTACCCCTGCAGGTACTGTCATATGGTATGCAGGTTCAACTGCTCCTACAGGCTATTTAAAGGCTAATGGAGATAGTATACCGAATGGTAGTGGTACAGTACAAGGTGTTACAACAGACTTCGCTGGATTATATGCTGTAGTTGGTGCTAATGTACCTGATTTACGTGGTGAATTTATTAGAGCTTTAGATGATGGTAGAGGAGTAGATGGTAGTAGAGGTATAAGGACAGCTCAAACTGATGTTATAGAAAGCCATACTCACGTAGCTACTACTGGTACAGATGGTGCTCATACCCATACATTTACTACAGGTAATGACGGTGCTCATACTCATACAATGACTTCAGGTGGTGAGAATGATGCTTCTGGACCTACTACACAAATTGCTGGTGGGGGGCAAGTTGATGGAACTCCTGGGACTCAAACTACTAGCAGCACATCTCACCAACATAGTGGTACAACAAATACAACTAATAGTACACATACTCATAATATAGCAGTACAGAACAATGCAAACGGTGGAACAGAAACAAGACCTAGAAACGTGGCTCTTTTAGCCTGTATTAAATATTAATTATGACCGTAACAACTGAACATTTTTATACGGGTAACAACTCCACCACAAGTTATGCGTACACATTTCCATATTATAAGACGTCTGATATCAAGGTTGCACTTGATGACGTAATAAAAACTGAATCAACACATTACAACGTATCAGGTACTAATATCGTTTTTACTGGCGGTAATACTCCTGGTACTGGGGTTGAAATACATATTTATAGAGAGACTGATGTAGACACATCCAAAGCTACTTTTGCTGCAGGATCATCTATCAGAGCTGGAGACTTAAATAATAATAATACACAATTACTATACGCTGCTCAAGAAGAGCAGGGACAAGGTATAGATCCAACTAAATTTAATGATGGAACTATTACTACTGCAAAGTTAGCAGCTGATGCTGTAACTAGTGCTAAGATAGCAGACGATTCTATAAATTCTGAACATTATGTAGATGGATCTATAGATACTGCTCACATAGCTGATGCACAAATTACTACAGCTAAGATTGCAGATGATGCGGTTACAGCAGATAAACTTGCTAACTCTATTAACAGTGAGATAGCAGCTAATACAGCTAAGACTACAAACCAGACTCATACAGGCGATGTAACTGGATCAGTAGCTTTGACTATTGCTAATAATGCAGTTACTACAGCTAAAATAGTAGATGATGCTGTAACTGCTGATAAACTAGCTAATACTGCTGTAACTGCTGGAAGTTATACTACTACAGCATTAACAGTAGATGCTCAAGGTAGAATTACAGCAGCATCAAATGGTACAATAGGAACTAGCAATATAGCTGCTGATGCTATTACAAATGCTAAAATTGCAGATGATCAAATAGATTCAGAACATTATGTAGACGGGTCTATTGATACAGCACACTTAGCTAATGACGCAGTAACAGCAGATAAGATAGCTGATGATTCCATCAATTCAGAACATTATGTAGATGGAAGTATAGATACTGCACATATAGCAGATAGTCAAATTACCACAGCTAAATTAGGTGCTGATTGTATTACTGAGGCTAAAATTGCAGATGACGCAGTTACAACAGATCATATAGCAGATGCAGAATTAGTAACACTTGCTGGTATGCAAACTGGTACTGCTTCTATTTTAGCTAGTGGTACAGCTTTAACAGCAGATTTAGCAGATCTTAACCAAATAGATGGTCTTACAAAACAAACAACTATCTCTGATAGTGATGCTAGTTTTCCTACATCAGGAGCTGTTGTTGATTATGTTAGTACTCAATTAGCTACAGTAGGTGGTTTTGAAACTATTGCTACTGATGCTGCATTCCCTAATACTCAAGTAGCTAGCGGTATTATAGTTAGTATAGCTGATGCTGGTGGTCTTGTAGTAAATGGATCTGGAACTAGTACAACAGGTAGAACTGTAGGTGGTTCAACAGTAACTATTAATAATATCAATTCTCAGTTTAATAGTACAACTGTTGCAGCTGGTGTTGCTTTTATGGTAGAATCAACTGGCTCAGGTCAGATATATAATTATCATAAAGCTACACTAAAAGAAGCTGACTTAATTAATTTAAGTTCTGATATTAATGACTTTGGTAATAGATATCGTGTAAATGCTGGAGAACCTGGATCTGATAATGATGAAGGTGATCTTTGTTATGATACTACTGCTGATAAGATGAAGGTCTATGATTCTTCAACTTCAGCATGGAAAGAAGTTACATCAACTGGAGACTTTAAATTCTTAGTTGCAGTTGATGCTGGTACAACTACAGCAGCTACATTTGATGGTAGTGATACAAGTTTTGATTTAAAAGAAGCTACCAATAGTGGTAGTGCAGCTAGTGTTGGCAATGTCAATCAGTTAATGATTGTATTAAATGGAGTTGTACAAAAACCAAATGCTGGTTCTTGGAGTGGCTCTGGAGAAGGTTTCTACTTAACAGATGCTGATACAATTAGATTTGCAACAGCACCTCCAACTAATTCAACTTGTTTTATAGTTCAATCTGGTTCTGCTGTAAGTATTCCTACACCAGGAGATAATACAGTAGCTACAGCTAAGATACAAAACCTTGCAGTTACTACAGCTAAGATTGCTGCAGATGCAATAGATGGAACTAAGCTTGCTGACGATGCTTGTGATTCAGAACATTATACAGATGGAAGTGTAGATCACGTTCACTTAGCAGGAGATTGTATAGACGGAGATAACATTCAAGATGATGTTATCAACTCTGAGCATATAGCAGCTGGAGCAGTTGATTTAGAACATATGTCTTCTGAGTCAGTCGATGAAGATAATCTACAAATATCTAATGCTGGTTCTAATGGTCAGTATTTACAGAAACAATCTGGTAATACAGGTGGTCTTACATGGGCTGATGTACCAGCTGGAGTAGGTGGTGATACAGGTGTAGATTTTAACGATAGTGTAGCAGCTAGATGGGGTACTGGAAATGATTTACAAGTACAACATGATGGTACTAATAGTTATATAGCCACAAATAATGGTAATATAATTCTTACCAAAGTAGCTGGTACAGAAAAGATGATTCAGGCGATACCTGATGGAGCCGTTGAGTTATATTATGATAATGTAAAGAAACTTGAAACTGTAACAGGTGGAGCAACTATAACAGGTACTTGTACCGCTACTGCATTTGCTGGTGACGGTTCAGCTTTAACAGGTGTTTCTTCTAGTTCAGCAGATGGATGTATATGGAAAAATACTTTAACTATTAGCAATAATCATACGATTGCTGCTACTGAAGGGGCGCACAGTGTTGGTCCTATAACTTTAAACGCCACTGTAACTGTAAACGGACGTTGGGTAATTAGCTAATGGCATTAGTATTAAATGGTAGTGCAAACACTATCGGAGGAATAGCCGTAGGCGGATTGCCTGACGGTATAGTAGACACAGATATGCTAGCTGCAAATGCAGTAGCAACAGCAAAAATTGCAGATAATGCAGTAACATCAGCAAAGGCTACTGGAGTAAGCCCATTCACACGAAATACTGCATTCAGTTTTCCTAATGATCAAGTAAATGAAGTTGTAGATTTAACTATACCTGCAGATGCTACAGAATTTACTCTATCTTTTACTGATGTAAGTTCATCTGGAAACGAAGATTTATGTTTCCAATTAGGTACAAGTTCAGGTATTAAAACTTCGGGGTATGAATGTAAAGCATCTTATATAAATAATAATGCTAATCCATCTTCCGAAAATATTACAGATATGATTCGGTTTAAGATTGATAATAATACAGGTAATGATAAATACGGCTTTTGTACCTTTATACATGTTAATAATAATGATTGGGTATTTCATGGACAAGCTGGATCAAATAGAATTGGCGATAGAGGCGGTTTAGTTGTAGGACAAGTAGCAATGGGTGGTACTGTAACAACATTAAGATGTCGTTGTAATGGAGATAGTGGGTTTGATGTAGGAGTTGGACAATTATTAACGAGGACATAATGGCACAAGTAAAAATATCCGCTGATTCAGGCGGAGGAAGCGTAGCCATTGCAGGTCCAGCTTCCACAACAGGTAATGCAAATTTATCTTACACCTTACCTGATGCAACAACAGGTGGAGTGATCAGAACAACAACTACACCTGGAGCAATTCTTCAAGTAGTTTTTGCTAGTAAAACTGATATATCAAGTGGATTTTCTACATTAGCTTGGTCTGATACAGGATTAGAAGCATCTATTACTCCTACTAGTACATCTAGTAAGATATTAATTCAAGCTAAACCTTGTCTTAGTTGGGAGCAGGGTACAACTAAAATGGCAGCTGCTATATTTAAAGGTTCTGAAAGTGATCCTCTTCTTAGAGCTGATGCAGCTGGAAATAGATTAAGAGCACATCAAGGTTTTTATATAAATACAGATAGTTATATTCCTATAGCATTGGCATTGGATTATTTAGATAGTCCTAATACAACATCAGCTACAACCTATAAAATTAGAGTCTCATCTTTAGATAATCAAGGAAATGTTTACTTGAATAGAGGTTCAGATAATGATGCTGATTCTAGTAATGTTGCAAGAGTGGCTTCTACTATTACTTTAATGGAGGTAGCAGGATGAGTCAACTAAATGTCGATGCAATAAGAGCATCTAATGGTACTGGTGATGCCATAACACTTACAGCTTCTAATAAAACCTGTACTGCAAATATCACTAATAACTTAAGTAATAGAAATTTAATAATTAATGGTGCAATGCAAGTTGCACAAAGAGGAACATCAAGTACATCTACGGGGTATCAAACAGTTGATAGATTTAAGACTGGGCATACTGGGCTAGGAGTAAATGTTACTCAATCTCAACAATCTTTATCCTCTTCTGATTCTGGTCCTTGGGAAAAAGGTTTTAGAAAATATCACAGATTAGCTTTGGCAAGTGCTGGTACAGATAGTGCTAACAATTATCTACAAATTGAAACCTGTATAGAAGCTCAAGATATTGCAAATAGTGGTTGGGAATATACCTCAAGTTCTAGCTATATGACTTTAAGTTTCTGGGCAAGAGCTAGTACGGCACAAAATTATGGATTTGCATTTCATACTCAAGATGGGACAGGGCAATTATTTCCTCATACATTTGCTTTAGCTGCAAATACTTGGACTAAAGTTACATATAGTGTCCCAGGAAATGCTAATGTAACATTCGATGATAATAATGGTCCTGGCTTATATTTGAAGATTTTTCCTTATTTAGGATCAACATATAATGGCGGTACTAATAACACTTGGGGAGCCGTAACTGCTAATGGATATGGTGCAAGTATTCCTACAACTTGGCTCACTGCTGGTGCATCAACATTTGATGTAACAGGCGTTCAATTAGAGGTTGGTAATTATGCAACTGACTTTGAACATAGATCTTATGCTGATGAATTACTTAGATCTCAACGTTATTACTTCAAAATAAGTCCATCAGCAGCACAAAAACCTATTGTTAGTACAGCATGGGGACCGTTTCAAAACAAAGCTCAAGGTACAACATTTTTCCCTGTGGAAATGAGGACAGAACCTACTGCACTAGAACAATCAGGTACAGCAGGTGATTATCAAGTTTCACATGGATCAAGTGGTGGAGACTGCAATGCTGTGCCTGTATTTAATCAAGCAAGTAAATTTGCTGCTACAACAACCTTTGAAAGGTCTGGTACTCCTTGGAGTCAAGGTGATGCAATTCAACCTTCACCAAAAAATTCAAGTGGTTTCTTAGCATGGAGTGCTGAACTATGAAGTATAAAAAATTAGCTTTAACAGGTATGTATGGCGAGGAGCAAATCTATGCTCGTATAGAAGATGACGGTAAAACATACGTCACTTGCAATGGTGATAACCAAGATTTAAAGGACTGGGTTGCTGAAGGTAACACTGTAGAGGAGGCAGACTAATGGCATTAACAGAAATCAATTCTTTAGGTATAAAGGATGGTGAAGTGAAAACAGCTGATCTTGCTGCTGATGCGGTTACAGGTGCAAAGATAGCGGATGATGCTATAAACTCTGAGCATTATACTGATGCTAGTATAGATCATGCTCATTTAGCTAATGATGCTGTAGATGGTGATAACATTGCAGATGATTCAATTAACTCTGAACACTATGTTGATGGTAGTATAGATACCGCCCATATAGCAGATGACCAAATTACTCAAGCTAAGATAGCAAATAATGCTGTTGGTCTTGATGAATTAGCAGGTATTGCTAGAGGTAAAATCATATATGGTGATTCCTCTGGTAATCCTGCAGTATTAACAGTAGGTTCTGCAAACTATGTATTAAAATCTGATGGAACAGATATTTCATGGGGTGAAGTAGCTGCTGGTGCTCAAGGTACAGGATCAGATAAAATATTCTGGGAGAATGGACAAACAGTAACAGGAAATTATACCATTACAAATAATCAAAATGCCATGTCTGCAGGACCGATCACTATTAATAATAGTGTCACGGTTACTATAGGCGATGGAGAAACCTGGACAATCGTATAAATTATGGCAATAACAATTAATGGAAGCGGTACTCTTTCAGGAGTAACCGCAGGATTAACAGGTGCTTCAATGCCATCAGGTTCGGTACTTCAAGTTAAATCAACCACTAAAACAGATTACGAATCGCAATCATTAGCTACTGATACTTGGTGGCATTATTCAGATTCAAGTTTAAGAGCAACTCTTACTCCTATAGCTTCTAATAGTATAATTTTATTATCAGCTCAACTTACTATCGGAGAAGCTAGTGGTCAATGGTATGCGTTTAAGTTTATGAAAGACGGTACTACTGATATAACAGATGTTATAGGTGATGCTGCTAGTAATAGGGATAGAGTTACAGGATGTATAGACAAATCAACACATGATGATAACAATAGAACTATTAATCTACAAGCTGTAACAACTGCTGGAGATACAAATGAAAGATATTATAATCTTGCCATAAAGCATTCATCAGGTCAGACAAGAACTATGGAAATTAATAGAGCACCTAATGATATTGATAATTACCTTTACTGGCGAGGTATATCAACAATTACAGCGATGGAGATAAAAGCATGACATTAAAACTAAACGGCTCCTCATCAGGGAGCGTATCAATAGATGCTCCTGCTAGTACAACAGGTGGAGCAGATATAACTTTTGCATTACCTGTAGCAGATGGTAGTTCAGGACAAGCTATAACTACAAATGCATCAGGTCAACTAGCTTTTGCAACAGCTGGTTTATTTTCTAGTTATGCAATTATCTGCGATCAGAAATCAAATGGTACTGCTGGAGGAGCCGCATCAACTTCCACATGGAATGTTAGAGATTTGAATACAGAGATAACTGATCCTGATGGGATAGTTTCTATATCAAGTAATAAATTTACTTTAGGAGCAGGTAATTATTTAATTAAATGGGTAGCTCCTGCCCATCGGGTCAATAAAAATCAATCAAGATTATATGATGTAACTAATACAGCAGTTATTGGATATGGACAATCAATGCGATCCTATCAATCTGACGTAACAAGTACAAACTCAAATGGTCTTGCAAGAGTGACTCCTTCAGGATCAACAGAATATAGAATTGAACATAATGCTGAATCTAACGAAGGTGGTGAAGATTTTGGGCAAAGTGGTGGTTTTGGTGGTGTTGAGATTTATACAGTTGTAGAGATTTATAAGGAGGCTTAATATGAGTACAATTAAAACAACGAATATTACCCACGGGAGTAATTCAGGTACAGCTAACTTAGTGTTGGCTAGTGATGGCAAAGTAACAGTTCCTACATTGAAACTGGCTTGCCCAGGTATGATTATTAATGTTGCTCAAGCAGTTAAAACAGATACTGCAGAAGAAGAAGTAGCAGATGGAGCTAGAAGTGCGGTTTTATTTTCTACTATGTACACAGCTCAATCAAGTTCTAATAAATTATTGATTCAAGCTTCTATAAGTTGCGGTTGTGATACTGTTGCAATATATCCAATTTTAACAATTGGTGGTGCTGATGCTTTGGTAGGAGATGCAGCTTCCAATAGAGCAAGAGTTTCTACTGGACTACAAACACCTAATGATGGATATATGGTTAATGCATGTATTAATTATTTACATAGTTCACCTGCTACAAGTTCTACTCAATATGGGGTTGCTTTTAGACATGGAAACAATGCTCAAGAAAAAGTTACAGTAAATAAGTCATGGCAAGATCCTGACTATGGTTTCAGTGGAAGAGGTACATCAACCATAACTATTTTTGAAATACAAGGATGATAGATATACCTAGAGCTGACCTACCCAAGTCTCTAGATATCCCTCAGATATACTTTAAACCGCCTTCAGCAAGGGTTCCATCTTATAAACCTATGGTTATACCTCCAGCTGATTTAGAAGCACCTCCAGAGACGAAAACAGAAGAGGCAACAGAACAACCTGAACCACCAAGTTTAAAGATACCTGTATTAGATATACAGATGCCAATACCTGAAACAGCGGTAGTGGTAACAGCTGTAACAACAGCAGTAGTGGCAGTGGCAACCACCTCTATCACTCAATCTTTATTTGAACCTATTAAGAAGAAAGTACAGAAACAACTACAAGCTAAAGTTAACAAATGGAAGGAAAACAGGAAGAAAAAAAAGGACTCCTCGGAAAGCTAAAAGATGCTGCTGAGGACCAAGAACACCAAATCCAGATTCTCGGTACATTCGTCCGACTAGGCGTTGTAGTTTGGTCTGGTTTTATTATAACTTTAAATTATATAGATATTCCAGTCGTTAAGAAATCTGGTAATTCAGATATCACGTTCGTGGCAAGTGTGTTTACGGGAGCATTGGCGACCTTCGGCTTGTCTACTGGTAATCATAAAGATAAAGGTAAACCAATTAACTGTCCTATGGTAAAGAAAAAGGAAGAATGAAAAAATGGCTATTACTCTTCCTACTAGCATCACCCATGGTAGCGAGAGCCGAACTAGTGACTCCACAATTCACCCAGGGGTCGATGAATTCAACAACGACAACTCAACAGGATATAGAAGAAGATATAACGATCACCAAGTATGGTTCAGTTCAGGCAAAATGGACTGGAGAAAATATTACACATACTTCAGCAACTTCTGGAGGAATTGTAGATTCAGATTCAGTCTTCACGATTCATACAGTAGGAGATCCATTCACTCTAGAAATAATAACCAGAGCAGCAACTCAAGTATTAGAAACACAGGAAATCGAAAGAACTATCGAAACTACTGCTACTACTACCTCGCTCTCTGTCTTCTCTCAGTAACTCCTGTTTATGCGGAACCAGAAGTACAGAATACGTCAAATCCTGTGGCAGCTGCTACTGGGAATGTTACAAACCAAGCTGTACAATTTCAAAACAATGGAGCACCCAGCCGACAAGTAATGGGTCCAAATATCAGTTGTAATGGTAGTACTATGACATTCTCCCCATTTTATATGGGGAATCATACTACTCCTTATGATGAAGATATGAGCCAATCAAGCTACACAGTAGCTGAAAACTGGGGCTTTCAAGTTAATTTTATGGTTCCATTAGATGGTTCTATTGTTGAACGATGTAAATCAATAGCAGCTCGCCAAGAAGCTAAAATGGCTCTAGATTATGAATTAGTTAGAGCCAAGGAATGCGCTAACCTTCAAACAAAAGGTTTTATGATACTTCCTGGCAGCCGTGTTTATAAGATATGTAGTGATATCATTCCTATTGCTGCATGGAATAAAGCACAAGCAAAAGTGCTTAAATGTAAATCCCCGCCTAAACCTTGGTATAAGCCTTGGGATAAACCTAAAGAAACATGTAAATTTATGAGTACATTCACAAAACAAGTAGGGGATAATACTCCGAACTTAGATGGTCCTAATGATCTTCAACCCGCAGTTAAGACCTCTTTTATTCAAAAACAAGAGACACCTGCTCCACCTAAAGTTAAAAAAACAAAAACAACCACTACCACTAAAGAATAATCATGTTACTAATCATCAAACCCATCCTTTTCGCCTTCTTGAAGTCAGATTCAGTTAAGAAGCTTGTAGTTGATTTACTAGAAGCATATGTAGCTAGAACTGATAACAAGCTTGATGATCAGGCACTTAAAATTGTAAAAGAAAAACTATTTAGTTAAATGAAGAAAGCCACTGAAGACCAGTTTAATGAATTACATAGCCTTGTCACACACGAATTCCTACAACGGGTTAAAAGTGGCACTGCTTCAACACAAGAC
>VTLG01009631.1_pt1 | contig 23973 bp, 31 predicted proteins | sample 4694571 | NCBI WGS metagenome assembly VTLG01 (sample SAMN12604809, study PRJNA352737) | marine metagenome | biome: ENVO:00000447; feature: ENVO:00000209|ENVO:00000569|ENVO:01000036; material: ENVO:00002151; isolation source: viral sequences binned using virsorter ...
CCAATCTAAGATTGTATACTCTCTTAAAAAAATTACGCCATGTCTTGTGTTCTGTAATTGTTTCAACTTTTACCTTGCCTTGTTTGTCATTAACTAGGACTGTGCCCGGCAAAATTTTCTTACAATTTTTAGAAAACTTTTCAAAATAGTTTGCCCATGTGTCAGCATCAAACAAACTTCGGTTATTTTTTATACTGCCCCAACCTTGTGGTGTCTTGAAAGGATGTTCTGCTGTGGTGAATGGTTTTGTGTCGTTGATTGAATATAGACTTCTAAAGTGTGTAATAGGTTTCTCTACCTTTTTCACAGTGTTTATTTTTTTATCCATACCCAACACCTTGTCACCGGGTTTGATATCTTTAATCTTTTTTATTTCACCGTTGGATAATTTAATTTCCGTATCTGCATCAAAACAACAAAAACACATTATAAAGTCCTCTCAAATTCATAGAATGGTTTTTTTGCGTATCCATAATCATCTATCTTTTTTGTGATAGAAAATCCTATGTGTTGCAACCATTTTATCGTTGGTTTATTTTCTTCGCTTACAAAATTAATTAATTTTTTATATTGTGCAGTCTTGTTCAACACCCATTGTTTTGTTTCTTGTAATGCGGTTTTGAATCCTGCTTTCTTGTATGCTTGTTTGGTCAATATTGCCCAAACTATACCGTGTGTGGTTAATTTTTGTACACCCCTAATTGCTAATATTTCGTTGTGTTCATTGATACCTGTTTCACAGTCGTCGCACAAATTAATAGACATAACCAAACCTTGATACACATCCAAACCAGTTGCATCATACAATTCTTGTGCGTCCATACGATGTATGTTTGGTGCCAGTTGTTCGCAATCTTCAATTTTTGTTGTGCGCCATTTTAACATTATAGTCCTTTCACAAATACATAACCTACAAGGTTACATTGTTTGTCGTAAAAATTTTTCATTTCTTCTAATAAATTATTGTTAATTGTGTAATCACTGTTCCAACTGCTAGGTAGTGCAACTAGGTATTCACAATTTTCTTCTACAAACCAATTTTCTAATTCTTTGAATAATTCTGCTGAAACTGTCCATTTCATCATTTCTGGATGCACAAACAAATATGTCACCTCACCATACACTTTGTCATTGTGAATGTTTTGTGATATTGAACCCACTATAAAAGCAATAATTTTATTTTGTGTTTCTTTGACCAATATTTTATGATCAGGCGATACAATACCTTTTTTTAAATTTTGTATAAGGAACTGTGTGTTGACCTCATTCATTTGTGGCACATCCGCAACGGATTGTGCAAGGTTCACACAATCTAAAATTTTGTTTATGTCGTTTGGTTCACATTCTCTAATCATTATATTCCTTTCTTACCCCAAAATATATCTTGCACAGTTTCGTGACTGTGTTGCATTGAGAAGTCTGTCGGATGTTCTCTTTGAAAATTTACTAGATTTGATCTGCGTCCATTCTTTCTTGTAAAGTTTATGAACTGGCTTGAAACTTGCAGTTGGATATCTGCTGTGTTAACATTGTTGCTGACCTGGTAACCCGCTATCTTGCCTTTGAATGCTAGGAACACGGCATCACCCGCACTGTCGCCTTGCAATTGGTTTGTGATTGGATCAAGGAATGCTCTTCTTATTTCAACATCTTTGTTTATGATGTTGCTGGTTGCAAATGTTGTGATATTGCTTACATCCACTGCACTCAATATTATGTTGACTGAATGTATCTGTAGTTCCGATGTTTCTTGTCCTTCACTTAAGGTTAGGAAATCTCCCTGTGCTTGGAAAGTGTTGCCACCAAAGTTGATATCGAATGGTGCTGATGTAAAATGTATTGTGCTACCAGTTGTTGCAATTGAAACAAGGGTAACCTCTACCAGTGTGTTGCCTGCAAGATAGGAGTTGAGTGAATTGGAGAATTCTCTGGTCATATTAAAGAACCTCCTCTACATCTATCCTAAAATTAACGGTACCATCCACATTGTACCTATAATCTGCTGAGTCTCCTTTGAACACCATTCTGAAAGGCACATCATCGTAGGTTATTTCTGTGACTGCACCTGCAGAGTCAGTAAGTCCTGATGAATCAATACCTTTCACTGCTGTTGTTAGTGCAGGTTGTATTTGTATATCGAATGCTCCGGAAGAATCCGGTGTGGCATCTGTTGTTAGCATATAAACTTTGTTATGGTTATCAAATCTTATGATGTCTCCCATGTTCAATATTGTGAATGCATCTGCCGTTGTATAACTTGGAGATGCATTTTCAAAACCTCCTGCAGAGTCTGTGGTTTGATAACATCTTATGGTTGTGTTACCAGCATCTTTGTCCTGTTGCACAGCAAGATTAAACAATGTACCACCTGCTGTTCTGGAAGATATGTTTGGCAGTATGATGTCAAACTCATTCAGTGCACCTTGTGCCAATGCTACAAAACCTTGCACCTGTCTAAATTCTTTGTGTGTTAGTGCAGGAAACTCCAGTGTGCCTTCCCATAATGTGGTTGCTTGTTGTGTTCTTATTGTTCTACCTGATATGGCTTTTGTGACCACAGTTTGTGTTTTTTGTTTAAAATTGATTGATCTAAAACCAATCTGAGACACATTACTCAATACTGAATTTGTGCCGTTGAAAAATCCTATGTAAGCCATTATGAAGTCACTCCTACTTTTCCTCTTTTGGTTAATGCTGAATTTATTATGCCCACTATGGTGTTTCTTCTATCAACCAATAATGAATCAAATCCTGAGGCATCCACTGCGTTAATGTTAAAATTAACATTTACTATTTCATTAGATGTTGCTGATCCCATTTGATCGTTAGGAATAATTGTGCCGTTAGAGTTTGGCACAAACAATTCAGGACCTTCTTCACCAACAATATAACTTTGTCCTGTACCGACCGGACCTCCTTCTGCTCTGAAGTTAAGACCTCCACCGCCTCCACCGAAGAGTGCCAATATTGCTCTTAGGCCTATTTCAGTCTGTAGTTGTCTGTTAAGATTGTGTTGTATACCAAGAATGTCCTGTAAAACTCTCTTGAATCTATCAAATACAACCACCTGTAAACCGATCTGAATTAATCCTGATATCAGTTGTCTAATAACTTGTTTTGTGAGTGTGCCCAATGCCTCTGACAATGATTTGGTGCCCATAATAGCATCAGCAAACGCATCGCCGAATCCTTGTTTTAATCTTTTTGTTAGATCCACTGTAAGATCAACTGCTTCTTTAACAGGATCAAATGCCTTTGCCGCTTCTTCAAAAGTTTTGCCCAATGCATCTCTAAAATCCAATAAAAAGTTTTTTGTGGCACCAAGTGCCGCTCTTTGTTCTTTTAATTTTTTTTGTTGTTCTTCTAATTTTTTATTTGTGTTTTCTAATTCTTTTTGTTTTGCAATTAATGAATTAATGTATTCAACAACTGCTTTTGTGTTGTCGCCCAATGCATCTGGATTTTCAATTAATATTTTTTGATATTTCATTAAAGTGGTATTTGAATCATCCACTTCATTCTTCATGTCAGTAAATTTTTTCCTTAAAGCATCCGTTTCACCACGCATATCTAATGCGTTTTCTCTCAAGTTTTTAGCGGCTTCATCCATGCCTATTGCATCGTAGAATCCTGCAAGTTTTTCTTTACCTGCGGCAATGAAGTCCATTAAGTTAGCAAATATACCAACAATTTTGTCTGCCACACCTGCTATAACTGTGACAACTATTTTGCCTTTGGTTCCTAATGCTAGGAATCCTACCACACCCAATGCCTTAATGAATCCTGGCGCACCCTCCACAGCCGCCATAACATTGTTGAAAGATTTTGCTAAAAAGTTGAATACTGGTTGCAGTGTATCCAATACGCCTGCGGCACCTATCATTATGGAGAAGAATCCATTTACTAAACTTTGACCAAATTTCTCTGCGTGTTTTCTTATATTTTCAAAATTGTTACCCAGTGCATCATCCAACACAGCCACTGCGGCTTTTAATGTGTCAAACGGTCCTGAGTCAGAAATAATTCTTTTAATGTTGAAGAATTTGTCACCTACCATCGATTCTAAACCATCGAATGTTGTTGTAAGTGCCAATGCCGCCTGACCAAATTCTCCGTCAGGTCCAAATACTCTATCAAATGCTTCTTGTGTTTCTGCTGTGGTTACTTTTACACCATCCTTGAAACCTAATAATGCTTTGATACCTCTTTCTCTTAATAGGTCAGCCGCAGATATACCACCTGACAATGCTCTTTGTATCTGTTCACCCGCTAATCTAAAATCTAATCCTGATATCGCCGCTACATTGGCAGTCAATTGTAAATTTTTACCTAATTGTTCTGCGTCTTTGGAAACAACTGCAAGGTTACCTGATGCCGCGGCAATTTCTTCTAGTGAGAAAGGTACAGTGCCAGCAAATTCAGTTAATGTGTTGAATGCTTTGGCACCTTCTTCTGCAGAACCAAATAAAAATTTGAATCTTGTTTCAAGGTTTTCAACCTGTCTTCCAACATTCACAATGCCTCTTGCTATCTTACCAGCAAACACACCAGCAAGTGCAACTGCCGCCGCAGTAGCCAATGTGCCCATTCTAACTAGACTGCTGTTGATGTTAACAATACTGGCTTTAGTTTTACCCAAAGCACGGCTTGTCTTATCTACGACGACTAGTTCTATTTTTACCTGTTCCGCCACGGTTCATTACCTTTCGTTCTTCGTCATGCTTCATTTTAAAGTATGCTGACCACATACTCAATTCAAGGACACTAAACTGCATGACTTCTTCTATTGACTTGCCTAGTGTTTCGGCAACTCTTATGATCAACAGAAGTTCAGCGTCCTGTTTTAGTTTTTTTCCACAATCTCCGGTTTTTGATACTCGGTTGTGGCATTGTTTATCACTGTGGCGATTCTGATCAACACTTGTGGATCAACATCATTCATCAATGATACCTTGTCAAATTTTCCAAACATTGCTTTGCCGTCCATTGTTAATGCTTTTGCAATAATAGACTCAACCAATGCTTCTACTGTCTTACCTTGTGCTTGTAGTTCAATAATTTTTGATTCAACAGCAAAAGGATAAGTTCCTTTATAAAAAATATCAGTCTTCCATTCAGGTACTGCTATTTTCTGTAATTCGCCCGACAATTTAGATTTGAAGTGCGACTTTGCATTTTCTAAAACGCTACTCATATAGTTTTCTCCTATTTTTTATATTACGCACCGTAGGTCTTAAAATACCTTGTGGTGCTTGTTTTGATCGCCCTCGTTCTAATGTGCCTATGTAAGGAACGCGATTGACGACTTTTGTATTTGTGCCTTGTCGTTCAACACGCCATCCCTTTCTGGCTCTACCTTGTCTTATAGGAGTGTTTTTTCTTACCTCCTTCAACAAAGCATTAGTTAATTTGGTGCTGACACCTTTGATAGATTTCTCTACCGATGTCAACACCTCATTAAGATTTAAGACTCTTGTCCTAAACATTATCCTTACACAGACGCTTCTGTTAAAGTGCCTGAGCCTTGGAAATTCACAGTTGCAGTCACCAAATCGTCGAATGATGCTGTTCTTGATACAGATGTTACCAAGATTGTACCGCTGTATTTTTTACCACTTGCTTCGTTTGGATAAAATTCAACAGTCAATGCATCTTCGTGCGTTGGATCAAATGCTCTTGTAGTGGCAGTATGAGTTGAATCATATATCACCTCCATTGATCCCGTGAATTGTTGTAAGCCATGCTTGTAAGTTCTTGCCGTGTCGCCCATAGCAGTGTCTTCGATCACATCTTTAGTGTGTTCCACTGTCCAAGAACGAACTTCAGCAATGTTCTTTCCGAAGCCAGCCGAATCCGCTGTATCGATGATACGAACGGCGCCTTGCGAACCTTCAAAAGTTGCCATAGTTTAGTCCTCCTTTTTGTCATTAGGATGATCTTCATCATCCTCATGGTTTGTGTCCTCTGGCAAGTCAGACTCAATGTCTTCCATGTCGAACATCACTTCGTCCATGAAATCTTGTGATGTGTCAACTTTGCTTTCGGACTTTGGTTTAGTCACTTGGGCATTCACAGTAAGTTTCAATTTAGTGCTTACCGGTGACTTTTCCTGTGAGGACAGCACCTGCCATCCTTCTCCAAGAAATCTTTTTACTTTGTCATTCTGGACCAACACTTCTTGTTTGTTGTTGTCCATCATCTTTGTGTAATTCTTTTCATCCATTATACTGCTCCTTTAGTAAAACTATAACTGACCTGGGCCGTCATTAAAAATTCTCCCAATGGTGGTGTTCTATCAATAACCTCTATGCTCGATACTTGTGTCGTCGCCGCCCTCGTATCTGTAAGTTCTCTAGTTCTGTCTGTGTTTAATGTTTCTTCAATTCTTTCTATCAATTCATTTCTTTTTTGGTCCACTGTGATGATTTGTCCTGATCTGCCATCCGCTCTAACAAATCCTCTGATCTGTATCTGCATGACACCTCTTCTTGCACCACCCATTGCGTGATCTTCTCTAACTTCGTTGCCTGTTGTGATAAGCACAGCAGGAAATTGTGTGATTGCTAATTTAAGAACATCGAATGGTTCTCTAGTGACGAATACAGGTTTTGGATGATCCATGTCAGCCATCACTGTGATAATATTGTTGACTATGTCTTCTCTGTTTGACATCTACTACCTCTTTAGGCGTAGAAAATGAGTAGGTTCTCGCTCGCTGTCATCCACAGTGCCTGATGAGTCCTGATCATATTCTACTCCGTCTCTTAGGACAAGATCGAATTCTCTGTTGTACTCTTCTCTGTAGAACAGCATCTTTCTTTCGAAAATGTCTTGGTCTGGTTCGAATTTTGATAGTGTAGGATAGATATGATACCCCAAACATTGATACACTGCGGCCCTTGTTAATTGACTTGCTGTGTATAAATCTTCATCTGGTTCTGTGTTGCCACCTGCGATGTATTTTAGATCATACAAACCAATTGTCTGTGTGGGAAACCATTTCACTCTAAGGTCTCTGAACACATCATTCTGTGCTCTTGTTATTTCTTTTGTGAAATCGGATATTCCAAAATTTAAGATGTCTGGTTCGTATTCTTTTATGTCTGATATGGTTAGTAATGTTGCCATTAGGGGTGCTTCCTCCTGTTAATAAAAATATGGCAAGTGCTTCTTGCCTATACTTGATTATTTATATGAAAGTCATTAAAAAAGGGCGACAGTTGCCTGCCGCCCTTAATGTATAGAGCATAAAGATTATGCTGTATTTATTATAGTGATGCTTTTCCTAAGATACCAACACCGTATTCATCGAAGAGCTCTGCTGTTGCATAAGCCATTGAACCTACGATTTCATCTGCTCTTAAAGAAGCATCTCTTTGAGTTTCTACTCTGATGTTTCTTTTGACCATGTAACCAATTGCATCTTGTGTAAATGCACAACCTACAAAGTTACCTGTTCCTGATACAGAATCGTTAGTGTCTTTACCAACATTGTTTGACTCAAGTATAATTGCGCCCCCAAGTGAGGATGCAATGACACCATTTGTCAATACTTGGTTACCCACTTGTGGTGGATTAGCCATGTTAGTGTTTCCAGCACCTGCTAATTGGATTTTAAGATCCATTGCTTGGAATGGATGCAGAACTACAAAGATCTGTCCTCTAGCATTTTGTGATCTTAATTGACCAACTGCTTTGAAGATAGTTTCGGCGTTAACTGCGTCACCTGCCGCACCAACTCTGTTTGAGAATGATGGGAATAACGCTGAGATTTCACCGTCTACTTTGTTAACCATTGCTTCACCTAATTGTCTTCCAACTGCCGCCGCAACATCTTCTTGTGCAGTTTCTTTTGCAAGATCAGTTAGTGTGATTCTAGCACCTCTTTCAACTGCTGACATCGTTACCGATGTTGTATTGAAAGCCGTGTTGGATGTTAAGTCTGTTCCGTCTGTTAAATTACTTGCCGTGATTGCAGGATATTTTGGAACCTGTGCTGTTAAGCCTGGAGTTCCAGTCATGTCGTAATTTCTTACAACAGGTCTTATCACTGCTTGTTCACTGTAAGTGTATAAAGCAGACTGAACAATATTTGAATAAAGTTCGCTTACTATCGAACTTGTTACTTCATCAGCCATTTTATTTCTCCTTTTTTATAAAATGTTAAACTTGGATCCCTTTAGAGGCCATTATCTTTCGATATTGTTCCCTATGTTCGGGGTTGCCCATGTTTAGTTTGCTTATATCGTTGTCTATCACAGCCTGTTGCTTGCCTGCCCCTTGTCCTACGCCTGAACCCGAAGGTCCTGCTGAGACAAAGTGTGGGTTTGCTTGAAGAAACTCCTGCACCAAGTCTTTAACTTGTATCGGTTCGCCTTTGTCGTTATAACGCACTTGACCCGAGTTTGTGTCTATCACATCAACTGTGCCTGTTTCATTCAACTTCAATTGTCCTTTTAAAAGTTGTGTAACCTGATTAGGATTCACCGCTTTAAGAGTTGAAGCCTCATTTAACAATGCTCCGTCAATCTTAATAGAAGTAAGTTCTGACTGATATTGGTTAATTTTTCCAGCAAATTTGTCTGCTTGTTCTTTTAACAATTTTTCAAACTCGCCTCTTTTTTCCAAATCAGTTTGTCTTGCCTTTTCTTCTGCTTCGACCAACTGGTTGTAGTGATCAACATCAATGCTTCCATACTTTTTATCGTATTTGGCTTTTTCCTTTGCTACTCTTTCTGCAACTATTTTATTAACTGCTTCTTGAGAGAAAGTTTCAGTTTTTTCTTCACTGACTGTTGTCTGTGCCTGCTGTTCTTGTACAGGAGCAGTGTCCTGTGTTTTTACCGCTTGTGTTTCTGCGTCCATTATGTCCTCCTTTTTTATAATGAGTTAGAGTGCCCTCCATGTGTTTTAGCACATTAGAAACTTATTTATTATCTTTTCTTCTTGCCTCGTGTATTGCCTTTTTTGCCTTTGTTCATTTTGTTTTTCTTTTTTCCTCTACTAGCCATGATGTTTGCTCCTATTTTTAGTGTGAATTTTCTTTTGCTTGGTCTATCACCAACAAAAGCAGACATACTGCCTGAAGTTACGATCGCCATGCTCTCATACTCCAGTAAGCAGGAGATAAAGTCTTTTGTCCTTTTACTTTATCCAATACTGCACCCATTCGTGCAAGAAACGATCTTTGTCTGACGGGATTGTTCTTTTTGATAGTCATACCTTTTTGTCCAAAGTTTACCTTTTTGACATTACCAGTTTTTCTATCACGCACAAATACTTTAAACTTTTTTACATCACCTCTGGATGGTTTGTTTAATTTTACAGTCCTACCTTGATATTTTGCCATGTATCCATGTCCATATTTTCTTAAAGAATCTTTTTATTTTTTTCATTATTTTTTCCTCCTTAGATCTAAATCGTGTTTCCTACTGCCTCGCAAGAATGAATTGACTCTGGCGAATGCCCATTGATTCATTCCTATACCTGGTCTTGATCCCGATGTTAGGAAAGCACCTTGTCCCCTACGGAACACTTTTGATAATGTGCCATAAGTGAATCTGCTTTTTTCTGCCTTTGTGCGAAGTGTCTTTTGCACACTTGCACTTAATGGCTTACGCTTTGCCAAGTTTCATTCTCCTATCAATTAAACTTTTTGGAATTTTTTGTCCTGACTTTGCCATCTTGCCAATCCTCTTTATGATGTTTGCAAGTTGTGTTCGCTTTCTACCTTTAACTCCACTAAGGTATTTCTTTGGAACTTTGGATTTTTTATCTTTAGGAACCCTGCGTGTCTTCACCATCATTGTCTCCAAAAAATGCATTTATCTCAGGATGTATCTCCAATATTTGTTCATTGGTATATCCTTCGCCCATCATGTCTCTCATATGCTGTATCATGTCACCTGGATTTTCCATTGGTGGATGTTGCATATCAACTTTCAACGGAGTTGTTTGTGCAGGTTGTTCTTTTTCAAATTGTTCTTTGACTTCTTCGTATGGTTTTTCTGTGATTGTTTCCAATAACATTTTTTCAATTTGATCCAATGTTATAGGATCAGTAGGATTAGTTTCTTTTGCTAATTTTAACATTGACACATCATTAACTTTGTCTTGTATTGAAAATGATCTAGGATATTTTATTTTGCCATTAAATGTTGTGCCTTCGAACTGTGCCCATATGTCCCATATCTGTTCTTCTGCGTGTTCCAAACTCATTGCAAAGTCTGCCAGTTTAGCATTTAACATTTGGAATTCTGTTTGTAGTCCTATGCCGGATAATCGTCTTGACTCAACTGATCTTATGCCACCCAAACACGCCATTCTATCAATTGCATCTACTTTTTTTGCTATTGATGAAAGCACACTTTCAATTGACGAACCTGAAGGTTGTAGCAAGTATGGTTTCTTCTGTGCATCATTTGTGCTGGTCATTTTAATAATTGCACCTGCACCTGCTGATGCCTCAACACCTTCTTCTAAAACCAATGATGGATGGTTTGTTAATCTTATAATTTGTTCTATCTCTGAATATTCTTCATGGATCATTTTTTGCTGATCGCAAATATCTCCAATGGTGCTTACGCCCACTCCACGAATGTTTGATCTCTGTGCATACACACAAACAGCAGGAATCTTGCCTAGTGTGTTAGGAATGCTTTCAATGTATTCTCCTGTTTTGTCTTTGCCATACAATTTGTACACATTGATTTCATCCATTGTGTATTCTCTAATAAATTGTTCGTCCTCGATAATTTCTTCTTTAATTTTTAGGTATGTTAATTGATATGAACCATTTGCTTGTCTTTCATATTTCCAATCCAACACATTGTCAGGTGTGAACAATGAAACATAAGGTCTAATGCCTTGTTGTAATGCTTCTGCTCTTGTGTTTACCTGTGTGTCCGGTTTGTCAACAATTACCCATGCGTTTCCATACACCATTGCCATTGTGCTTACATCTTTGATGAAGGATTCAAATGTTCTTCCATCAAGGTCAGCATCTTTAAGAAATGATTGTAAATTTTGATTGTTTTCAATACTGCCATACATTCTTTGACAAGGTTTTCTAAACAAGAAACTTGTATAAATGCCAACAACGGATTTTGCATGATTGTCCAATGCAACCATTCTTAATCTTTTTTCGTAATCATCTCTGGACTCGTAGTAGTACGGCTCTAGATATCTACCCATGAAATAATCATATCCACCATTGTAGGAATCATTCAAGAATGTCCATCTATTGAGGTAGTGCTTGTAAGCCGCGTGTGCTTCAGTAATGTAGTCTACTGCGTATCTTGTATCGCCTTTTATAAGTTTGTCTCTGATAACAGCCATTAACTAATCCCCTTTCCGAACACCCATCTTTGGTTTTTCTTGCTTTCGATTTCTCTCTTGATAGGATATAGATAATCCACAAGATAACCTACAGCATCTGCCATGTGTGTGTTTTCGTTGTTGTCTATGATTGATGAATTTGGTTTGTATTGCATTGATTCTAAACTCTTTATAATTTGTTTGCATTTAGGATCAATGAATATTGTTCTTAACCCCTGAGCATTCTTTAACTTACTATTTACAGCATTTACTCTGTCTCTTATTGGAGGATTGGCCATCTTGGCACATACCCTAAAACCTGCATTCTGTAATATTGAAATATCTGTCTTACCACCTGCAGATGATTTTCTCTGTCTGCCTGCCGCGTCCGGATATATTGTAATCCTTGATGTTGGATATCTTCTTTTCAATTCATCACAAATTTCTTCTGTGTTTGTTTTGTTTATTGATATCTCATCAACAAAATATATTGAATTGTTCTGTATCACACTGACAGCAACACTCATCGGCGTGAAACCAAAATCCATACCACAATGTATGTCTGCTGTGTTAATATTGTTCAACGGTGCAATATGGTTGTCTCTTTCAAAATTGTAATACACCATGCCTGAGAAAGTGTTGAAGGTTGCCAAGTATTCTTGTTCAAATGTTTTTTTATCAAGATCTCTTTTTGCTTGATCTATTTCATCTTCACCAACTATGCCTCCGTCGATTGTGCGATAAGTGAAAGCCGCCCAATCGTCTGTATTCTGGGCCATGACATACATCTCATGGCTCATTGATCCAATGCCTCTTGGCGTACCAATGAACAATGCCTTGCCTTTTCTATCTGAAAGAGTAGGTCTTAATACAGCAGTCCAAAGTTCTGGATCTAAATCCTGAAACTCATCTAACACTAAAAAATCACAACCAATACCTCTGAGTGCATCTTTGTTCTCTGCACCTTTCAAATAAATTTTTGATCCTGATTTTAATCTTATTGTTAATTCTGCTTCGTTGGTTTGTTCAACCCATCTCAATTTTTTTAATTTGTCTTTCAATGCCTCCCAAGCAATTGATTTTGCCATACGATAGGAAGGTGCCACATATAAAACTTCTTGATTGGTTCTAGATGCGTGTCGTGCCAATTCTCTCATGGCACAAAATGTTTTGCCAAATCTTCTACCTGTCACAGCGACACGGAATCTTGCATCTGAATCGCAAATATTTTTTTGTGCTTCTGATAGTGCCATTAATCCTCCCACGGTAAAGGTGCTGTGCCTTCCCTATCTTCCGGTGAATCTTTCTGACCTAGATATTGTTTACCCAACCAAGTCAACATCTTTGTATCACCTTTCAATGCTTTTTCGAATTGTGCTCTACGCAGAGACTTCTTGCCTTCCTCTCTGCCTTTCTCAATTAAATTTTTATATTTTTTAGACACTGCTCTTTCGCTGATACCCACGCACAATGCAATCTCCCTGTAGGTGCACATCATGGTTGCCAGTCTGTAGATTAAGTCTTTGTCTACTTTCTTGCCTCTATGGTTATCTTTTTCTTGTTCCATTATGCTTGTCTTTCTAATACTTTAATTCTAAAGTTTCTTGAATCTTTCAATCCATTTGTGGTTGTAATTTGAAATTCTATATTGTATATGTTGCCTGCTGTGCCGGCTTGTATTTTTTGTGTTGCTATGGTGTTATTAGTAATCGTGGCACTACCGCTTGCCGCTAAAGGGGACGCATCTCCATTAATTGTTTCAATGTTTATTGTGGCAGAGGCAATTGTGTCACCTGCTGGCATCCAATTGGTCCAATCCAATGTGTAATCTAATAATGAAAAAGGATCTTTCTCTATGAATAATCCTGCTCTGTCTTGTTTGAATCCTGTTAGTGTTGCCATGAATTATCCTTCTCTCCTGTCTAATATACCCGTCTCATTAACCAGTGATAAGTGTTGAACTTTATAATTTCTGGTTTCACTCGGCACAAGATGGTTTCTGGTTTCCTGTTGTAAGATATTTATACGACTCTCTGTAGGAATTGTAAACACTCTAAACGGATCAATAGCAAATTGACTACCTATGATTAAGGTCGAACCTGTTGCGTTTAAATTTGCTACACCATCTCCAAGTATACCTGCAACGATGTTCCAAGAAGCAACACCAGTCATGTTGCTGAATCCACCTCTTGTAATAAAGATTCCTGATTCAGGAATCGACAGTGATGCTGTGCCTTGAAGCACTGATCTACCACCAATGGCAATAATCGCACTTGCTGACAATGTACACTGTGGTGTAAATGCACCTGCACCTTGTCTAATTGCTCTACCTGTAATCTGTGTGGAAGCACTTGCACTGATGCTGGATACACCTGAACCTGTCATTGTGGCTGATGCTGTGACAGAAGCAGAACCTAATTTTAAGACAGTGCCTTTGCTGTCAAGATCACCATCTGCTGACAGTGTTGCTGTTGTACTTAATGTTGCAGAAGTTCTTCTAATTGCACTACCAACTGCTGTGACACTGGCAGACCCTAAGGATAAAATTATGCCTGAACCAACAAGATTTGCCGTCAGTGTGGATTGTAGTACACCACCGATGGTTATTGTGGGTTTGAATGTTGCTGTGCCTGTGGCAGAAAGTGTTGCTTGAGAAGAAGCATTGATTGTGCCTCCCAAAAACTTATCTGCTGTTGCTGTAAAATTAGGACCCCAATATTCCTGTTTGGGTTCAGCCCATGTGCCCATCTCGGCCCATGTGAGTCCTGACTGATTGCTTACTAGGGTTGCTGATGCTTGTTGGATTTCGCCACCCGTGGCTGTCAATGTCCCTTGTGTTGATATAGATGTAGAAGCAACTCGTGTGGCTTTTACATAACCAAGGGTCACATATCCGTCTACTACATATAGGATATCTGCCATTGGGAGACTCCTAAATTATTATGCTAATGTGATTGTAAGATTTCCTGTAGAAATTTGAAAGGAATCTCCATCCGCAATAGTTTTTTCCGCTGTTAACGATCCGTATGCAAGTACATTACCCGCGCCTGCCGAATCCGAAGTTGAATCAGAATCCATTATGGCGCAAGCCACAATAGTTCCGAAGGCTCCACCTGAGGCAGTAAATGTTATGTTGCCTGAGTTGGTTGTGGAACCTGTACCAAGAGTCACAGCATTGAAAGTTGCTGTTTGTCTTGAGTAACCGTTTCCTGCTACTTCGTTTGTTAGTATTCCCTGTTCTAGATTTTCTAAAGTGTCTCCTGTTGAATCACTTGCTGTGAACAACGCCACATAAACTGTTGTCGGTTTTGTGAAGGTTGCTGTGCCTAGCAAATGATCTAAAAGAGCCTTCTCAGAATAGTTTGAAAGAGCTGACATTATTTTATCCTCCTTTAAAGGTTTTTGTTGTTATAACTCGTTTATTTATTATGTTTTGTTTAAGCCTATCAACAGTCTGCCTGATGCTGTGAATGTTTCGCCTGATCCTGCTCTAAAAATTTTGAAAACCATGCCGGGGATTGTTGCGTCGACATCTAGTTGTATATCTGTCAATGTTTTTGTTGCTCCATCGCCATAAGTTTGATACTGTGGCAACGCCCCACTTATGGCAAATCCACCGCTAGAACTTATGCTAATTTCTGTGAATCCTGCTCTGTCACTGCTGTTCCCACTGGTGTAATTAAAATTTTGTATCATTGTCATTGTTATTATGTGCGGTGAACCAGCACTGTCATTAGTAAGATTAAATCTTATGTAGTCCTCATATGTTGTGTTAATAATTGAATGAACAATATTTTTTGGATCTGAGAGAACAACAAAACCATCTGATGTTGATGAATACCGTTTTTGTACGCTGGAACCACCTGATGCACCTTGTGTATAAGTGCCTGTGTTTTCAATCAAACAATCGAACTGACTTGCCGCCACTGATAATAAAGGTGCTGTGAATGGCATTTTAAGACATATCCAACATGGCGTTTCCATATAGGTTCGTGCCGTCGGATACGAAACACAAAATATCTACATCATTTGCACCTGTTGAAAGAGTTGGTGCCGTGCCTGCTGGAAATTTGTACTCACTGCCATAACTTAGAGTTCTGCCACCTGTGCCGTCCTGTTTTACAATTAACACATAGGTTGCGCCTGCTTCTTTGTTTGTAGGATTTGCCAATGCCCTGTTGTTTGTTAAGGTTACCTGTGCCACTTGGTTTGTGCTGAGGTCCCAAGCAATGCTGGACGCATCAGTCAGTGTGGACAAGTCGAAATATTGTTGTTTGGTGTATTCACCTTTGGTTGCGTAAGGTCCTGATGCATCATAGAAGTCAATGATTGTGTTCACATTGTCTATGTTCTGTTTGATATCTCCTCTTGCACTCGTGACACTGTCCGTGCCTGCGTCAACATTTGTTGTAACTGCTTTTGTTCCTGATGGCCATGACATATATTTTCTCCTTTTTTATACTTATGCTTATTCTGGTCCGTCGCTTGGCGCCCCATCTATTCCTGTTCCGTTCTGTGTCATTGTATACGGAAATGAAGTTATATCTCCACCTCTTGTCTCAAATTGGCTGGAGTTTCCTGTATGGAATATTAATGGTTGATCCAATCCACTTTTAGTTCCATCAGTTCCCATGTCCACTAGGCCATTTTTGTAAAATTTTTCTCTAGTAGAAGTATTTGTGATATCATGAAATACATTGTCAACAAAAAATTGGGCAATATGAATATCTGCTACTCTTGTATCTCCAGTAAATCCATGTCCTGACATGATTGATATTTTTGTCATGGAACTACCTAACCACATATTGGCACTGCCATTATCTCTACCAACATTGACATTGATTGTAACCGAATTGCCATCCACATATGCGTGTTTGGCGCTGGCACTACCATCTCTTGAAAATACAAAATGATGCCACTGACCATCGTCGTATGTGCCTGATCCGAAAGATGCTGAATAAGTTCCAATTAAGAAATCGTTTAGCACACCACCGCTCTGTGTGACAACTCTTATCCTACCACCCTGGTATTCAATTCCAGTAAAATTACTTATGGAATCATCTGCCGCATACATCAAGATAGGTGCGGAGTCAGATGCCATACCTGATATGTGTCTAAACCAAAATGATACCGTGAGATCCACTGAACTTGTGGAGTTGCTGGACACTGTGCCGTTCAAGTAGTATGAATCATTTGTGTCTAACCAATCTAATGGGTGTGTCGGTCTATCATCTGTGGTTGTGGTGGCGCCATTTGTACCATCAAAGTGTAACAATAGTCTTGTATAACCATCTGGTTCAAAAGCAGATGTGCTTGGCGTAAATGCTTGACTGTATCTTGCCACATTTGAATCTCTAAACTCATCTACATACCCCACAATTCCAAATCCGCCACCTGTGAGATATGAACCTATCCTGTAATCGTTGTTGGAAAAATTCGTGCTGTTGGAAGTACTTGCTAATTCTGTACCATCTCTATAAAATTTTAAAGTTCCATCTTTTCTAACAAGGGCCAAATGATACCATTGTCCTGTGCTCATGCCATGACTGGCCTTCAGTAGTTCTGTGTTACCATTTCTAATTACAAATTCGCTTGATGAATTAAAGTATCCATTCAGTCTGCCTGATGTTCCACTGCCTGTGTCAAAAAAGTACCTGCCATGCACAGTGGATAAATCTGTTGGATAGTAGAAAAATTCTATAGTGAAATCACCTGCACCTATGTTTAGACTTCCATGATCAGGATCAATAGCATCATCTGTGCCATCCAACTCGCAACTTGTTGAACCAAATTTTGTTTGGTCTGTGGAGAGATGTGCATTATCTGACAGTGTTACCGACACTGGTGCGTCTGTTCTTACTCCATCATCCAATATCACTGTGCTGTTGTTGTCTCCATCACCATGTATCAATAGATGTGTGTTTACATCTGAGGTGAATGCTGATGTGGGCACTGTGATAGATGCGCCTGAATATCTTGCAAAACCTTTTGATATTCTAAATTCATCTACAAATCCTGGTGGAGTATAATTTTCTGCTCCAATTGAATTGTGCCATATTTGTATTTGATCGTGTGAGTAATTGTTTGAATCCGAATATGTTGAACCAACCTGTGTGCCGTCCACATAAAGACTGGTTGTGCCTGATTCACGCACCAATGCAATGTGTTGCCATTGATTGGCAGACAAAACATTACTTGCTGTAATTCTATTTGCACTGTTCACATACAGATAAAGGTCATCTGCTGATCCATCGGACGGGTAGGAATACAACAAAATTTTGGCGCCGTTGGAACCATTACGCAAATCAACTGCAAATCTGTCCAATGATGTCAAATAATTAAACCATTCGATTGTGAAATCACCTGTGCCAAAGTCTAGATTGTTGCCTACATCTGCAATTTGAATGTAATCACCTGTACCGTCCATAGCAATTGATGCCCCACCAAATTTATTTTGAGTAGTTGAAATTTTAGTATCTCCAAACTCTTCAATCACCATTGATTGAGATATTCTGGCCTCTACAGTTGTACCCGAACCTGCTATTGCGGGGTGTGTGGTTTTTAAAGATAATGTGTTTAATCTTGCGGCGCCTAATGGCATATTTCTCTCCTTAACTAAAGTCTGTGCTTAACGATGCCCAATAATTAGAACCATCATAAAACACAGTCATGATATCCACTTTACTTGCTCCTGTACTTAAAGTCTTAACGCCTCCTGCAAACTTCATTGTGGAACTTAAAGTTCTATTTCCAGAACCATCCTGTGTGATAATCAATGTTAAACTTTGTCCTGCTGTTGCACTTGCAAATTCGTTCAGTGTTAGATTACCATCGAGTGTAATTTTTTGTACATTACCATCATTGATGTCTGGAGTTTTTGTGCCGCTGGTTGTTCCTATATTGTGTATGTCTTCGTCGTATTGTAATCTTGTTGCTTTGGTTTGTCCTGTTCCATTTGGAGAAAATTGGATGTCTCGGTTGGAAGTTGACACAATAGAATTTGTTTGCACATCTAAGTTGCCACCTAATTGTGGTGATGTGTCTGACACAACATCTGATATGCCTGCACTTTGAGTGTTAGTAATTACAAAGTCGCCACCACTGTCTGGATTTGTAATCGATATCCCAGTACCTGCTGACAGTTTTACAAAACTTAAATTGCCACTGCCATCGGTCGAAATAAAATCGTTGGCATTGGGTGATGTGCTTGGAAAAGTTAGTGTGTATGATTGTCCTGCTGAATGGGGTGGTGATGCTAATTTAATACCATGTGAATTTGCAGAACAGTTCAATTGAATTGTTCCATCATTTGAACCTCCACCGCCACCTATTTCTACGACTCCAGCACCATCGGGGTACAATTTCAAATTTCCCGCGGAAGTCGTTACAATCTGTTGACCGTTTGTGTCAAGGTTGCCACCCAACTGTGGTGATGTGTCTGAAACTATGTCTGCTAAAAATGTTGTGCCTGTAATTGTAAGTGTGGCAGTGCCAGCACTATCCGCCGCGATAGCAGTGGTTATGTTGGTGCCACCTTTAATTTCTAGTACACCTGTGCCTTGTGCAAGTCCTACACTTGCATTGGTTGAATCTGCGTCAACTTGTATGGCTTGAATTTTGTTTGTAAGGAGATCAATAAAATTGTTATCCAACTGCTGAAATGTCAGAGTTGAACCCGAAGTTGTTGCTCCTGTTTGCGATTCCTGTCTTAATGTTATTGTCATTGCAATGCTCCTTGGCGTTCTAACTATTTATAGTGTTTGTAATAATTTGTTTTGCTCAATTGTTTCTTTGCCGCTGTCAATGTACTTATTTTCTGCACAATTAATAATGGTAGGTTAAATGGATATTCTACCGGCAACACATCTTCATTTCCATCAGGATGAAACATAAAACAGCACACATCTTTTGCTTTTAAATTTTTATTTAACTTATCAACCAATTTGTCCAGTTTTTCATATTTCATAGCAAATCCATAAACCACCATGCCTTCCAAATGAAATATATTTTTTTGATCCGCAAAGTTTTTTGCTATCTTTTCTGGATCCTCATTCCGTACCAACATTATTTGACTTCTAAATTTTTGTAGATAAGGACAAATGGGTAGACCATCCAACTTGCGTTGTGGTGTCATTAATAGTTTGATCCACTTTTGTAAATTATGTCGTGTGGTATACGAACCTACAGTTTTTCCCATAATCAATCTCTTTTGTTCCTTGTGGTGCATGAATCCTGTACAGCACATCTGGATGTTGAGCAAATAGTTTTGACCAATGTGGTCGCCACTCATTATTTAATGGCGGACGCTTGGACCTTGGTACTCTGTCGTCCATCTGACTGGTTAGGTCATCGGAGAACATTGAGTCCATTCCGTAAAGATTGATTATGCGATGTGTTTTGCTTAATTTTTGAATTGCGTGATGTCCACAACTAAATCTGTGTTTGGGTTCATAATGCACTTCCCATATGCCTTGTATTCTGTGGTGTTTTGCCTGTTTGGCAATATCTTTTGTGCACCATATTTTTTTGTTTTGCAAATGTATATTGTTGTCTTTCATGTACAATATAACTTTTGTATCTATGATAGAACAGGCGTCCCATCTTGTTTTGTTCTTGGTTATATTGCCAACCACTATGGTGCCGTAATGAAAGTCTCCAAACAGTGATTGTGAATTACCATTACCAATAAAATGTGCTATCATATCGTTATTTAGATTTGACTCACTTATTCAATACTTTTATTTGGAGATACATAAATATATTGAGAGGAAAACATGGCTTCATTTATGCCCTTTGGTTATTGGAAAATAGATCCTACATCGCAAGTTGCTAGACCCAAAAAGAATGGCATCACTGTGCCTGCAACTGCCCCTAGAGCAATACAATCAATGGATTACACAAAAAATGATTGGTTGTTGGTTGGCGTTGAACCGCACACCATGTTTAAACCTGGAATGGAACCTGATGGATTTCGTTGGTGGTGGTGGGACAATTCAATGATGCCTCATCTTCGTCATAAGTCAGCATCAAATCCTAAAGCAACAAAACATTGGTCAAGATTGACACACTGTGGTTGGGCATTGCCTCACAATGATGACAACTATGGTGAATGTCTTGTTGAAGTGGATCAGACACATAGAGACAGAGTGAACAGACAGTTGCATAAAATGAGTGGAGGAGAGCACAAGGATATTGCAGATTTATGGAATGGTTGTAAAGAAACAAGACCAGCAAAAAAGAAAAAATGTTTGATCATCAGATCATCAGATAGAAATTATAGAGAATTTTATGACACCACTTGGGACCAATGGTTCAACACAGTGACCGAGGTACTGCAAGATTATGGATACGGATTTGGTGTTAGAAGAAAAGTTGCCGCCAGTAAAAGACCTGGTAATCAGATAATAGATGAAATCAAACGAGATGGATATGATTGTGTAATTGCAAATCATTCCGCTGGTCTGAGTGAAGCAGTGGTTGAGGGGTACCCTGTCATCACAACATCTCCCTGGAATCCTGCTAGGTTGGTGGCAACGCATTGGACAGATTTTGTGTTCAATGGAGAATTAAAGATGAACACAGCACAAGAGATTGATGATTGGGTCACAAGGGTTTGTGCTTACACATATAACAGGCCCGAACTGGACGCACAAAGTTGGATCAAGGTGCATCCACAAGCAGGACATTTAAGATAATGGTGTTTCCAAAAAAATATCATCTGCCTAATCCGTGGAATATATTCTATGCAAGGGCAAAATCACAAGCAAAGTTTCGCCGGGAAGAGTGGGCATTTACACCTGAGACTTGGTATCGCAGTTGGACCAACTCGGGTGTTATGCAACATCGTCATAGACTGCCACACGGATATTGCATGGCTCGTGTGGACAAACTGGAGGCATGGGGACCACACAACTGCGTAATTGTTAAAAGAAGAGAACAGTTGCGTAAAACATTAAACTGGGGCAAACACAAGAGAAAGATAAATCAAGATCCATTCACTGTGGATGATGATGTGACCCCAAAAAACAAACAAATAAGGAGTTTCGAATGAACTACACAGCATTAAGAAAAAAAAATAGGAATTTTTGGGGCAGATGGTATCAAATGAATAAAAGATGCATCAACAACGAACCTGCGTATGAAGATGTAAGCGTATGTGAGGATTGGCATCTTGAAATATCAGGAGATCAAGGGTTCCTCAATTTCGCTGAGGATATGATGGATGACTTTGAGGAGCATCTAACACTGGACAGGATAGATCCAAAAGGCAACTATGATGCCCATAATTGTAGATGGGTTGACAGAACGGTGCAGAACAGGAACACAAGATGGCACAAATACACTGAACGAGGTCTTGCACTGAAAAGAATGACGGACAAGTATGGACACAGCAAAAAAGTCAAACAGAGATTTTGGAATAGGGCCAGAGCAGGATGGAGTTGGGATGATATTATTAACATAGAACCAAAATATGGTAATAGAATTGGCAGAAACATCAAGAAACCAACAAAAACCAAAATTTTTGGTAAGATTGCAGGTTGGTTCAAACCAAAATCTAGTGTATAATACACACATAAGGAGGAACAATGGCAAAAATATTATTAATATTCAGTTTGATATTGTTGACAAATTGTGCATATAAACCTGTCATAGACACAGCAGGCAGATCAGGCACATTTGACAAGGACAAGGCAACTGAAATAACCAATGACATACAACACTGTGACACATTGGCAAAAGACAATGTTAATCAGATGTGGGACATCATGCAACAGGCGGGCAATCTGTATCTTTCAACAGGCACACTGGGATTGATACCCAAGCGAGAGATGACAACACACAAGGTCACAAGAAAATGTCTAGAAAATAGAGGACATTCTGTTGTTAAATGACCAAAAAAAAACTGAAATATCCGGACATACCAATCACGCAGAAGGAATGGTTGAAGGGATACTGGAAATGGCGAAAACAAAATGAAGCACTACTACAGAGAACACCAAAAGATGGATGCAAGGGACGGAAAGGCGTACGCAACCACCTACATAAAACAAAGTCCACCCCATCGGAAACAGACTGCTGAACGCATAGCAAAAATCCACGACAAGGTGTTCCAAGCAAAACACATAGAACGATGTGTGAAAGACTGGTGTGATGAACCTATGCGACGCAACACCCGTAAAGAAGGCAATCTTGCAGGCACCAAATACAGTCGTTGGGACGCCATAGAAGATGCACATAGACAGATGAACACACTGAAGCACGACATGACTGTGAGCATCAGCAACAGATGGAACAAAGCATTCGAAGGCACTGGTCAGGAATTGGAGTGGTGTCTGGAGAGCACTTATCCTTCCCATAGCACCTACAACACACTGTTCGATGATAAGGCATCTGATAGATGTGCGGAATAGTTGGATGCACCAGCAACAATGTTGATTATGTGCAACGCAATCTACAAAAAATAAAACATAGGGGACCTGATGCAGATGATGTGTGGCATGATGACCGCGTCACACTGGGACACTGCTTGTTGGCAATCACTGACAATGTGAAGTCGGGACTGCAACCCTACACCACACCCAAAGGCAACCGTTTGGTCTACAACGGAGAAATATTCAATTACGATGATATAAAACAGAAATACGATATGCAGTTGACAACAACCTGCGATACAGAAATGTTGGCATGGGGATTGGATCAGCAGGGTTGGCAGTTTGTCGATCAACTGGATTCCATGCACGGCTTGGTGTACTATGATGTTGAACAACAGAAACTGTATCTCAGCAGAGACCATGCAGGCATCAAACCATTGTACTACACTCAACATCGTGGTGTGCTGTATTTTGCCAGTGAGATAAGAGCACTGCGTGAAGCACAACCCCACAGCAATCAGTTGGATGAATGGGCCATCAGCACATGGAGTCACATGGGTATCAATTTCACCAATCACACATTCTTCCGCAACATCCACTGTGTGGCACCGGGAGAGACCATGCTGTATGATCTCAGCACCAAGCAGTTGCAACGCTGTCAGAGATGGTTGCCACAGTGCACCAACACCACAAGATACAGGGCAGATGAATTCAGACAGCATCTACACGACAGTTGCAGGATGGTGAGCAGGGGACAGAGGAAACTGGGTATGTTCCTGTCAGGCGGCATGGATTCCTCCACCATAGCATATGAGATGCAGAAGATCGTGCCCCACATTGAGGCATACACCAATCGCATAGATCCACAACCACCACACAGCAAGGACTTCAATTCGGATCATCGCTGTGCTGAGGAGATGGCAAAAAGATATCAGATACCACATCACACCATCACTGCCACACCACACACATGGTTGCAGTATCTCAAAAGAAGCATTACAGCACTGGAGCAACCTGCCTACAACACCTCCTACCCAATGTATATGCAGACCAATCATCACATGGCACGCAACGGAGTGATTGTGACCATTGCTGGAGACATGGGAGATGAACTGCTGACGGGATATCCCAAGTATATGGATGTGCTCAAACACTTTGGAGACAGGATACCCACTTGGAGAGAAGTGGTGGATCACTGGAGTCGCAAAATCAAGAAACCACCCGCACTGCCTGTGCCTCACACACATGACGAAGTGGTGGACTACCTCATTGACACACAGTTTCC
>VTLG01010550.1_pt1 | contig 23973 bp, 20 predicted proteins | sample 4694571 | NCBI WGS metagenome assembly VTLG01 (sample SAMN12604809, study PRJNA352737) | marine metagenome | biome: ENVO:00000447; feature: ENVO:00000209|ENVO:00000569|ENVO:01000036; material: ENVO:00002151; isolation source: viral sequences binned using virsorter ...
TGCTAAGTGGCATCTAGTTCAGAGTGCAGCTGGAGATAATACTGATGGCTACTCTGGTATTCCAGGTATAGGTATCAAGAGAGCTACCCAGATGTTTGAAGAGAAAGGCTGGAGTTGGAAAACACTACGAGATGCCTTTAAAGAGAAAGGTTTATCTGAAGATGTTGCCTTAATGAATGCACGACTAGCAAAGATCTTAACTACTGATGACTATGACCACGAAAAAGGAGAACCCGTACTCTGGAATCCCCAAGCCGATTACTGCATTAACAGTTGAGCAAGACTTAAAGCTTAGGCTTTTAACAGATGGCTTAAACAATCCAGAGACAGATATAGAAGACATTAAAACTGTCTTCTTAGCACTACAAAAACAAAACTTTGTATTAATCAACAGTCTAAATAACTTAATAGCTAAATGGCCAAAACCACCAGTGATGAAGGACCACAATATTACAGGCGTGGATCCATCCAGCCATGGAGTTTTATTCGTGATCAGGAACTCAACTTCCACCTCGGAAACGTAATCAAATACGTCTGTAGAGCTGGTCATAAGTATGACGACATAGACGATCTAGAAAAAGCAATCCACTACCTAAAGAATGAAGTCGAATTTAGAACAAGCCAAAGAGTTCAGGAACTCGTTCAATGTGAAGAACTCGAAGAACTTGAGTACCCGAACTATGCAAAAGACTTTGATCGTTGAAGAATTTAAAGAGTTTTTAGAAGCTGAAGGAATGTTGTTTAGAAACAGCCAATCACTACATGCTGATGCTCTTAAAGAACTTAGTGATCTTGTTTATGTCTGCTATCAGTATGCAGAGAATATGAGTTGGGACTTAGACGAAGCTCTACGTCGAGTCCATCAAAGCAATATGTCAAAACTAGATGAGGATGGAAAGCCTACATATAGAGAAGACGGAAAAGTATTAAAGAGCAAAAACTACCAACCACCTACATTAACTGATCTCGTCTAATGACAAATTTAATATCTAGAACTGGAAGAGTTCAGAGCTGGATAGATAATCCAGAATCACGTCTACCCGTATCATGCACTGTCTTCACCGTTGAAGACTCTATGGAGGGACCAAATGGCATCGAAGCATCCTGGAGATTTGTATCACATGCTCTCAGAAATGGAGCAGGTGTCGCAGTCCACTTGTCGAAACTTAGACCCAAAGGAACTGAAAGCATTAAAGGAAATGACAAACTTGTTGCGTCAGGACCAGTCTCCTTCGGAAGAATCTACTCAACCTTAAATGAAATTCTCAGACGTGGAGGGACGTACCGCAATGGCGCGTGCGTTCTTCATTTGGACTTGGATCATCCTGACATTATTGACTTTATTACTACTCCTAGATCCGAACTCCCATGGGTTAAAAGGTGTGTCAACATTAATGATGAAAAATGGAAAAACGCTAATCAGACAACACGGGACGCAGTGATATATGGCATCAGGTCAGGTGACATATGGTTAAACAAAACTAAGTACGATAAAAATGGAAAAAGAATCAGAGGCAATGTATGCCTTGAAGTTTACCTGCCATCACGAGGAACTTGCCTCCTCCAACACGTTAATCTCGGTGCCTGTACAATCGCCGACGTGTCAAAGGGTTTTGCTGAAGGTATGCGAAGTTTGTGCAACCTCCATAGCAAAACAGGCATTGGAAGTTCTGGAGAATATCTCCCCTCGGAGACCGACAGGCAGGTTGGACTTGGATGCCTTGGGTTAGCAAACCTACTAAGGCAAAACAACGTCACCTACGAACAGTTTGGTGATGCACTACAAGCTACTAATGATGGCATACCTGGATTAGGTACAGCTGGTCTATTAGCTGCAGAATTTTATAAAGGCATTCAGAGTGCGGCTGATGTTGCTAGAGAATATAATATGGAGAGAGCATTTGCTATAGCTCCTACCGCAAGCTGTTCATATCGCAGTAAAGACAGAGAAGGCTTTACTTGCACACCTGAAATTGCTCCACCTATAGCTCGGAGTGTAGATAGAGATTCAGGTACATTTGGTGTACAGACATATGAATATGGTGATGTAGAGATTGCCTCAGAAGTTGGTTGGGATGCTTATAAAAAAGTAGCTGATCAATTGATGTATATGTTTAACCATACAGGGCTTCTTCATGGATACAGCTTTAACTCTTGGAGTGATGTTGTAACCTACGACGAACAGTTCGTTGAAGAGTGGCTAAATAGTCCCCAAACTTCACTTTATTATTCCTTACAGGTAATGGGTGACGTTCAGGATAAGTCCAGTGCATATGCAGCACTTGATGAAGAGGATGTACAAGATTACTTGCAAGGGATTCTAAACAACGAACCCCAATGCGATTGTCAAGAATGAACCCATATGAAAAGTTACTCAATAGAAAGAGAACATGGACACCAGTCCAAACAACAGCAGGAACACTTAAATCTGGAGCTGAAGAGACCATCTACCGTGCTCTCGCAATACGCCACATGGAGCTACCAGTTGGCGAGTTTATTGCAGAATCACTTGAGAAAGAGGTTCCCGAATCTGCACGGAGATTACTTGAATCAAACGTCAAGGATGAGATAAAACATGATCTCGCCCTTGGCTACATCACCAACGCTATAGGTGTTGATGATAAAGCAGAGAAAGAAGCTTTCCTGCTTAGGGATGCGTGGGAAGCGCACCCAGACCACATGCTTACAAAAGCCTTAGTTATAGAACGTGCTATCTTCTTTGTACTTCTGCCTTTTTTTAGGTATAACGGCGACGCTGGTCTCCGAACGGTATCAGCTGATATTTCCAGAGACGAACAAATACACGTGGCCACTAATAGCCTTGTATGTCTCGATATGGGCTTATCTTGGAGTCAATCTCTGGATAAACTTAGGAAGGCCACAATTAACTGGATCATGGAGCCATTAAGTAAAAATACTTATGGCGATAAATATTTAAGCAAAAAATTTTGGCTAGAAACTAGCGACAATTTAATGTATAACGGCAAAGCACCTGAACTTTCTGCCACCAAGTCAGCTCGGATGCCAGCCTTCTTTGAACATGCAAACACAAATCTCCCTCAATACTCTTAAGCTTCACAACGAAAGATTAGATGAGTTAATTGAAACACTCGAATCTAATTTTGGTTGGAAGCCAATCCATCCAAAGGAAGATATAAATACAATTATGTATAGAGCTGGTCAAGCCAGTGTCATTGAATATATCAAATCAATTATGGATGATGAAATCTAATGTGTGTATTTAGAACTCCAAAAAGTCCACCACCTCCACCACCATTATCACCACCACCACCACCACCTGCACCACCAGCGCCTCCTTTACCTACACCTGAGCCTTTGGTTACAGATGTAAACCCACAAGTAAAAGAAGCACGTAGTAAAAAGGATAAGAATCCACTGTCAAAAGGTACAGGTGCACTGAGAATACCTTTAAAAAATACAGTTAATACAGGTTCAGATACCCCATCAGGAGGGTTAAACGTATGAACGCACGTGAGAAATACAACTCTTTGACCAGTGGTAGAAGACAATTCTTAGACACCGCAGTTGATTGTTCTAAACTCACGTTACCTTATTTAATCGACGACGATTTATCTACTAAACCTAGTCAGAAGAATCTACAAACACCTTGGCAGTCAGTAGGTAGCAAAGCGGTAGTAACGTTAGCAGCAAAATTAATGCTTGCATTACTACCACCACAAACTACCTTCTTCAAGCTACAGGTAAGAGATGACAAACTAGGTGAAGAGATACCACCAGAGATTAGAAGTGAACTAGATCTTTCCTTCAGTAAGATGGAGAGAATGGTTATGGATTACATAGCTGCATCTAGTGATCGAGTTGTAGTCCATCAAGCACTTAAGCATCTAATTGTAGGTGGTAACTCTCTTGTATTTATGGGTAAGGATGGTCTTAAGAACTTTCCACTTAATAGATATGTAGTCAATAGAGATGGTAATGGTAACGTCTTAGAAATAGTTACAAAAGAACTAATCAGTAAAAAGATACTTGGTATTGAGCTGCCAAGATCACAACCCGAATCAGTGGTTGATGAAAGTAAATCAGGCTTAGAAGGGGATGACGTTGAGGTGTACACCTATGTCAGACTAGATGATAAAAGTGGTAGATGGGTTTGGCATCAGGAAGCACTTGATAAGATACTTCCTAACAGCCGTAGCACCGCACCAAAGAAAGCTAGTCCTTGGCTCCCACTCAGATTTAATACTGTTGATGGTGAAGACTATGGAAGAGGAAGAGTAGAGGAATTCATAGGTGATCTTAAATCACTTGAAGGTCTCTCTCAAGCACTAGTAGAAGGCTCTGCAGCTGCTGCTAAAGTAGTGTTCCTAGTTAGTCCATCATCTACAACAAAGCCTGCCACAATAGCTAACGCAGGTAATGGAGCAATCGTTCAGGGTAGACCTGATGATGTTGCTGTGATCCAAGTTGGTAAGACAGCTGACTTTAGTACAGCTGCTAACATGTCTCAGCAATTAGAAAGAAGAATAGCTGAAGCATTTATGCAATTGAATGTAAGGCAAAGTGAAAGAACTACAGCTGAAGAAGTAAGACTTACTCAGCTTGAATTGGAACAACAATTGGGAGGTTTATTCTCACTACTTACTGTTGAGTTCCTTATCCCATACCTAAATAGAACACTACTTGTATTACAACGTAGTAAAGAACTACCAAACATACCTAAAGATTTGGTACGTCCACAGATTGTTGCTGGTGTTAATGCGTTAGGTAGAGGACAAGATAGAGAAAGTCTTACAGCATTTATAACAACTATTGCACAGACATTAGGTCCAGAGGCATTGATGCAGTTCATCAATCCTTCAGAAGCAATCAAGCGTTTAGCAGCTGCTCAAGGTATTGACATCTTAAACCTAGTCAAGACTGAGGAACAGATGCAGCAAGAGCTAGAGCAACAACAACAAGCACAAGCTCAACAATCATTAGTTGATCAAGCTGGTCAGATGGCAAGTGCACCACTAGCTGATCCAACAAAGAACCCACAACTACTAGAGGAAGAACCACCAACTGAATAAATATGGCAGAAACACTTACATATGATCCTAGTAACGATACAACAACTTTAGACGAACAAGGTTTAACACCTGATGAACAAGACTCCCTGAAAGTTGGGGAGGAGATGGCTGAAAAAGAAGTTCAGTTACTAGCAGGTAAATATAAAGATGCAGAAGAGTTGGAGAAAGCTTATGTCGAACTTCAAAAAAAGCTTGGAGAGAAAGGTGATGAAGATAGCGAAACAACTGGGGACACCGAACCTGCTGACTCAGAAGAAGGAACTAAAGAAGAGGAAGAAGTTAAGGAAGATTCTCCAGCAGTTGCCTTAATCAATGAAGCTTCAGCTGAGTACTACGCTAACGATAACAAGCTATCTCCTGAGACTATTGAGAAGTTCTCAAGTATGAGTAGTCAGGATTTAGTTAATGCTTATCTAGAACTACAACAAGGTCAACCAGCAGCTGAACAACCACAAGCTGAGTTATCACAAGGTGATATCAACTCCATACAAAATTCAGTAGGAGGAGAAGCTGAGTATAAGAATCTTGTTACTTGGGCTAGTGAGAATTTAGATCAGAATTCCATCAGTGCATTCGACAACATTGTTGAATCAGGTAATAAGGATGCTATCTCTTTAGCACTCAATGGTCTTAAGTCTCAGTACGACAACGCTAATGGATATGAAGGAAGGATGTTAACTGGTAAAGCAGCTAAGTCATCTGGTGATTCATTTAGAAGTCAAGCTGAATTACTTAGAGCTATGAATGATCCAAGGTATGACGATGATCCTGCTTATAGATTAGATGTCATTGAAAAATTAGATAGATCTGATATTGAATTTTAACTATGCCAAAAGGAAAAGGTACTTACGGAACAAAGAAAGGTAGACCACCTAAGAAGTAGATGATCATGGCGACCTGACAGTTCATCATCGCCATTCACCTATCTTTCAAATCAATGACAGTTATAACCGAATACGGTAAACAAAACATTTTTGCAAACGAAACACCTCCAAGACTTATGAACAACAAAGAAGCTAGTTTCCTATTTCATGATGCTGAAGAGCTTAATGGAAGAGTAGCAATGCTCGGTATTATCGCTGCTCTTGGAGCATACGTAACTACTGGACAAATCATTCCAGGTATTTTTTAAACCTTTATAAATGACTACAGCCACACTAACAAAACCATTTGACAACTGGCAGCGTTTCTGTGACTGGGTTACGAGCACAAACAACCGCCTCTACTTGGGGTGGTTTGGTGTTCTCATGATCCCTGCACTATTAACCGCTGCAACAGCATTTATCATAGCTTTTATAGCTGCACCACCAGTTGACATAGATGGTATTAGAGAACCTGTAGCAGGATCTCTTCTCTATGGAAACAACATCATCTCGGGAGCGATTGTCCCGTCATCAAACGCAATCGGACTACACTTCTATCCCATCTGGGAAGCAGCCAATCTCGATGAATGGTTATACAACGGTGGACCCTACCAACTCGTCGTCTTCCACTTCCTTATTGGTATCTCAGCTTACTTGGGACGGCAGTGGGAACTTAGCTACAGATTAGGAATGAGACCATGGATATGTGTAGCTTATTCCGCACCAGTTGCAGCATCCTTTGCTGTCTTCCTCGTGTATCCATTCGGACAGGGGAGCTTCAGTGATGGTATGCCTCTTGGTATTTCAGGGACTTTCAATTTTATGTTTGTCTTTCAGGCAGAGCACAATATCCTTATGCATCCGTTCCATATGCTCGGTGTTGCAGGGGTATTCGGTGGAGCTTTATTCGCTGCTATGCATGGAAGTCTTGTTACTTCCTCACTTGTTAGAGAAACAACTGGACTCGTATCTCAGAACTATGGGTACAAGTTTGGACAAGAGGATGAGACCTATAACATCGTAGCCGCACATGGCTACTTCGGAAGATTGATATTCCAATATGCTTCTTTCAATAATAGTCGCAGTCTTCACTTCTTCCTTGCTACTTGGCCAGTGGTTTGTATCTGGCTTACCTCCATGGGAATCTCTACGATGGCATTTAACCTCAACGGATTCAATTTTAATCAATCCGTCACAGCGACCAATGGCAGAGTTATTCCAACATGGGCTGACGTTCTTAACAGGGCTGACTTAGGTATGGAAGTAATGCACGAAAGGAATGCACATAATTTCCCACTCGACTTAGCGGCTAAAGAAGTCGCACCAATCGCCTAACGATACTTCCGTTCATCCTACGGGACGCATGAAACCTAAGCATGGAACGGGGCTTAGGTACTTGGAGTTATTCAATGACTATCAAAGTTACTTACAAGTATCGCGGCATCGCTTACACAAAATCTAAAACTATTTAATTTAATGAAAAAACTTGCACTTGTCCTAGCAACCACTCTTGTTTCTACACCTGCAATGGCTGGACCTTATGTCAACGTAGAAACCAATGCTAACTACACTGGTTCAGATTACACATCAAGAGCTACCGACCTACACATAGGTTATGAAAACAATATCGGCGATCTTGCTTACTACGTACAAGGTGGTAAGACAATTAATGCTGCTGATGGCGTTGATTCAGAGTCTAATTTCTCTGGGAAGCTTGGTGGTAATATCTCTGCTACAGATAAACTTGGCTTCTATGGTGAAGTATCTTTCGCACAAGTGGAAGACGCTGACAACACATACGGCACAAAGTTAGGAGCGAAGTATTCTTTCTAATGGCTCAACAATCTAAAACTGGTTTCGGAGTAGCACATCCTGTGTCTTACTCACCACAGAATACAGAGAAGAAAGAAGAGAAGAAAGAAGACAACTTCGATGAGGACATCTCAATTGAAGAAGTTCTTTCAACAATGTAATGAACTATGGGTAGTAGTCTTCGGACTGCTATCCTTTTTTATTTTGGTAGAGTCAATGCATTTGAACTACCACAGGTTAGAGGCACCTCAGTGTCGGACCTCTAACTAATTTGGCTCTTAGCCCTGTACGCAGGATACCTATTAGCCGTCTAGACGGTGGGATAGACCACAAAAACGATTAATCTAATTTGCGCAAACAGTCAAATATACATTCAATACATTTTAAAATAAAGAAAAATGGCACAACAAGCCACAACTGCCACAGCTAATGGTCCTATTTATGGAGGTGCCAATAACGGTGCCTTAACTAATGCGGGTACTGAAGCTGAAAGGCGAGCCCTTTACCTGAAATTGTTCTCAGGTGAGATGTTCAAAGGTTTCCAGCACAACACAATTGCTAGAGATCTTGTAACAAGACGTACCTTAAAGAACGGCAAATCATTGCAGTTCATTTACACAGGTCGTACAAAATCCGAGTTCCACATTCCAGGCCAAAGCATACTTGGTAACGACGAGAAGTCACCTCCAGTAGCAGAAAAAACTATCACAGTTGATGACCTATTAATTAGTTCAGCTTTTGTGTATGAGCTAGATGAGACACTTGCTCATTATGACTTGAGGGGAGAAATCTCTCGTAAGATCGGTTATGCTTTAGCTGAGAACTATGACCGTAGAATCTTCAGAGCTATATCTAAAGCTGCACGTCAACCTTCTCCAGTCACAATGTCTGGATTCGTTGAGCCAGGTGGTTCTGTAGTTAAAGTTGGTACTGATTCAAGTACAACAGCTGCAGATGCTTATAACGCTGGTAAATTAGTAGATGCATTCTTTGATGCTGCTGCAATCCTTGATGAAAAGGGTATTTCAGGTGATGGAAGAGTAGCTGTACTTAACCCAAGACAGTACTATGCACTGATCCAAGATATATCTTCTAATGGTTTAATCAACCGTGACGTACAAGGTACAGCACTACAGTCTGGTAATGGCATCATAGAGATCGCTGGTATTAAGATCTACAAGTCAATGAACATTCCGTTCTTTGGTAAGTTTGGTACTAGTACCGCTATGAACCCAAGAGCTTCTAATGATAACAACGGTTCTTTCGTTGGTGAAGCAATGGGTGACTGGGATGCTGCTGCTAACGGCGGAACTCCTGCTGGTGGACAGAAAACTACAAACAACTATGGTACAGCTGCTAAATTCGATCATTCATGTGGTCTTATTTTCCAAAAAGAAGCTGCTGGTGTTGTAGAAGCTATCGGACCTCAAGTACAAGTTACCTCTGGTGACGTTTCAGTGGTTTACCAAGGAGACGTAATTCTAGGTAGGTTGGCAATGGGAGCTGACTTCTTAAACCCTGCTGCTGCTGTTGAACTTGTAGCTGGTGTAGACGTATCTTCCAACTGGAACGATACTGCTGTTTCAAATGCAAGTTTCACTTAACTTATATTTTTATATACACATGGGGAGTCTTTATGGCTCCCTTTTTTTTACTGAAAAATTTTCATGGCTTCCAAAACAAATGAACTCGATACCGAATTATCCGCAGTCAATTCTATACTGGGAGCTATCGGTCAATCTCCAATCACCCAATTAAAAGATACAGATACAGGTTCTTTAATTAGTACTAACCCAGAGATATCGTTTATATATAATATTCTTACTGAGTGCAATATAGATATACAAAGTGAGGGTTGGAGTTTTAATAGTGAAGAGCATGTAGCATTTACACCAGATCCAACAACTAAACATATTGCTATACCAAGCAATGTACTTAGCTTAGACGTTACTAATGGTTGGGCTAATAAAACTGTAGATACAATTAGAAAGAACGGAAAACTATGGGATAAAGTTAACCATACATTTGAGTTTGATAATGATCTTATATGTGATGTGGTTTATTTATATGAGTTTGAAGATCTACCTCCAGTCTTTAGAAGATACGTTATATATAAAGCATCAGGTAGAGCAGCAACACAGTTAATAGCAAACCCACAACTAGTAGAACTTCTTGGTCAACAAGAGGCATTTGCTAGAGCAGCATGTATTGAATACGAATGTAATCAAGGTAACAATTCCATGCTTGGTTTTGAGCATAAACAGGTATATCAAACCTTCCAACCATGGAGAGCGTTATCAAGATGACAGGCATAACACAAACAATACCTAATTATCATGGTGGTATATCTGAACAACCAGATTTTAAAAAGAACTTAGGTCAAGTAAAAGATGTAACGAATGCTATACCTGACCTTACCTATGGTTTATATAAGAGACCTGGAAGTAAAAGAATAGATACATCATTAATTACTAATAGTTCTAGATCTCATAGTACAGATAGTGGGTTTTTAAAAAGCGTAACAACTGGAAATGTTAAATGGTTTCATTATTATCGAGATGAATCTGAAGGTGCTTATTTAGGTCAAATAACTTCTAGTGGAAATGTCAAAGTTTGGAGATGCTCAGATGGACGTTTAATGGATACAGTTTGGGGATCTAATCAAGGTGCAACTGAGTCAAACTTAAAAGGTTACTTATCTGATACTCATCCCAGTCCTAGAGACAATTTAGATGTTTTGACGATTAATGATACTACTATTGTAGTCAATAAAAATCATGCAGTTGAAGATGCGGCTACCACTGAAGGTAGACCTCATCTTTATTCAGCGTATGTAGAGCTATTGAAAACTGAGAATGGTAGACAATATGCACTTAATATAAACGACTCCAATACAAATAGAGAGTACTACACAGCTACAAGACTTGAGATCTACAATGTTGATTCTGATCTTGATGCTGGAAAGCCAGGAACAGGTCATTGTCCAGGTATAGGTACTAAGGTATATCACGAATCTAAAGGTGATGCTGATGGAACTCCTAATGATGGTGTTAATTTAGTCTTTAGACTTACCGTTAGAGGACAACAAGGTCAATCAACTTCTTATGATGTATCTTCAGATGATGGAGCTACAACTAATAATACACAAGATTATGGTTGTACCTATAGCTATGAAGTTACATTGCTACATGGTGGTAGAGGTTGGCAAACAGGTAATACGAAAACTGTCACTTTAAATGGATATAGTTTTGGAATTAGAGTAGCCGAAGATGAACGAGTCTACGGTCATTTTGATTTAAACGGTGTTGCTAATGCTGGTCGTATTAGACCTATGCCAACACCATTTGATTCAGATACAGCAGTTACTGCTAGTGCAATTTTAGGTGGTATCAGAAATGAGATAGGTCAAATCAGTAGAAGAGTAATTGGTAATGGTATTTATTTGTATAGTGATAGTGTAAATTTCAATGTTCAGGTTGTTGAAAATGACTTAATGAAAGTCATAACAAATGAAGCTAATGATGTAAGTGAATTACCAACCCAATGTGCACATGGTTATATAGTCAAAATAAATAATAGTAGTAAATCTGATGAAGATGATTATTATTTAAGGTTTGAAACTCCAACAGGAAAAGATGGTGCAGGTAAGTGGGTTGAATGTGCAGCCCCAGGTATTCCACTGAGGTTTGCTTACAGCAGTATGCCTGTCACTATACAACGTACAAGTAGTACTCAATTTACAGTTGATAGACCTACATGGGCTGGACGCACAGTAGGTGATGATACGACAAACCCCTTCCCCAGTTTTTGCGGTGCAACTTCTGACGAAGGTAAGAAAATAAATAAGGTATTACTATGGAGAAATAGATTAGTTTTCTTAAGTGGAGAGAATGTTATATGTTCTCAACCTGGAGACTTTTATAATTTCTGGAATACTACTGCTTTGGCTGTTAGTCCACAAGATCGAATAGATATAGCATGTAGTTCTAGTTTTCCTTCTTTACTAGAAGATGGTATACAGATAAATAATGGTTTACTTATCTTTAGTACAGATCAACAATTCTTATTGAGTACAGATGATTCTGTGTTAACACCTGATACAGCTAAATTAACCAGTGTATCTACTTATAATTACAATAATAGAGTACCGCCTATATCACTTGGAAAGACGGTAGGTTTCTTAGATAGTAGTGGTTCTCATAGTAAGTTTTTTGAATCTGCAAATATAGCTTCTGTAGGTGAACCTGATATTGTAAATCAAACCAAAGTAGTTCCAAAATTAATTCGCAAACATATAGATCTAATTGCAAATTCAAGAGAGAATGGAATTGTTTTATTTGGTAAAATAGATACTGATACTGTCTTTGGTTATAAGTACATTAATATAGGTAATGAAAGAATCCAGTCATCATGGTTTAAATGGAAACTGGTAAACGATGTTAGATATCACTTCATTATAGGTGATGAGTATTATTTTATAGATCCTCAACACTATTTACAAAAAATAAACCTAGTACCATCAGATGATGATTCAAAGGTTACTGAAAACGGTATAGAGTATTCAACTCATTTAGATAATTTTATCGAATTATCTGGAGGTAGTTATAATGCAACCACAAGGAAAACAACTTGGACTGGTTTAGATTGGCTGGATTACAGTACATCAAATGGTGATTTAGCTTTAAGTGATACTGATTGGAGGTATTTTGCTAAGCCAACCGTTGATGGTACAACACTTACAGTTGATGGAGAATGGACTGGTACTGTTTATGCAGGTTATCTATTTGATTATCAAGTAGACTTACCTAGATTCTATGTCTCTAAGAAAGAAGGTGATTTCACTGTTGGTGATGTCAATTCTTCATTAATACTACATCGAATAAAAGTATCATTTGGAAATATAGGAACATATGAATCAACATTAACTAGAGTTGGTAAAGATGATTTTACAGATGAATATGAATCAATTCCAGCTGATAGCTATCTTGCTAGTAAAGTTCCACTATTAACAGAAGATATTAGAACAATACCTGTGTATGAGAAGAATACAAATATTGATCTTACTATTAAATCCACTCACCCTGGTCCAGCAACCATAAGATCCATATCTTTTGAGGGTGATTATTCACCAATGTTTTATAAAAGTATATGAGAATTATAGATAATGTATTATCTGAACAAGACTTTGAATTAATAAAGAAACGATTAGTTTATAACCATGATCTTTCTTGGGGTTGGTCTCCACAGAAAGTATTCAAGGATGATGGAACTGATACTTTAGTATCCATGATCTACCAAGGTCATGAGCCTAAACAGAAAGATCATTTCGTTACTTTATACACCCTGTTCAATAAGACATTAGACGTTGTTAGTTGGTATCGAATTAAGATTAATTGTACTTGGAAGAAACAAGAATACAGAGTATATGGCTATCATCAGGACTATGGTAAACATAGTGATGAAAGAATAAAACATGCTAAAACAGCTATCTTTTATTGTACATCTACAGATGGTCCTACAGTATTTGAAGATCCACATGAATCAGTAGATTGCATAGAGAATAGACTTGTCATTTTTGATGGCTCTAGGAAGCATAGTGGTACTACTCATACTGAAGGAAACGAAAGAAGAATAGTTATTAATTTCAACTACTTTTAATGTCTAAATTTATTCACCCAATAACAGTTGAGGCTGCTAAAACAGTAGCCTCTAATTTACGTCCAGATGACCGTAGAGAGGTCGAAGAAGGTCATGGGTTAGATCCTATGGAACACCTTATTTGGGCTGCTCAGAATGACTCCTGTGTGTACTTCACCGTGCCTAACGGCAGGACTGCTGGAATGGCTGGAGTTGATCCTAAAGATGGGATGATCTGGATGTTATGTACACCAGAAATAGAAAAATATCCACATACTTTTGCTCGTGAATCTAAGAGATTTGTTGAAAGCAGAAGAGAGAAGTTGTTGTGGAATGTCGTTGATAAACGAAACAAAGTTCACCTCAAACTTCTCAAATTTCTAGGTTTTAAATTCTTACGTCAAGTAAGACACGGACCTAACAATTTATCCTTTATAGAGTTTTGCCGTGTGTACAGGAAAATCAGCGTTTCAAGCGCAAAAGAATCAATATAAAAGACAAGTAGCTCAAAGAGCCGTTGATTGGAGAAGCCAGAATAATATCTGGGAGATGAAGAATGACCAATATGACATTAACACTAGAGAAAATGTTAATGCATATAGTCGTTATGTAGGAGGCGTTCAAAGAAACTTTGGATTAGAAGTCCAACAGTTTATGAAAAACAATGAGACTTTATTTAGAAGTCAAGTTTCAAGTTCACCTGTTAATGAAGGTGGTAGATCAACATCTTTTGGAAGGTCTCAAAAACTAGCAGCTTTATATGCTGAAGGTGCTATGAAAGCCAACCTAAGAAGAGCTGATATTCAACAAACAGAAAAGTTAAAGGCAGGTCATAGACAACTCTTATCTGCTCAAGCTCAAGAATTAGGTAAAAGAGGGTTTGCTCCTATACCTACTGTTGAACCTGCTAAACCTGTTGGTCCTAGTTTCTTAGATCAATTTATTTCAGTAGCTAGTACAGCTGCGTCGTTTATAAGTCCTATATCTAGTCTAAGTACTGCATTTAAAGGATTAGGAGGATTAGGTGTTGGATCTAATGCATTAGGTGGTTTTGCAGGCACTGGCATACCTCTACAACATACAGCTGGTATGGGTGCTCTAGCTAGTGATAGACGTTTAAAAGAAAACATAATTAAAATAGGTGAAGCTATATCTGGATTAGGTATTTATAAATTTAACTATCTAAATACAGGAAAACAGTACATTGGAGCTATGGCTGATGAGGTAGTAAATATATTTCCTGAAGCTGTAGAAGTTATGAGTAACGGCTTCTTAGCTGTCAAATATGACTTAATTGATATTGAATTTAAAGAGGCATAGCATGACACAAACTCCATTTAAAGCCTACAACTCCCAAGAGAAGTTTGAGGCTATGAAAAGTTCAGGTGAAGGTTTAATAGCATCTGCTCAAGAAAACCAAGATAAGTTTGTGGCTTCTATAGCTAAACGTAATGCAGACTTATTTAAGTATGAATTACAGGAAGCTACCAGAAAAGATAATAGATTCAATAAGTTAGCACAGCTATCTCAAACAGCTGCAAAAGTAGCTGCACCAATGATAGAAGCGCATAACAATGAAAAGTATATGGAAGGTGCTAGAGCTTGGTATACAGCTTCTGCAAAGAATCAAGAATTATTAGCTGCTGAATTTGATGCAGAGGAAGCACAAGATACACTGGAAGATACAGTTCATGGAAAGATTGTTGAAAAGGCTTATAAAAATAATGAGATAGATGTATTCCTTAAAGCTGAGTTATCCAACCTGACACCTAAACAACAACAGGGATTCTTACGGGAGATGTATAAAGATAGAGCGAAACAATATCCAATGTTTCTTCAACAGAACTCAATCATCCCTGTACAAATAGAATTAGCTGATGGTACTTTCACAGAAAAAACATTAGCTGAAGCTGATACACCTGCTGAATATAGACAGATACAGCAACGCTTATACAGTGCTTATATCAGACCTTTTGCAAGTCATGATCAAAGGGGTGTTAATAAGTATATGTATGATGAGATGAGGAAGCATGATGATAATCATTATAACGAGTGGTATCAAAAGAAAACAGGAGAGATACTAGCTAATGATAAAGAAAGAGCTATTAATCAAGTTTTAACATCTATTAGTACACCTGAATTTGGAACTGAAGTTGAATCTTTCTTAAATAAGTATCAAACAACTTATGGTGGTGCTAAGCAAACCAGAGCAGTTCTATATCAAAAGATAGAAGAGGAGATGTTTGCTGGAACATTTGGTGAGGAAGAACTAAATGCTTTAGGTGATCATGAGATGGTGGCAAAAGATGGTAGTGGTAGAAAGAAATTTAGAGATATATTTAAAAAAGAATTTAAAACACTTGAACGTAACTATCTAAATTACAAAGCAGGTATTCTTGACGATGAGCAGAAAAAGCTTGATAACTCTAAGAAAGAAGTAAGGATTGATTTCCGTGCTTGGAGGGATCAGATGAAGGAAGATAATATGCCTATACATGATGCTCACGAACAAGAATGGCAAAAGAAATGGACTGAAGAAACTGGTCTTAACACTGAACCTGATTTCTTAAAAAACAATAAGACTATTCAGGAACGTAAAGCAGATGATGACTTTGAATATCTACAACAACTAAGAGCTAAAAGAGGTTATCTAATTAAATCAGATACTGATGGTATGCACCATGACGTATTTAACCGTGTATCTCAATGGATCAAAGAAGATGTAGATATAGCTAAAGCTGCTGATACTTATACTGGAAGAGCTGAGAACGAGATTGGAGCATTCACTCGACAAGCTACTGGAGAATCAGAAGGAAACCCAGATAAGAGTCCAGAGTATTGGAGAGCTTACCACGCTGCTATAGATGACTACAACGCTATTGTTGCTGCTGAGATAAGAGGAGGTGAAACTCCTAATAATGCTCATAAAATAGCACTGCAGATAGTTGAAAAAGACTTTAAACTTGGTGATATAAGAGGACCAGTAGTCGCTAGTAAGTATTTCAAAAGAGAGAAGGTAACTAGAAATGCTGCTCAATCAGAAGCAATACTTGACGGTCTAGATTCTATAAAAGTACATACTACAAAACAAGATCAGCTTAACTACATAAACTCAACAGTTATTCCAGGTAGTGAAGACTACTTAGAGTTAGGGAAAAAGCATAGTAGAGGTAATGGTGATATGCCTTACTATTACACAAGACTAGCTAGCTCATTTCCTAAACTTACAGCTTGGGATATCTTAGATGCTCAGTTAAAAGCTAGTGGTCAAAAAGAGGGATTAGGTGAGAAACACCCTATTGATTCAACCTTAGAAATCCCAGGACTAGAAGACTTAAGAAGAAAACTTGGATATAAACCAAACACAACTTCTAATACACAAGCCACCATTGATGTGGAAGATGCTAATAACCAAGAGGATAAAGTAGATATAGGAGATACTACAGCTTATATCTCTCTTTGGAATTCAACTAGTGAATTAATGTTCCCTGGCATACGACAACCATAGGTATAAAAATGGATGAAGAACTCACTCCTACGGGAGCTAATGCACAGGCTATAGAAGATGCCGAGTTCATTAGATCGAGACTACAACAACAACAACAACAAGCAGCTTCCCAAGGGACTGCAGAAGTAACAGAAGAACAAACACCCACAGATCATCTAATGGTAGATGGTCAAGATTTAAGAAATCATCCAGAGTATGACGAGCTAAGGCTTGATATACCTTGGAGTGAAGAAGAAGCTAATGGTGAATATCCAGCTGAAATCTACGATAGAGTAGGTTATCATGATCGTTGGCAAGATAGAGTTAAATCTTTTGGTCAAGAAGTAGGTCCAGATAGCAGAGTAGATCCCATAGACAACCCTCGTGCTATATGGCTTAGACGTAAACACGCACTAACTAAAGAAGGTGATGCTGGTATTGAATCAGTTAATGCCATAAAGAAAGGTGGTCTTAAACTTGTATCGTCAGTATTGACTGCACCTGAACGCTATTTAGATATGGCTTCAGGAGAGATGCAGAATGTTGGCGGTAAAATGATAGACAAGCGTACTGGTAAACCATATAAACCAGATTGGGACCCACTAGGAAAGGTCAAGAATCCTTGGACTAATTCTTGGTGGGGAACATTAGCTGAAATGGGTACTCATTATGGTGTTGGTGGTCGATGGGCTTCCAAATTACCAGGAGTTGCAGGCTTACCATTAACACAAAAAGCGATGGTAGCTGAGGGTATAGTTGCTGCTTTATCTGAGAACTCACAAAACGATAACCTTACAGGTCAGATAGCTGAACGTGTACCTTGGACACGAGAAGTGTTCTTAGGATTAGCTAGTGAAGATACAGATCATCCTCTTGTATTGACATTTAAGAATGTCTTAGAAGAGATGAGTTTAGCTAAACTATTTGGAACGGTTGCTAGTAAGTTTGGTCAAGGTGAATATGCACTGAAGAAAGCAGATGATGTAGATGCACAGATCAAAGAGAAAGGTGAACTTGAATTAAAAGAAGAATTAGAATTTGATAATGCACAACGTATCTATGAAATTGATAGACAGTTAGGTGGAGATGTTGTTGATGTTGATGTAATACCACCACCTAAAGAACTCCCAGGAGGTACAACAAAACAACTCAGTCCATATGTACAGAAACAATTAGCTGCAGGTGCTTCTAAGAATAAATCAGGATTTAGAGGACATAAGAACAAACCACTTGCTCAACCAGGACAAGGATCACCAACATCAAGAGGTAAAGCTTTTGATATCCATCGACAGATGAATCGTGGTGATGACTGGGGAAATGATATTGGTTCTACTGATTCAGTAATGACACCTGTCCAAGCACAAAGAGGTGCAGAGACAAGTGGGTTTACACCTAAATTCTTAAAAGATAAAGCAAAAGAACTGCTAACTGATAGTAGATACGAAGAACTTATTAAAGAAGCTAAAACAAACCGTGTTCCAATAAGTCAACTCTTTGGTCCTGCAATGGAACGAGTTCAGGAAATAATGGGTAGACATTCTACTGCTATTGATACTGAAGATTTCTGGAAGCCAATACTTGATATGAAACCTGCTCAAACAGGTGAAGGTATTCTTTCTGAAAATCTAAAGTACTGGAGTGTAGAACAAACCTTAGTAGCTGACCTTGTAAATGGTGCTTTGTTTAAAGAACTTAGAAATTTAAACATGGCTGCCAGAGAACTAAGTGATGCAACAGATGTATTTGCCAGAGATGGTTTAATGGATTCTGTTAGAGATAGACTTACATTTGGATTAGCTAATGCAAAACGTTCTAGATATTTAAGTAGTACAGAGTTTGCCAAATTCAAAGGTTTAAACGCTGCTCCCTTAACTCCCAAAGCAATAAAAGAAATCAAAAAGCGTACGGTTCAACTTCATACTGAATCCAAAGAAGCTGTTGATATGTTGATGGATCTCCTTAAGAAGGGTGAAACTGATGAGTTAGCTGAAGCAGTCATGGAAGTGTTCTCCATGAATAACAAGATCCAAAACTGGATGGATATTGATAAATGGATGAAGCAGAAAATCATTGGTGGAGAGTTTAAAGGCAAAGTTGAGACTGGAGTATTAGTAAGAGAATTACAAGGTGTATTTGTTAACTCAATACTTAGTGGTCCTAAAACACCAATTAGAGCAGTTATTGGTACAACAGGTAACGCTTATATGAATTCCTTACATTCATTAATTGGTGCAACAATGAGAGCACCGTTCACAGGTGACTTTAGATTACTTCAAGCATCAGCTAGAAATACATATGGAATGTTTGAAATACTTCCAGACTCATGGAAAGTATTTAAAGCAAACCTAAATGGAAACTTTGGTAAGAAAGTAGATAATATTGAAACTCGTTTCTCCCAGAAACAAAGACTATCTGATCAAAAGATGGCTGCTTATGAGCAATGGGCTTTTTCTGATAGAGGAAAGTGGAATCATCGTATGGCTTTCAATATAGCTAATGTTGGAAGACGGCTTAATGATAGTAGATTTGCTGCATGGTCATCTAGAGTTCTTGCCTCTACTGATGAAACGTTTAAGTACATCATGGCTAAAGCTAGATCAAAAGAATTAGCATTTACCTCTGTATATGATGAAGTATCTAATGGTAAGTTCACTGAGATAACTCCAGAGATGTTAAAAGCTGCTGAAGATATGCACTACAGCAGGTACATAGATGAAGCTGGAGACCTTGATATATCTAAAGATCTATTCCTACAGAAGAAATTCAAAGAAGTAACATTAACTGAAGATCTATCAGGACTTGCACAAAGACTTGAAGATGTATTTAGTAAAACACCTTGGGCTAGACCATTCTTCTTATTTGCAAGAACAGGTGTTAATGGCTTAAGAATGAATGCTAAAAACACACCATTATTAGGTGCGTTAATTAAGGAATCCAGAGATATACTAATGCACTCAGGTGATGATTTCACTGAGTTAGCTATGAAGTATGGTATTGATAATGCTGACGACTTAGCTAGACAAAAGAATCTTATCTTAGGTAGACAAGCAATGGGTATCTCTATTGTTATGATGGCAAATCAGAAATACATGGAAGGTGGTTTGACAGGTTCAGGTCCAGCTAATAGATCACAACGTAAGTTATGGGAAGAGTCTGGAAAATGGCAACGAAATACAATTGATATTGGAGGTGTAAGAGTAGGTTATGAAACATTCGAACCATATAACACTATCCTTTCAACTATTGCAAACATTGGAGATAACATGCAAGTCATGGGTCCAGAATGGGCTCAAGATCAATTTGGAAGAGTTGCGTTTGCAATAACAGCATCAATACCTGATGTTGTTAATAAGTCTTATATGCAAGGTTTAACTCAATTAGTTGATGTATTTAATCCAACATCTAGAAATATTGGAAGGATTGCTGGAAACATACTTAATAACTCTGTACCTTTATCAAGTCTTAGGAATGAAATGAGTAAACTCATCAATCCAAGGATGAGAGAATTAAATAAGGATCTATGGGATTCAATTAGAAACCGTAACTTAGCTTTAGAACATTTAGCTCCTGGTAGTGGTCCACTAGAAGAGTTACCACTTAAGTATGACTTATTAAATGGTGAACCAATAAGAGATTGGAACTTTATGGAACGTATGTGGAATGCCACAAGTCCAGTTAGCCTTAGCTTGAAACAAGGTCCAGGTAGAACACTTTTAATAAATAGTCAATATGATCAAAGGATGTCAGTCTTACAAGCACCTAACAATGGACCATCATTAGCTAGAGAATCAACAGTAAGATCTTTATTTGAGAAAGCTATTGGTGAATATAGAGATGAACAAGGTAGAAGTTTAGAAAAGATCTTAGATCAATTAGCTGAACAACCTGCAATCATAGCTTCTGTAGAAGAGATGCATAATGATATGAGAAAAGGTGATTGGAATATGGACCCAATGAAATCATATAACCATAACAAAGTGATCAAATATCATTTTGAGAAAGCAAGGAAAAAGGCTTGGGCTAAGGTTGTTCGTGAAGGTCATCCAGACGTTCTACGAGTAATTAAAGAACATAAAGATCAAAACATAGAAACCTTTAGAAAGAGACAAGCTACAAGACCTACAAATACACAACAACAACAAGTAGAAGAGGTATTAAATCTTCAACGTCTCAACTAAAACCACCATGACAAATAACAAAATGAACAAATGCCAGCAACCTATAAGGATAATGGCGGGAGCGTAAATGGATCTAATAAAGTATTTACTTATGACTTTCCCGTCCTACAAACTGAAGATGTAAAAGTTGCTCTTGATGGAGTAACACAAGCGACAACTAAATATGCGGTATCTCTGTCTCCAGCTAACATAACTTTCAACAACACCAGTATTGATACTAGTGTTCAGGAATCAGACGGAGCACCTAAGACTGGAGTTACAGTAAGGGTTTTTAGATATACAACTGTTGGTAAGACTGACGGTAATGAAGATCCTAAAGCTGTATTTGCATCTGGAAATGCCATACGTTCAGGTGATCTTAATGCCAACTTTGAGCAAGCTCTATTTGGTATACATGAACTCCAAGAACAACCATTTATCTCTGACGAACTAGAGAAACCTATTGTTTTTAATGATAATGAGAAGGCTATATTTGGTACAGGTAGAGATGCTGAAATCTACCACGGTGGTACAAACACTAGGTTTAAGAACGACACAGGTGATTTAGTTATCTCTTGTGGTAGTGATGATATTAGACTTGCAGCTAAAGACGATATATACTTAGAAGTAAACGCAACAGATTCTGGAGCTACTAGTACTGAAAATGGTATTATTGTTCACGGTAACGGTGCAGTTAAATTATACTTTGATAACTCAGAGAAAGTTAGAACACGTGCTGAAGGAGCTATTATATTCGGGGTATTACAAGCTGATGGTATAGAAGTACATGATAATGAAGAGATTAAAGTAGGACTTGGTGGTGATTTAAAATTTAAGCATAACGGCACCCATTCTTCTATCGAAAATATAACAGGTGATTTAAACATTACTTGTTCTGGTGATGATATAGATATAACAGCTGCTGATGACATACATATAAGACCGCAAGGTGGTGAAGAAGGTATTATCGTAATAGGTAATGGAAGCGTAGAATTATACCACAACAACGTCAAAAAACTTGAGACAACCTCAACTGGAGCAACAGTAACAGGGTCGTTAACAGCTGATGAAATAAAACTAGGAGATAATGAAAAGATACTAGTTGGAGATAGTGATGATATAGAGATTTTTCATAATGGAACCGACTCATATATTAAAAATAATACTAATACTTTGTTTATACAAAGTGGTGGTAATGTAGTTATTGAAAACAGTAGCGGTGAAAATTATGTAAGGTCAGTTGCAAACGGAGCTGTAGAACTCTATTACGACAACAGTCTTCGTATTCAAACTACTGCACTCGGTACAAATCTAATTGGTGATTTGTATTTTGATAATTCAGTAAATGCTGGAAAAGACTTGTTTTGGGATCAATCTCTTGATTACTTAAAGTTTACAGATAACGTAAAAGCTGTATTCGGAAATGGTACTGATCTACAAATCTGGCATGATACGTCGGACTCATATATTCGAGATACTGGTACAGGTTCTTTATATATAGATAGTAACCAATTAAAAGTTAATAATGCTGTTAGTGATGAAACTATGGCAATATTTAACGAGAACGGTGCTGTAGAACTCTTTTACGACAATGCTAAGAAGTTTGAGACGAGATCAGATGGTGTAGAAATATACGACCATCTATATATGGATGATAATCATACCATAGTTCTCGGAGATGACTCTGATATGCAGCTTTATCATACTGGGACTCATGGTCATATTTACAATAAAACAGGTTGGGGAATTTTAAGATCTGATAATTGGCAGATAACAGATAAAGAAAGCGAAGATGTCATGGCTAACTTTAAGCATGACGGAGCTGTCGAACTCTTTCACGACAACTCGAAGAAGTTAGAAACAACTTCTGCTGGAGCAACGGTAACAGGTGTTGCTAATGCAACTACTGGATTCCAAGTTAATGGAACTGCTTTAAACCTTGCTCACTTAGCTAATGTACATGATGCTACTCCTAGTGATGGACAAGTTCTTAAATGGATTAATTCTAACTCTAGATGGGAACCAGCCCAAGACTCTGGAGCTGGAGGTGCTTCTTTAAGTGATGGAGATTATGGAGATATAACAGTAAGTTCATCAGGTTCATCATTTACTATTGATAAACCACTTGATTTCGATGATAACGAAAAGGCTAGGTTTGGAACAGATAATGATTTTGAAATCTACCATGATAATTCTCATGGTTATGTGTCCAACCTTAAAGGACATCTTTGCCTATATGCTGAAGACAGCGTACTCATACGAAATCAAAGTAGCGATGGAAGTACTACAGAAAATTTAGGTTTATTCTTCGAGAATGGAGCCGTAGAACTCTTCTATGACAACGTTAAGAAGTTTGAGACCACTGCTAACGGTATAACTGTTGGTAGCCATGTATGGACTACTGGTGGTGATTACACGTTAGGCAATAATATGTATGTTGGAGATGGTGGAAGGATTGGTTTTGGTGCAGATGAAGATTTAAAAATCTACCATAATGGTTCAGATTCGTACATAGATGATTCTGGTACGGGAGCCTTAACAATACGAGGAAGTGCTACTTATATTCAAAACTATGGCACTGAAATGTGTGCAAAGTTCATGGCAGACGGAGCCGTAGAACTCTATTACGACGGCACTAAGAGGTTTGAAACTGGACCAGGGTATAACTTATCAACTGGAGATATTTCACCTTCTGCTTCAGGAACTTATAACTTAGGTGGTACAAGTGCTAAATGGAATAATGCCTATTTTGCAGGTAATGTCTACTTATATGATAATGATAAACTTCTATTAGGAGATGATGGAGATCTAGAAATCAAGCATGATGGATCGAACTCGTATATTTCAGATACTGGTACTGGAGAACTTTACATACAAGGAAGTACTTTCGTTGCTATCAGAGATTCTGTTGATGGAGATACGCTCGGTAAATTTATTAAAGACGGAGCCGTAGAACTCTATTATAA
>VTLG01000943.1_pt1 | contig 23970 bp, 46 predicted proteins | sample 4694571 | NCBI WGS metagenome assembly VTLG01 (sample SAMN12604809, study PRJNA352737) | marine metagenome | biome: ENVO:00000447; feature: ENVO:00000209|ENVO:00000569|ENVO:01000036; material: ENVO:00002151; isolation source: viral sequences binned using virsorter ...
TTTAAATTACATCACTTTGCCTGCATTTGGGCAACAAGCACCTAAAGATATAACTTTTGTAGCCTCAGTATTTACAGGGGCTTTGGCGAGTTTTGGCCTCCAAACAGCCTCTAAAAAAGGCGATGGAACGATGAAGATGGATAACAAAAAAGGAGGTGGTTTAAATGATATTAGTAGAGCCGATTTTGAACGCTTAATTGAAAAAATGTCACAAGTTGGTCCTACTCAAACATTGCGTATCGAGCAAGCGCCTATTAAAATTACTACAGTGGATAACAAGACCTCTATTGAGTCTTGAATTTGAATGTACAAGAGAGAAGGAGTGAACTGGACAGCACTTGGTTTAGGGGCCTTTCTAGGTGTCTCTAACATAGGCTTAATGGGCTTATTAGCTGGTCGTAGTGGACTTCCGAACCTAGATCTACCAGTTGGTAGTTATACGTCATACGATGTACAAGCATCGAAAGACGGGTACAGCATTAGGTATAACTCTAATGATCCAAAGGTAATGGTAAAAACAAAAGATATTGAAGAACCAGGTAGTCTTTTTGGAAGTAAGAAAAGAAAGATAAATCTCTATGAAGAATATACGATGAATGGCAAAGTCCATCTAGAGGGCGGAGATAACGCTGCAATACTTACTGCTAAGGAAATCGCCTGCATCAAAGCGGAAGGCTCTGGCGAGTCAACGGGAGGGCTTCTAGGAGCCTCTGTAGGCGCTCAAGCGGCACCAGCCTTGTCAAACATACCTATTATCGGATGGGTAGCTTCTGGATGGGTCACAATGTTTGGACAGAGGAAAGGGGCAGACTTAGGTGGCGACATCGCGAAAGCTGTTGAAGGATGTTAATTAAGTGATGTGAAAGTATCTTCTTCTTTTTTTGATCTTATTAAGACTTTTGAAGGGGCAAATCTAACAAATAAAGTAGTTGATAATTTAGAAAAATCAGTAGCAGAATTAATAGACGCTCCATTAAATCAGAATCAATTTGATGCATTAGTTTCTTTTGCCTCAAATATGGGTCTTTCCGTATTAAAAGATTCACAACTTCTTTTTCGGATCAATAAATTAGAAGATCCTTGTGAGGTCGCTAGAGAAGAATTACATAAATGGAATAAAGATGGTAATCGAGTTTTTCAAGGTTTATCTCGTCGTCGTTCTGCTGAATTAGATTTATTTTGTTGTAAACCACCTGAATATAAATGGGGTTGGGTGACTATTACTTCAAGATGTCATACGTACTTAAAAAAACTACCTAAAGCTCATTCTGAATTATCTAAGGATGAAATTGCAAAAGTTATTATTTCTCGAACTATTAAAAGATGCAGAGTTTTAGAACGAAGAGATGGTCATACGTATCTAGAATTAGGTTTTGGTTTAGGCGATTGGTGGATAGTAGATAGACATTGGAAAGGGCTTAGAACTGAGATAAAAATTATGCCATATGCAAAGGATAAAGATCTTTTTTATTTACGAAATTTCTCTTATTTATATCAAGGTCCAAACGACGCTGCTGATTGGAGAAATAGTCAAGCATGTTGCATTGCTATGTGCTTAAAATACATTGATGTTCCTGTTATTAACTCTGTTAACGACTATCTTAACGTTGTTAATAAGCATGGATCTGTTATTTCTAAGTATGTTCACAAAGCGGCAATGAATGACTTAGGTTATAACGCTACTTTTAATTCCTCTGCTGATTCTACAGATTTAAAAAATTCTATTAATCGAGGTTTACCAATTGCTGTAAGCTTAGTTTCTAAAAGACATGTTTCTTCGCCAGTAGGCGGAACACATTTTGTGGTCGTAACAGGTTATTCAAATAAAGGTTGGTTAGTGCAAGATCCTTTTGGAAAATTAGATTTAGTTAATGGTGGTTGGGAAGACAGAGGTGCAGACGCTGGTCGAAACGTTATATATGATTTTGAAAATTTTGAAAGACGTTTTTGTGTTACAGGGGGAGCTACTGGATGGTGCTGGTTAAATTTTCGTGAAAAGGATTAGATTAAGTAAGGCTATTCTCCTAATGAAGTAAAAATTCCATTTCAATGACTGCTGCTGTTAAGTCTTTAGAAGATCAATTATTAGATCAAAAGGAGCAATTAGAAGGTGATATTAGACAAACTGAAGCTACTTTAACTAGAATAAAGGAACAGTATTTAAAAGTTTTAGGTGCTCTTGAATTTTCTGCAATTCAAAAACAGCAAGCTGAAGATGCTGTAAATACTTCTACAGGGGATATAGACCCTTAAGATCATGCTAAGTGAGTTAAATAAAAGTCGATATCGTGCTTTAGAACTACTTGCTGAACATGTTAGATCTCCGTCTAAAGAGTTATCTATAAACGCCATCATTTCTGATATTAGTGATGAAGACTTACGATGGGTAACGGATAGGATTCATTATTATTTGCTTAAGCTTTTAGAAGATAGTGATTTTGATTCTTCTGAAGAACTAGACATAGCAGGGGATTACAATTTAATAGAGAAATAAACATATAAGTTTATGCAGATTACAGTTTTTTCATGTCTGCATATTATCTGTGTTTCATTGTGAGCAAGATCTTTTATCCAACCTTATTGTTTTATCTCCACAAAATGCTCGACGTAAATTTAGACACCATATTTTTGAAGAATGGGATTGGAAATGTGCTTATTGTAATAAAGAATTAACTGAAAGAACTGCTACTATTGATCACATAGTACCTAAATATAAAAGTGGTCATAGTGTAAGGTCGAACTTATGTTGTTGTTGCTCTCTATGCAACAAAGATAAAGCTTCCACTGATTTATCAGAATGGTATACATCAAATCTTTCCTTTTATTCCGAAAAAAGATTTGTTAAACTAAAAAGATGGATAGAGCAGGAAAAATGCTCTATAAATATTTTGTCTTCAGATCATTTCAAACCAGGAAATACTAATGAATTCTCCGTCGATTGGCTCCCATCCTAATGAAAAAGAGGCGGAGCAGTTTCTTTTTGATTACACAAGAAATCCAGAGAATTGGTTACAGGATAGGATAGCCGAAGATATTCCTGGACCTGGAGAAGGCGCTACTCAAGGTAAAGTACGAAATGACATGTTTGGAAAGGTCCAGAGAGGTATTTTAAGGGTTTAGTTAAGATATTTCTAGTAGAATAGTTATAAGAAAAGGTACTTCTTGTTATGGAACCTGTTGCACTTACTTTTATAATTTTATTTGGAGTGACTCATAGTATTGGTTCTGTATGCTTAAATCACGAATCAAAATTACATGAAAACAAGCTTGTAAGAAGGGACTTACGTTAGTATTGAAGTTCAATTTAGCACTGGTAAGATAATCATAAGGTTTTAGCTATTTATGGATGCAATAGAGCTTCCAATGGATGTTGAATTTCAAATTCACGCCGCAAGTTTAGCGATCAGGAATTTAGATCGTGAAGAACTGGAAGAAAGTTTTGTTGAATTACTCCATCAAAGGGCTATGGATCGCCAAATGTTTTTTGGCGTGTTAAAAGACCACGGCATTGATGCCGATATTAAATTCAATTTCTCCACAGTGGGACAAATTTCCTAAAAGCTATGGCTACTCGCACTATTGAAGCAACTTTAGACTCATTCAGCGTCGATGCAGGCTCTGAAATAACATATCTAGGGGCAACAGCCGCAGGAAATCCTGGGGAATCTATAAGAGGCTTTCGTGTTAACCCAGGTAGCACAGGAGACATTACTGTGACTCTAGACAAGACAAATGCAGTTAATACTGTTGAGATTTTTCAAGAAGATGAATATGGAACAGGAAATGCTCCAACAGGTTATTCAAAATATGCAAATATAGCGAAAGATGGAAAAGGTAAGGGAGTAGTTGGTGTGACTGTTACCAATGCAGCAAAAAATTATGTTGTACTACTTAATTTAGATGGTTATTCTGAGGTAAGTTACAACGGTACTGTTGTCGTCCCATAAAAAAAGACCTAGAGAGAGGTGGAGAGAACATCCTTTTCTTAGTAGGAAAGGAATAAATTTAATAAAAAGATATCAAGCTCCAAGAATAGATCTTGGTATGGGTCGTTATGCAGCATATAAAGATTATGGAGAGGATATATGGAGAATAGGTTATGGAAGTAAAAAGTTAGGGAAAAGGTGGTTATGTGCAGATGACAAGGCTACTGAAGATGAGATTAATGAACAATTAGAAGAAGATCTAAAGGAATTTTCTGATGTTGTGTCTAAGTATGTTTTTGTACCTCTAAATACGAACCGTAGAGCAGCTATTCTTAGCTTTGCATATAGTATTGGAATTAGTTCATTAAAAACTTGTCGTCTTCTTGAATTAATCAATAAACACGCTAGAAAGTCAGAAGTAATAAGAGAATGGAGTCCTTATATAAATACTATTTGGAGGTCAGGTGGAAGTCTTCTGATAGATCAACGTCGAACTGAACTGGATATGTATTATTCACCTGATAAGGATATTCCAACGTTTGTTCCTCACCGTTGCAAGACAAAGAAATGTTTGTTAAATCTGGCTGAGACTTATACTGGTGCTCCCAATCAAGTGAAAGCGATAGAGTATCTGGAAAAGAAATTGGTACAGTGGGATCCATCTGGAAAGTCGTTGGAACAGTTTTTTCGTTATTGGTCTGCAAAGCCACGTCTTCTAGGATCTTTGCCGCATCAAACGGATTGCGATTGAGCATGTCTATTGCGTCCATGAGTTTTAAATCGTCTGTGTATCCTTCGATGATGTCTTCATACTTCATGTTTTTTAGCATCTCGTTTTAAAGCTATTTTAAGCAGTATTAAATATCCAATTAAATCTTGTATTACATCTTCATCATTTGCTACAAGTCCTGCTCCTTTTTGAATTCTATTTAATTTGTCATCAATTCTCACAAGTATCTGCTCAAGTCCACTAGCCCTACTGAAAATACGATTTGGACATAAGGCAGAATCTCCATACATTTTATTTTTGTATAGAAGCAATTCTTTTATATCTTCACATACTTCTGAAATTTCCTTTTGTGTTTCTGTCATATTAAGCATGAATAAAATAAAACTATGAGAAAACAATTCAATCATAGTTATAACGTTGATAATCGTTATAGAGGTTTAGAGGCCCCTACAAGTCCACCTAACCGTAAAGCCCAGGATAACATCGGTTCAAGTCGGTTCTTAGATTCTTATGTAATCCGACATATTGATGATTTTGTTCCTCTTAAGAGTACTGAATTTTCAAGAAAAGGAGATACATTTGGTGCTTCACCTAAGAGAAAAGATAGAGGATTAGATGCAAGAATAAGACAATATTCTGATGAAACATTAGCAGATAGTGAAAGACGAAATGTTGAACAATCGAGAAGAAATGAATACGATAGCTGGATAGATGAGCAATCTATTTAACAGATTATTTTTCCTATATTAGAAAATATTTCTTGAAACTTATCTGCTTGTTGAAAACCAAATTCAAGTTTAGGTAAATATATAAAATATCCCCATGAAAGAGGTGCTTTCAAAGTGAAGAGTCCTTTTCCATGAATAGTATTTGCTCTATCTGTCGGTATACATACTGGGTAATCCCACATCTCTGGTAAGATTCGCATCATTTCTGGATATGTTGTGAAGAATAGAGCTTCAGGTATGTTTCTTAATTTCCATTCTCGAAGTAGTCTTTGAAACCAAATAACAGAGGGGGCTTTAGCTGCAGCACCGGCTTTTTTGCTCCATCTCCATGTTCCACGTTCTTTGCTAAATGAGCATCTACCAAATGTTGGTGGGAATAAATAAGTAACTCCTGTCCAAGGCTCTTGTATATTTAATCCATCTTCTTTTAATGTATAAATTTTTTTAGCCCTTATAAATTCTGCATTAGCAACATGTGTAGAGCATGGGTCTAAATCAATTTCTCCTAGTAATGCAGATATATAGGGAATGTAATCAGCTGGTGTTATCCAATCTTCGGTTATATGAGCTATACGACCTAGAAGAAATTTATATTCTGCCCACGATCTATTTTTTCTTTTCACATTTGTAATAAAGAAGAATTTTCTTCATCAGTTTTAAAATGAAAAAGTTGTATATCTTTTTCATCTTGGAGTAGAAACACAGCTTCTTTTTCTGGGTTAACTGATTCTGCTAATGCAATAGCCTTTTTTAGGTGTTCTGCTCCATGTAAATCTCTACTATTAGCGTCATTAACTGCATTAATAAGGCGATCTACAGTTAAATAAAACATACTATCTTTTTCATTTTTTTGAGGCATAAAAACTACTACACCAGGGCCTTCATTTTCATATAATTTACGATAATAATCTGCTTGATCTGCAATAATACGTTCAACTGTTAATTTTAAAAGTTTTTCTTCAGTCTCTCCAGAGACGGATTTCAGCATTCTTGTTAATAGCTGTTGTCTTCTACTAGTCATTGTCTTAATCGGCTAATTTAGTTTATCAAACTTCTTCTTTTTTTACAGTTTTTACTTTAGGTACAGATTTGATTAAATGACCTAGACCAGATTTTTTCAAAGTTTCTAATAATTTCTCTAGAGGTTTATATAAAACTACTGCTTTTTGCATATTACCAATTTTTTTAATTAACTTACCATTTTCATCTCTTAGTTTTGTTAGTTCACCTTGTCGAATTAAATATTCAGCAACACATCTATAACGACGCTTTTCAGCTAAATTTATTTCTGGATAACGATCACATATTGTGCTAGTCCTCATATCACTAAATGTTAATCGAATTTGATCTGCTAAGGATAAACCCAACACTAAGTCTGTTGAACTTGTTTCATAACCTCTTATCAGCTCCAAATATCTCCGTAAATCAGGAGATCTAAAACTACCTGATGGAGGTATAAACATAGAGACTTGTTTTATTAAAGAAGGATTTAGCTTTTTCTCATAGTTATCAACAGTTACTTTTTCAATCTCTAAATCTACGAATCTATAGCTTTGATAAACAGTTGTATTATTTTCAGCAGGTTCGTAATCTGTGTTTTCTAAAACAAGTAACCATTCCTCACTATTAATTATTGTCATTAGAGATGGTTATCTTAAGAAATGTTAGCCGATTTTTTGAAAACGTCCCATTGTTCGCGATGATCTATTAATAGGACTAACTCATAATAGTGTCTAATATCATTCATTTCATTTTTTATTGTTGTTATTTCTTTCCAATCATTTCCATGAATGTCTTGCATTCTTTTTTTGCATTTTTCTTTTGATCCTCCAAAATTTTCGGCTTCCCACAGTTCAGTTGCAAATTTCTTTTGTTGACTTGTAATTAACCTAGTTTCTAACAGTTTTATAGACACTTTTGCAATAAGTTCGCTAAACTCTTGAAGGAAAGGATATTGTGTATCATGAAGCGTTCTATTACTTGGGCAGAGCTTCTTCTCGTTTTGTTTCTTATTCCCGTTGGTTATGTCGGGGTTCAGCATCTACACGAGTTTGTCACGGATAGAATCAGTATAGACATACAGTTTAAATCAGAAAATGGCTCGGAATGAATATATAAACTCTCTTTATGAAAGATATGGTTTTCCTCAAAAAGAAGAAGGAACTGAATATTGGTTAGGTGAAGGAGGGTATGAAAGTCCTCTATATGCAGGATTAACTCAAGAGCAAATTGAGACAGATATAGCAAAGAATTTTGAAACGATAGCAAATGAAAGAAACTCTGATTTTAATCCTATTACTAATTTTGGTCAGGGACAACAAGGGTGGAATACTGAGAAAGTACCTGGGGCAACAATATATACAGAAAACAAACCAACATCTGTTTATGTAAATGTACCGACTGAAGGTGCTATGAAGGCACTGACAGGTGAAGATGGTTTAATAAATTATTACAATAGGAAGATATATGATCAAAATATTAAAAATGATGCTTTATTCGGAACTGTTAATGAGATAAGGGATAGGACTGAACAGGTAAGAGATAGAGAACAGTATTATGAATCATCATTACCATCAGGGAAAGCCTCTAACTTCCGTGAAGTTTTAGCTTCAGGGAATCCAAATCCATATAACGAAATAAGAGCAGCTTCACAAGCTCCTAAACCAAGTTCTGTAGAAAATACTCAACCTACTTCAGAAAGGGTTTATTACGAGCGTCCAGAATATAAGCCAGAAAAAGATACATTTTCCCATCTTTACCCAGACATTAGGATACCTGGGTCTGATAATGCAGCAAATATAGATAAAGATCGTTTATCAGATTTTTATAATGAGTTTTTAGGAAGAGATACTGATAAAGGTGGGGAACAGTATTGGCTTGGAAATTTAACTCAAGGAATTGAAGATTGGGATAGTGTTGAAGCGAATATTTTAAGAGGAGATGAGTTCCAAAATAGACAAGGAGTTCAAGGTCTCTTTAGAGATTTGTTTAATAGAGATGCTACAGAGGAAGAATTAGATAGATATGTAGGAGAAGGTGGAGTATGGGGAGGAGGAGCGACAGATTTAGATTCAGCAAGAGATCTTATTTCGTCTGCTAATACTCCTTCTGGTCCACTAACTAATCCTGGACCTTATGGTGATTGGGAATGGGATGAAGATGGTGGCTTAAGACACGTGTAATATTTAAGTAGAACCGAAATCTAAGGAAGAAGATACAGTTTCAGTAATAGAACCGAAATCAATTTCTTCTTCTGGCGCACCGCTTACAGAATCCCAGTTAAGATCATTTACATTAACTGTAATAGCGTACGTTGTATCTAAAAACTTAATATCATTAGTTATTAAAAATAGATACTCTCCAGGATTTAAGGTGCTAGAAGGGTAATCAGATAATGGTTCAAGAGATTCATCATCTAAATAATTTATTGAACTTTCTTTTGTTACATAGCCTTCATCATTTATTGGTAATTCTTCTCTTTGATTACCATTAACTATTTTATAAAATGCTAATAAAGTATTTTTGTTAGTATTCTGTTCGTATGAGAATTGACTATAATCTTGTGTAAATTGTATTGTTCTAGGTCTATTTAATTTTATTTTATAAAAAGTTGATTGCCTTCTTGTTAAACCTCCGTGGGAGTTTTTTAAAGTAATACTTCTAAATATAGAAGAAAAATCTTCTAACAGAATTGGATTATAAATACTATCTCCAGATCTTTCTGGTAGTGGATCTGATCCAAAATATGAGGTAGGTCCATAAGCTGTAGGACCGGCTCCTCCAGTTGGATAAGATTCCACAGTTCCTAAGTTATAGAAACCAGAACTATTCGGAATTGTTGTTAGATACCTCGACATACTTTTCTGCTAAACCAGTAAATAAGGCATGCATGGGATGATTAATATCATCTCTGCCATCCTCTATATATAACTCATTTATTATTCTAACTCGTTCAGATTGTTTATTAGCTCCTTCGTTACCAGTACCTTCATCTTGTTTTGTTGAAATATTATGATAATCAAAACCTATTTCTAAGCAAGCTAATCTAAGTTTCGCACCTTCTTTTGTATCACTCCACGCTCCCCAAGTTATATTGTCACCAATAATTATAAGTGGAGCATAGGATTTTTCTTCTAAATGATAGTTACTAGGGACTACTTCACTTCTTTTTAGCGTTGGTTTCTTTGTAATGCTTGAAAATGTTGTCATGAGTTAGTTTGATTACCTCTAATTTTTCTGGTGGAGGCGAGTCCTCTAATGGTTTTATTGTAAGGTGTAATGGATTGCAACAGAATTTTTTACATCCTTTTTTAGAGAAAACTCGGTATTTACCTGTATAGCCCCTACTTATCCAAAAAGCTACCCTTGATGCAGATTGAGTTCTATATGAGTGGAATGGGGAAGGAAATGTAGTACAAGATTCAGTATTATTCTTTTTTGTTGCTCCTAACCATTCCCAACATTCATTATCATCACCTATATCTACATTGTCCCAAAAGCTTTTTATATGCCAATACCATTTTAAATATTCAAAATTTCTAACATCTATCAAACATCTTCCTTTTCTAATTTCTTCCATGCAATCTAAGCATTCACCCATTGGACCAAAGTTTCCTTTATGAGTTTTTTGACATTTTAAATGCCAAGGACATTCAAGTTGTTCAGTCATAAAATAATCTAAATTAAATTCGTTGTTTTCAGTGTTGTTAGTTGATATTAAGCTTTTGCATATACTATTAGTTTTTTCCCATAGTTCTTTTAGATTACACTCACTTATATGTTGTGAAACGTCTTCATAAGTCTCATTATTACAAATTCTCCTAACAGTTTGGTAAGACATTTTATAAGTTTTCGCTAATTGATAGCTACTTACTCCTTGCGCTTTTTCCTGTCTTAACTTAGTTATTAAGTTAGGATTTAATTTATTCTTTTTTCTTTTATTTTTTTCAATTTCGACGTCTGCTCTTGTCCCCCAATAATAGTGAGATGGGTTTAGACAATGCTTTGATTCACATTTAGCGACTCTAACAATAACTTTATTAATAGGATCAGGATTACGTCCTGTCATTGAAAGAAGTAAAGGTCTTGCGTCTTTCCCCTTATAAAGTAGCCAATTTTTTTTGTAGGTAGTAAATCCAGAAAAGATACTATGTTTATTTTTCTTCATACACCAGCATTTATCTTTTCCGTAAAGCTTTAAAGCTATTTGTATAGAACGAGCAAAAACAATCTGGTCATAGGGAGTTAATTCCTTATATAGGAAGGAATCAGGGATACTCATTACGTTAGGGGATCTCTGTGCAGGATCTTAAACCCTTTCTGGCACAATGTCACTGATATGAACACCCAAAACCCATGAAAATTTCCTCTATTTATTTACTTTTATAGGAGGGGAGGTTAGTTACATGCCTGTATGTATACACCTATGTACTTATCCTCAACATGCACGTAGGTAAGTAAAATACCATTTTTTTTGCATGTTTTGGCTGTTCATAGGAAAAAAGCTTGTAAATACAGGGTTTTAAAACTTTTTGAGGGTCATCCCCTAATTGTTTATGCTTTTGACGCATAAGATTTTAGTCGATTTATTATATTTATCTGGCATTTTGTTTATGCATAGGTTTCATATATTTGTGCAAAGTCTTGTGCTTCTTGAGAACTATGAGAGTAATGACAAATAGCTCCTTTAGGGGAACATACCCTATGAAGCTTTTCATCTATTCTTTCAATCGTTGTTCCCTTTGGAAATTTAGTCATTTCAAAAGTTAATTTTCCGATGTTAATATTATAAAAACCTTGATAAAAAGGATAAGTAGATGGATCCTCGTGTAGCAGAATTTTTATTACGTTTTGCTGGTTTAGATAAGATTGATATACCTATAAGGGTAATGGATAAGACTATTGGAGGTCGTTTGAGAAGAGGATTTGGTTCACAAGTAGCTACTCCTGTTAAAAATTTTGTAAATCAAAAGGCGTCAATCCCAAATTTATTAACTCCTAAATCAAACGTAATGCCTAGCCCTTGGGGAGGGTCATTATCTGGTACTAAACCAGTTGTAAATACATTAGGAGGTGAAGTCGTAGATGTTGCATCTAGTACTCCTAAGTCTTTGTTGAGCAGGGTAAAATCAGTTCCTGGTGAGTTTAAAAATAGACTGGCAGGTGTGAAAGTACCAAACTTATTTGGTGCTGTAAAAGATGTAAAAACTCCAAGGATTGCTGGAAACGTTAGGAGTTTTTTACCAAAAGGATCAGCTGGTACTCTTCCTTATTTAAATGCAGCTCTTACTGGATTTGAGATGAAAAGTAATTTAGACGAGGGTATGAACCCCATTGATGCACTTGGTCGTCCATTATTTCAGTTAGCAGGAGGTATTTTAGGTGGTACAGGTGCCGGTCTTCTTGCGTCACCTACAGGTCCAGGTGCTTTCGTAGCAGGAACAGGTGGGTATGTAGGAGGTAATTATGCTGGAGGTCAAACTTGGGATACCCTTAGATCAGGAGAAGCTGGTGATCCAATTACAGGAGGATTTCTTGGTGGACCTTTACCTAATTTAGATACTTATGTAGATGCTGGAATTCCTGTTACTGAAGGATTGGGTACAAAGCTAATTAGAACGGAAGATGGAGGAGTAATAAGAGTTCCTATAGACGCAGTAAATGAGGGATCTACTGTAATATCTCAAGACGGTGTATTAGAACCTAGTGTCAGTTCTGGAGAGGGTGTAACCGTTGCAAATCAAGTTACTGATTTCTTATCTGAGTTAGGTGAGAGAGATAAATGGGAACAAAAAACTCAAAACAGCCCAGCTAGAAGTTCAGGAGCTTTCACGGATGATGAGTTATGGGAACTTCAAAAGAAACATAGAGAATGGAAAGCAAATCGTTGAAGGTAGTTATAGCTTTATAATTAGTAAAAAAGGGTAAAGATTAATGGGCGGTGCAGGATTTGATACATCTGGTTTAGCGATGTCTCACGATTTAGGTGATCCTCGTCGTCAAGAGGGTTTACCAGGTGGATATGCAACACAAGGTCAATCAGTAAGTGCTCCTTATGCGGAAGCAAATATGAAGGCGGCACAAAAAACTAATCCCATGAATGCAGCTTCACAGGAGCCTGGGATTAGCGATAGAGTTGATAAGTTTCTTCAACAAATAGGGGCATAGTAGTGGGTGATAATGATTTCCCAGCTGTAATGGCAAATGGCGGAAGCTGGGAGAACGCACACGGTTTAGCCTCGCTATGGAAAAAACGTTCTAGTGGTAGTTCATCTACTTTTCATAGTGGATTAGGTTTACCAACAACTGGAGAACATATTCAGTTTGAATCTGGGGATGCATCAGATGAAGACCCCTGGTTTACTCAAGAAAGTACGGTGTTTTAGTTACTAGGTTTTTTGAGCGTAAAATTAAGTATAAAGATTTAATTTCGGTTGAGAGATGTCACAAACAAAATGCGAATTAGTCGAAACTCGTGCTCAAGGGGATATACGTTTAGGGGATTCTGACTCAAGTAACTATGTTGCTCTTAAAGCACCTGCAACTGTAGGTAGTAACGTAACTTGGACTCTTCCCTCGGCTGACGGGACGGCTAATTATCTTTTAAAAACGGATGGTTCGGGAAATTTATCATGGGTAGCTGATAGTACAACAGATAGTACAAAATTACCTTTAGCAGGAGGAACTTTAACCGGCGACGTTCTTATTGACAACCAAAAGGAGCTGAGATTTGGAGAGCCAGATGCTGCAGGCTCGGAATATGTAGGTTTTGAAGCACCGAACACAATAGCTGCTTCCGTTATTTGGAAACTACCAAACGCAGATGGTAGTAGTGGTCAAGCTATCGTTACGGATGCCTCTGGAAATTTATCTTTTTCAACTGTATCGGCTAACCCTGCAGGTTCTACTACACAATTTCAGTACAACAGTAGTGGTTCATTTGCTGGCATAGCTGCATTGACAACCGACGGAACAGACATAACTTTTGTAGGAAGCGCTGCAAATGCTGTGTGGGATGCTTCAGATAGTTGTATCTCGTTTGCAGATAACGCAAGAATTAAATTTGGCACAGGTCTTGACCTAGTTATTGATCATGACGGGACCGACTCAAAATTTACCAATGCGACAGGAAAAATGAGGTATAGCGGTGGTATCAGTCAGAATGCTACTGCTATGGGTGCTCTCGATTTAGATTTAAGTACATCAAATTATTTTACTAAGACTATTAACGCTAATTCTACTTTTACATTTAGTAATCCAGCAGCTAGTGGTCAATCCTCAGTATTTGTTTTGAGTTTGACTCATACATCAGGAACAATTACTTGGCCTGGAAGTGTTCAATGGCCTGACGCTACTGCTCCAACTCTTACAACTAATAGAAATCATGTCTTTATTTTCGAGACAACTGATGCTGGTACTACATATAGAGGAGCTGTTCTTAAGAATTACACAACTTAAAATAGATTCAAAATAAAGTCTAAAGCTAATGGAATACAGGAAAAAAAGTGACGGAACAATAGTACCTACTTTTAATAAATTAAAAGGTCTTTTCCCTAATACAAGTTTCCCCGTAGCTCCTACAAGTGCTGAGATAGAAGCTTTAGGTTATGACATGGTTCATGAAGGGAGTCAGCCATCTGTCACGATATATCAAACCGTACAGAGAGATGGAGTTGAGCAGGTTGGGGATAAATGGCAAAAGAAATATAAGATTGGACCTACTTTTACAGATACTACTGAGACAGATAAGGATGGTAAAACTACTAGTAGAACTGCTGCTGAGAATGAAGCTGCACATAAAGCAGGAATAGATAATAATGCTGCATTTGTTGCTAGATCTCATAGAGATGACAAATTAACAGAGACAGATTGGTGGGCTTGCTCTGATGTAACCCTTACTGATGCTAGAAAAGATTATCGTAAAGCACTAAGAGATATACCATCTGCATCTGGATGGCCTCATACACACACATGGCCTACAAAGCCTAGTTGATAAACTCAGATTACACACTTTAGAATAAGAGAAATATTTTGTAGTTGTATAACTAAATGGCTTACATCGGGAAACAGCTAGTACGTGGCCAAAACACTGTAATGGATGATATATCCAGTGGCTTTAACGGAAGTAACACTGCTTTTAGCATAACTGCTTCAGGAACAGCAGTTTCACCGGCGACTGTGAATCAAATGTTTATATCGTTAGGTGGACTACTTCAAAAACCAGGAACAGATTACACTCTTTCAGCAAACACTGTAACTTTCACAACTGCACCAGCAAGTGGATTAACTTTTTGGGGTTTAGTACAGGGCGATTCGGTTGATTTAAACGCTCCTTCTGATTCTTCGGTATCGCCAAGTAAAATTGCTCCTGCTGGTGATTTTCTTTTTCCAGCTAGACTAACTTCTGGTTTAGTAGTTCTTGCCGCTTCAGATGCTGCAACGGTTTTGACAGCTGCTCAATCAGTGAACAGCCTTGTAACAATGACCCCAGGAGCCGCACGAAATGTTACGACTGCGACTGCTGCTCAAATTGTTTCTGAATTAAGTACAGCAAAAGTAGGAACATCTTTTTCAATTATTCTTCGTAATCAAGCGGGTTCTACACATGCAATGACGCTTGTGGGAGGGACTGGAGTAACTCTAGATGGTGATAATACAAATACCGTAGCTGCTACTAAAACTCGTCAATTTATAGGAAGAGTTACAAATATAGGTAGTGGTTCAGAAGCAATAACTGTTTATAGTATGGGTGAAGGCGTTCATTAAGTATGATTGTTATTTTATCTATTATTTTAGGCTTATTAGCTTTCTTAATAGGTTATGGACTCTACTTAACAGTAGGTCCTGGGAAAGATAATCTTAGGGATTCCATCAGTGAGCATTCAAAAATGCATGAATTAGGGATTGCACATGGTCATAATGGAAGAAAGAAGGCATAACAATGATCAATCTCCGAGACAAAATTATTAAAGCTCTATTAGCTCACGCTAATGGAGAGATACAAAAACATCTTGCAAATGTAGAAATTTATTTGAATAATCCAGTGGGTATTGGTGAGCATTCTGATATCACTGGAGCAATACAGGACGAGTTAGATAAGATTGCTAGATGGGAAGATCAAATCTCTATTATTAACAAGTATTTGAAACCACAGTTACATGCTGTTAAATGACAATTAGTTAATTATCGAGTATAAATAAGATATATGTTGTTAAAAAATAGCAGTGGCATTAACTAAACAAGTTGAACAAGCATTATTAGATTCACAAGATAATTTACGGAATGCCTTAGCTTTTTCTGCAAGAGCAGAGAAACCTTATGTCAGTAAGCATATTGCTGACATGTTATTAAGAATAGATGCTTTAATTGATGTTTCAGATATTCTTGAAAGAGTCTTAGAAGATTAGTCTTTTTCTCCGTATGTACGAGTTTCGTAGTGTTCTTGTAATGCTTCTACTATTACTCGTTTTAATTCATTACGTTTCTTTTTACCCATCCCAGCGTTAGTGTCAATTTTAACTTTTAACCAATACGCTCCATAAAGAAAGAGGCAAAATGGAATGGCATCAGCCCAGCTAATAGCATTCCACGCCTCTACAAAATTAATAATTCCGAAGATCATTACACGAAGTATTGAGAGTATGTATATACTCCCATGATACCCCAGAAGGCGACCATAGCGAAACGACCAGTTGCTTTTTGCCAGATTAAAGAGTTTTTAGACATTAGAAAATACCAGGGATAATTTGACCAGTTGTGATGTATGCACCGATAGCTGCGACAAAGCCAAGCATTGCCATCCAGCCATTAAATTTTTCTGCTTCAGGAGTCATTTTCTTAGATTGTGGAGTAGAAGATGTAAGAGACCGTTTCTCTTAAGGTTACTTAAATAGAGAGACAATAATGTTTTAAGAAACATTAGAAAATACCTGGTATAACCTGACCAGTTGTGATGTATGCACCTAGTAAAGCAACAAAACCAACCATTGCCCAGCGTCCATTAGCCTTTTCAGCTTCTTCTGGATAGTTGGTGTAGTTCTCTACAAGTTGAGGCTGTGTTTCACGACCAAAGATGTTTTGCTTGCCATATTCAGTGATTACCTGAGATGAATAAGAAGTCATGATTAAAAAATTCCTGGGATAACGTTTCCTGTTGTGACATAAGCACCGAGAGCCGCAACAATTCCTATCATTGCCAAACGACCATTCGTCAACTCAGCATTTTCTGAAAGCTGATGGTTGAGTGTAGTTTCTTTAGTAGACATGAGTATAAAAAAGGTATGAAGAAACCCCACCGAAGTGAGGCTTGTCTCTTCATATTTTATATATATTTACACTTTGTAACCGAACTTAATATTACGTTACAATCGTTTATAGGTACTATTAGAAATTCTAATAACCTAGATCAGAACTTAAATTTTGCTCCGATTTTTGTGCCATAAAGGTTGTCATCTTCGTCGGTTACTACGCCAATTTCGCCATAGATGTCAAGCTTTTCTGTTGCAGCGATGTTTCCACCAACTTTTCCAGATAAACGTGTTTCACCATCTTCTCCTTCAGGAGCAATAAAAGCAGGACCGCCTTGTACATAGAAAGAATGAGTTTCATTTCCACCTTCATAACCGATATGGAGATCAGTTACAGAGCCTTCATAATCAGTGCCTGTGAAACCGGAGTTAGCTTCGACATTTAAATAAGTTCCTGCAAAAGCAGCAGGAGTAGCTACAGATGCAGATGTGGCTGCAATAGCAATAAGTGTTTTAATCATTAGTTTTCCTTATTTCAGGAATGAGAGTAATTACCTAGTAAGGCTAACACTTAAAAACCCAGATACTGCAAGGGTTTTGACTATGCCAATTTATTTTCTGGCAGTATGGTAGGTGCCGCAGTGTGTTTTTGATCCGAATTTCTAACTATTAATCCTTTAATAAATGGTCTCCCACTTTTAGTAAAGCTAGAGACTTTTTTTAGTCCAAGTTGATTTTGACAACAATCTAGAAGAAGAGATATAAATCTTTTCTGACCTACTGGTTTTGAACCTGTATCTTCACAATAAGAACAATAGCTGGCATAAAGATGAAAATTGCTGTTGCAATATCTTTCTTTTGCGTCTTTTGCAGCAGGGATTTTTTTACCTACAGACGATACAGCTTTAGGATCATGGACAACTTCTGATTGGAGCCATTCAACAATGCTGTTGCTATTCAATAAAATTTCGTTTCTTACTTTTTTAAGTGATGGCACTTTTTCATAAGTATCAAGGAGATATTCACGCATACTTTGGGTACTCATGGAGAGAACCCAGTTAACTAATCCTGGTAAATAATGCTTCCATAACCCGTTTACTATTCCGTTTTCAAGTTTTATCATTTCTTTTGCTTCTGAATTTTTATCCCATAAAGGTCGATTAAATTCAACAGTTAAACGTCGTCTTGATAATCCAGAAGTGTTATCAGTTGTTTGTATAGGTTCGTTAGCACAGACCATGACCATGCCTGTGTAGACAAATGGTTCACCAACATTTTTATTTTTTTCTTCAAAGCGTAAATTATCTCCACCAGTTAAGGCTTTAAATATTTGAGCTGATCCTCCATAACGTTCTGAGTCATTTATCAGGGTTAGTCGTTTACCTTTTATAGATGCAATTTCAAAACGACTTTGCTCAAGTTGATTTAATGTTGTACTTGCATAGTTACCGTTACCAACTAAAGCACAACAGAGATTTGCAAATGTTGACTTACCTCTGCCTCCTGGTCCTATAACTTCTAAAAATCTTTGGAGTTCATGACCTTGACCTACAAGACAGGACTTTAACCATGCACGTAAAACTTGTACACGTTCTGTATCTCCATATTGTGTTCTTGTTAACCAGTCAATAATGGGTCCAGGGTCTGCATTTTTTTCGTATTCAAAATCTAATCCCCAAGTTAAGTAATGTTCTGGGTTATGTTCTAGAAATTCACCTGTACTTATTTCTAAAACTCCATTGTTAAATGCTAATTTATCTGGATCATCATCCCAGTAGGTGTGAGTTATATACGCTTGAGTTAAATTTACGACATCAGATAATAAATGAGAGGTATAGCCGCTTGGTGTTGGTACATTTTCATTTATAAATAGGTCTTGTACAAATAATTTAAATTCATTTTTATATTCCTCTCTCCTCCATGTTCCTTTACTTCTTCGATAGAACATAAATACATCAAATTTAGGATCGTATCTCCAACCTGTTTCAAATATCATCGGAGCAATATAAGCCGCTAATTCAGATGATGGAGGTGTTTTAGGTTTATTTTTTCTTTTAACTCTTTTACCTACATCTTCAATTTCTTCTTCAGTAGGCTGACCTATTATTGATTTCAACGCATTATTTAGACTTCTTTCTTTAATTTCCTCTTCGTCATCTTCAAACATAGTTTTTGCTTTATCGGCTAACGCTTCAGCAGATTCGACAACGCATCCTCCTAGGTCTATAAAGCCGTCTTCTTTAGCTTTAGCTCTTAGCGTATGAATACCGCAATGTCCTTCAGGCCCAGGGCCACCAGGTACCCTTTCAAAGCTGTTCCATTTTCTTTCACATACACCTTCTTGAAAATTAGGAGCTTCTTGTGACCACGCAATCCAGTTTTCTAATAATGAATCATCTACTTGATGTAAGGCCATACCAATGGTAAGCCATTCGTCATAATCAACTGCTCTTTCTTCCTTTAAAAATTCAAGATATACTTTTGCTTCACTTAAAAGTTCTTCGTGATAATACTCAGAACCTTCCTCGTAGGTAAGGTTTATATGCTGTGTAAGTATTCCATTTTTAGCTTTTCTTTTGTATTTTTTAGTAGGGTAAGCATCAGTAATTTTTTTATATAACCAATCTGGCATTTCAGGGGGGTTTTTTGCATATTCAAAACCTCCGTGATCAGTGGTGAAGTACCCTTCAGTCTCAGGGTGGCTACCCATTATTGCTCCTTGCCTTGATCTAAATAAGATTTCAAAAGCAGGTATTCCTATTTTTATAGTCGCTTTATCAGGTAATAAAGAAAGTTTTGTAGCGGGAATACTAAATAGCATTCTCTGCCTACCTTTTTTGCCAGAAGATATAGTTAAAGTTTTTGGAAATATTTTTGATATAGGTACTCCATGTTCTTTAACTAAAGCTTCTTCTCCTTCTTCACCATCTATATCTACCCATAAAAGTCCACCTTCATTTGACCACTGACCAGTGATTAAACCTATGCCGGTTGCATTTCCCTCACTCAACTCGTGTTTGATCTGCTCAATAGAGTATGGTTGAGAAGGCCAATTTGGAACATAAGCTCTTTTTTCCCGTAGTGGAGTTAAAGCCCAATCTTTAGGGATTAGGTCTAAATTTATTTCCCCAGCACTTAATGGAAAATTTTTGTTTGATTCTGTTGATTCAGATGACACAGTTTTTTCTCGTTCGCTATAAAAAAATTAACGCCAGCTTGAATGTAACGCTTTTTTAGAAATACGCCAGCCCTATTTTTAAATTTTTTCTGTATTACTAATTTATAGGGCATGCACTTGTCTTTTTATCTTCGTCTATAGCTTCCATTTCTACCTCTGAGGTTTCCTTAGTTGGGAGGATTTCTGTATAGTATTTTTCTACAGCATTCAACCATTTTTCTTTATATTTATTGATTGTGTTGCCTTGAATTACAAAGACTTGAGACCTGTCTTTTGTTGCGACAAAGGTCATTATTAATTCTGGTTTTATATTTATTGTATGTTCTAAAGCTAGTGCGTAAGCTGCCATTTGCATTTGGCATTTTGAGTATTTCATAAATCCTGCTCGTTGCATCCCATACACATTTCTAGGAGTATCTTTATTAGGCCAGCGAGCATAGTAAGGTCCGTTACTAGTCTTTAAATCACCTAACACTACTTTTCCTTTGTATTCTGCAACAATGTCAGGTGTTCCAGCCCACCCCCAATTTTCTTTTTTGTTTACTCCTGGGTGCCAAACTCTTGAAACTCCATCTCCACCAACGACCCAAGAAAAGTCATCTGGATTAGAAGGATTTTCTGCCCAAACTACATTTTCTAATTTTTCAAGATTTTGAGGAAGTCCATCCCAAAAAGCTGCTATTTCTTCATCTTTAATTTCAGGTTCTCTATCTGAGCCAAGGAGAAAGTTTTCCATTAAGGAATGAACTTTCGTTCCTCTTGCAGCTGCTGCTTCTCTACCACCTGGATTTTTTTTAGCCCATCTTTCTAGTGCTGCTTTATTTCCTTGTGTTGCAGATAAGATTGTCGTTACTGAAGGAAAAGCACCGTATGGAGTCTTATAATGCCTTGAACCATCAATTGTTAGTCTTGTGTCTCCTTTAGATCTATAATCCAAGAACTTTTGTTACAGTTCTAAGGAGAATAACCTCACTAAATCTTGCTAATTTTTTGGTTCTACAGTTACTAAGTGTTTTTTAGCTCCGTCCATATCGTTAAAAAATTTGCAGCTACCTGTATAGCAACTTAAATACCTCTCAAATGTTGTTTTACCACCGGTTAAAGGATACTTATGAACAGTTCCGCCTTGTGGTGTGATTAAGATTAATTCTGGTTTTTTCATCTTTAAAGAAGGGATATTTTCTATTCTATCTTTAGTCGTGTTCTATTTCTGGAGGTCTTTCTTGTTGTCCTTCATTGAAACAATTGTCGATTTTTTGAACAAATTGCATGTTTTGGAATTGACCTACATGCCCTTGTATTCTTGCGTGAATATCAAAAGCTGATTTAATTGCATCATCTGGGCTAATCATTAATTTTGAATTAGCTAAGAGACCTGCTGTTAAAACACAGATTGATAATTCTTGTGGATTAGGTACAAACCCTCTTAAAGATTTTCCATTATCGGTGAAGGATGATAAAAGAAAATTTAAATGCTCTAAATACGGGTCTGGAGTTGAATGTTCAGTCATGGCTATTCAATTAAATTGTGAATGTGATATAAGGATATGGTATTCCTTTTAATTACTGGATCTAATAGACCTTCATCTTTTAAAGCATGAATACGTCTTTGAATTGTTCTATGATTTCGGCCAAATTTTTTAACTACTTCAGTTATAGGGATTAAAACTAAGTGCTTTCCTTGAAATTCAGTAGAGATATCAAGCAAGTAGCTATGTATATCTTTGGCTAAATCATCCATTAGATTTGTCATTAAAGGTCTTACCACTAAGTCAAGCCATATTTACTACGTGTTTGATTCTACGGGTATCTCACTCTGTTCTGAATTTTTACCGTGTAAATGCTGATTGTATTTATTCACACCGTTTTTGGCAGTCGCTAGATCCATTGACCAGCAAGGCTCCCAATTGTGGGATTTACTTGGAAAACGATAAAGAATATGGCCCGTATTGCCATGTTTCAGAGACTTAATAGTGTAACCGTTGAATTCAATTGCTTTGAGGATTTCAGATGGACCACCCCGATACTTGATTTTACGTGTTTGTCTCATTTTATTTATGACAGTAAGACTAGATTATCTGCCCTAATCCAAGAACTTAACGATCAAATGGATTTTCATCTAAATAAATGGAGGAAGTTTCATCTTTATCTTCTACTTCATTAGGTTTTTTAGAAAAAAAATCACTTAGCCATATGTTTACTTTTTCTATATGATCTTTTGCAGCATTTTCAATTACATCTTGCATTCTTTTTCGTTTTTCGGGGTCAGTTAGCATTTTTTAGATACCGATATGTATTCTTTTTCTTAGTCTATATAATAAAGAAACACGTTTTGTAAGTTTAGCAGCAACTGGACTGTTATTAGGGTCTTTTTCTAAGGTTTCTCTGAGTTTTTCTTTGTCAGGTAATTCTTCAGATTGATAATGAATAACCTTTCCTTTATTGTTAAGAGCTTTTATAGTAGTTACTTTTTGTAATCCAAATTCTTTTTTTTCTTCATCAGTCCATTTTTCAAAGTTAGCTGTTAATTTTGATTGAACAGCTTTAATTGTTGCTTGATATTTATTTCCTGTAGGTTTTGAACTTATTAATCGATTTTCATATGCAAATTTAATGATGTTAATAATATCGTTTCTCTTTTTTTTCCAATGTTCTTTATTATTTTTTAGGTCTTTAATTTCTCTATCAAGTTGATCAATTCTTTTATCACAATCTTTTATGACCCCAACGATGGCATCAAATTTAGATTCTCTTCTGGACTTAAGTGACCCCCATATATAACGAAGTTCTTCTTTATCTTCATCAGGTATTTCTGAATCTTTTAAAAGTAAATCAATTTCTACACTATCTTCTAATAGTTGTCGATAGGAAGATTGATCAGCCATTATTTGCCTTGACCTCTATATTTTTTTGTATTTTTCCACTTATAAGATCCTTTTTTTCTTCTACCTTCTCCTATTGAGGTTCTTTTAGGGTTTGTTTCTTTAGATCTTTTCCCATCAACCCAAACAGTTTTTGCCATTAACGTTCTATTTCTTCTAATCGATTTTAGTATTTGTACGGCTTATGTCAATGCAAGTAGTAGACTAAGTAATAAAGTCCTTTGTTTTATGGCAAAATTCCAAGTGACAGAGATTCCTTTTGATTCAGTAGATACATCTCCAACATTAGAAGATGAGTTTACAATGACAGCTATTTCTAGAGAATTAGGGATGATGAAAGACCCAGAAAGATTAAAAATAGCGGCTTTAAATTTACTTTCTGTTACTATGCAGCGTCAAGCAATTATACGTAGTTTATGTAAAAGACTTGCAAAACTCGAAACTAATAATATAGTTAAAACTGAACATAAAGGATGATTTGTGGGGATAGATAAAAAGCATAGAAAATTATTAAAATTGACGACTAAAGCTCAGAATTGTACTTCTAGAGAAAAAGCTCAAAAGATAATAAAAAAAGCTGATAGAGTTTATTCAAAACTATCAGCTAAAGAAATTAATTAAAGGTGGGGCTTAAGTGGATGATAGGAGATCCCCATCTCCTAAACCTTTCGGTACAGAAAGCCATGAGACTGCACATCCACTGCCCCCTTTTTTAGGCTAGTAAACCATCTTCTAGTTCACCTGTATCTTCTTTTCTTTTTGAAAGTTCTGCTGGTAAGACCTGGACAGAACCCTGTGGCATTAAAGCTGGAACACCATCAGCAATTCCATATGCACCGTGGAGTTTGGCTGCTTCTTGTGCGCTATGTCTATTGATGTAATCACCTAAGAAACTATCTTCTAATTGCTCCCAAGTTTTATCTCTAGCCTCATCTGGTATTGTTAATTCGAGTATCTCTGCTTGTGCAGATGCTTGATCAGTGTATTCAGGTAATCTTACGCTTTCGACAGCACAGATTTCGTTTTGCATTGAACCTTTTGTTTGTGCCGATAAAGTTGGAATAAATACATAAAGTGATTTGACTCGTCTATCAAATTTAACTCCTGAACCTAAACCTTGTGCAGCACTTAGACATTTATCCATTTTGGTCTGAAAGTCTCTCATTTTTTCTGAAAGATCTACACTTGCAAGACCTCTTAAAGTTAAAACAATAGGTACTTCATGAGCTGGCTTGTTCTCTTTAGTTAAGATGTTAACTAAATATTTAGTACGAGTTGAG
>VTLG01004359.1_pt1 | contig 23963 bp, 23 predicted proteins | sample 4694571 | NCBI WGS metagenome assembly VTLG01 (sample SAMN12604809, study PRJNA352737) | marine metagenome | biome: ENVO:00000447; feature: ENVO:00000209|ENVO:00000569|ENVO:01000036; material: ENVO:00002151; isolation source: viral sequences binned using virsorter ...
GAAGCTATAAAAACAAACGCAGAGTTTGCAAAGAAGATAGGCATCCCTCAGTCTGTTGCTATTACCTGTGTTAAGCCATCAGGTACAGTGAGTCAGCTAACTGATGCAGCATCGGGTATTCATGCAAGGCACAATCCTTACTACATACGTACAGTACGAGGAGATAAGAAAGATCCCTTGACAAAGATGATGATAGAATATGGCTTCCCCGTAGAGAACGATGTTATGAAGCCTGATCATACTTCTGTCTTCTCATTCCCAATGAAGGTAGAAGCGGGTGCAGTCTTCCGCACAGACATGTCAGCCATTGAGCAATTAGAATTATGGCTTACCTATCAAAAATACTGGTGTGAACATAAACCATCGGTCACTATCTCAGTCAAGGAACATGAGTGGATTGATGTAGGTGCATGGGTATATAAACACTTTGAATATATGAGTGGTGTATCCTTCTTGCCCTTTAGTGAATACACCTATCAACAGGCACCGTATCAGGACTGTGATGAAAAAGAATATAAAGACCTTGTTAGCAAGATGCCAAAGGATATTGATTGGAACAGGTTATCTGATTGGGAAAGTATTGATATGACAACAGCATCTCAAGAGTTAGCCTGTGTTGCAGGAGCTTGTGAGATATAAACATAATGATTAAAAAACGCTTGACAAACTACTAGAAAGTAGTGTATAATAGTACTATAAATTACACGGAGGAGGAAAAATGGATAAAGAATTAAAAGATAGAATAGATCATATGAACTTTCTTCTAAAAGAAATTAGAATACTAGAGAAAAGGATAAAGCCTACAGATACAGGCCATATTAATACAACTATTAGCACTCTTGAACACAGAGTAAAAGAAATACAGGAAGAAATATTAAATGAAAAACGATAAGATAAATACTATATACATAGGCTATGATCCTAAAGAACGAACAGCTTATGATGTTCTGCATCATACACTTGATCGTTGTACAAATACATCAACTGAAGTTAAACCTTTAGATGTTAATGTACTTAGACGTATGAATCAGTATTGGAGAAAATACACAGAAGAGAACGGTCAGAAAATAGATTCAGTAGATGGTCGGCCCTTTTCAACAGAGTTTAGTTTTACAAGATTTTTAGTACCTTCCCTTAACATGTATAGAGGATGGGCTTTATATATGGACTGTGATATGTATATACGTACAGATATAAATGATTTGTTTGAAGAATATAACAATGATTACTATCCTTTGTATTGTGTTAAACATGATTATAATCCTGTAGAAGAATCAAAAATGGATGATCAGAGTCAAGCCAGATACCCTAGAAAGAACTGGTCAAGCTTTATGTTATTTAATTGTGGGCATGAGCTTAATAAAAAGCTTACCCCTGAAGTCGTTAATTCTAAAGATGGGACATGGCTTCACAGGTTTCAGTGGTTGCCAGATAAAGAAGCTGATATAGGGACAATCAAAGAAGAATGGAACTGGCTTGATGGTCATTCTTCAGAAGATATAAAACCAAAAAACGTGCACTTCACTACAGGTGGCCCTTGGTTTAAGCAATGGAATATGGTTGGAAACAGAGCGGCTGATGGCTACTATGCTCAAGAATGGAATCAAGAATATACTTTCCTTGTAGGGCATAATTTAATAGAGCCACTAGATGACTAAACTTAAAATTATCAGTTGTTTTAATGAAGATTATCTTCAAGAATTTACGACACACTTATTAAAAAATATTAGTAAGTCGTGGCAGAGTTCTATTGAGTTTCATTTTTATTACTATGATCTTGATTTAAAAAATTATTCCCTACCCAAAGCATCTAATATACATTACCATAATCTAGAAGAAATAGAAGACTTTAATACATGTATGGAAGAATTTAAAATACATGATGGAACAGAGGGTGGTATCGTTCCTTATAATAGAGCTTTGGATGCTATAAGATTTATACCTAAAGTAATATCACTTACGGAAAGTGCTTTTAATGACTCTGACTGTTGGCTATTCTGGATGGATGCTGACACAATGGCTAAGAAAAAGATTTACGAGAAGGACTTACTTTCTATTCTTCCCGAACACCAAGAGAAATGTGATATGATATCTCTTGTTGATGAGGATGAAGATATACTTCATTTTCTGGAAGGCTTTAATCTTTCTCGTCAAACACCCGTAGATTTGTTAGGTGATCTACGTGGTGCTTACTTATCAGGAGAGTTTCGTAACTATAGAGAGTGGCATGATGGTTTTATTTTAAATCGTTTGGTAACTATCTATACTGCTCACGGCATGGCCCTCCATACAGTGCCGATTGAGAAATCTATAGTCTCTGATTTATTTATACATCTTCACGGCAATACTAATATTGCTTTAAGGGACGAGGATGGAGAGCGGGTGTTTACGCTATCAGATGAAGAAACTTCTCCTGATATTTTACCCAACAGATATAAGCAACTTGCTGATATAGTACGTTTATATAAACCTAAAACCATACTTGAAACGGGTACATGGAATGGTGGACGTGCTATTGAGATGTCTCTTGCTGCATTTGAGAACTGTGATAAAGTTCATTACATAGGTTATGATTTGTTTGAAGATGCGACAATAGAAACAGATGAGGAAGAGTTTAATGTTAAGCCTCATAATACTTATGCTGCTGTTGAAAAAAGATTCAAAGAATTTACAGAAGTTGTAAAGAAAAGAGATGATAAAACATTTACCTATGAATTACATAAGGGTAATGTACGTGATAAATTAAATAAACTTTATATTGATGAAGTTGATCTTGCTATGATAGGTAGTGGTAATAGTTTTATTACTGTAGAGCATGAATATAAATCTCTAAAAGATGTTCCAGTTGTGGTAATGGATCATTACTTTTCTAAAGATGAAGATGATAATGTCCCACCAGAAAGATATCATGGAGCTAAAGAAGTCTTTGATGCTATACCTACTAAGAAAGTAGACGTTCAGGAAACAACAGAAGATGGATGGACTTCCTTTGATGAAAACTCTTCTACTCGTAAGTATGTGCTTCCTTCTGGAGACAATGTTATAGGAGGTGGACATACGCACCTATGCTTATTTCTGCATGATACAGAATTAGAAGACTGTCCTGAAGATTTAAAACGAGTTCCAATTATTGTTCATCCTAGAGATTGTGTACCACAAGACTATATCCAAGATAATATTAAAGCTAATATGAAGTTGATAGGTGATGATTGGATTGTAAAACATCCTGCTCACAGAGAAACCTGTATTATTGTTTCTGCTGGTCCTTATATAAATTTTAAAGAACTAAAGCAAACAATAAGAGATAATGGTAATTGTAAGGTTGTCTGTGTTAAACATTCTTACCCAATGCTAATGAAGAATAAGATCAAGCCTTGGGGATGTGTTATTTTAGATCCAAGACCTATCACAGGAACAAGTACGCATGGTATAGTACGTAAAGACTTGTTTAAAAAGATGGATGATGATACAATCTTTTTCGTTGCCTCTATGACAGATCCCTCAGTAACAGCGTTCCTAAAAGAAAGTAACTCTAAGATATGGGGATGGCATGCCTTTACTGATTCATTAAGACAAGAGATTGATCAGGGTAAGCAAATTAAGAATCAAAAGGTTCATATTATGGAGGAGCTTGGTATACCTAAAGGAGCTACTCTAATTACTGGTGGTACTTGTGCAGCTATGCGAGGCATTGGTATGATGCATACAATGGGCTTTAGAGATATACATCTCTTTGGTTATGACTGTTGCATGGAAGAGCCTACAAAGGAACAGAAGACACAAACTACGGGTGACATAGAAGGTGGTGAAACACCAAGACCCAAATATTTCCAAGTAACAGTAGGTGAAAATACTTACTGGACTACAGGAGAGCTTCTAGCAATGGGACAGGATTGTGAGAAAGTTTTCTCTGATGACGGTCTTGATGGAGTTCTGACCTTACATGGAGAAGATACAATGGTTTCTGATCTTTGGAGAATAAAACAAGGACGAGATAACAGACCTTTGTTTGGAGATTATTATGATTAAAGCTGATGTTGAGTACAGCCGGGAAAGCCCTTCACAAGATTATACTGAGTTACTCACAGAGTATAAGATGATGCATAAGGCATCTGATGGGATGTTTAATGGGCGTAGTCTTGTAAAATTTATTTCTATTATAAATAACTTTATTAAAAAATATAATTGTGAATCTCTACTTGATTATGGTTGTGGGAAAGCTACACTCTATACAGATAATTTTAAAAAGGTAGCTGATATTCCTGAAATAACTAAACCAGTCCATGAGATATGGGGTATCGAAAGATTTAAATTATTTGATCCCGGTTATCCTGAACATAATACCTTGCCAAAAGATGAACTATTTGATATGGTAATATCTACTGATGTATTAGAACATATACCTTCTACAGATTTAAATTGGGTTATTAGAGAAATCTTTAGCTATTCAAGTAATGTTGTATTTCTAAACATTGCCTGTATGCAAGCTCTAAAAAAATTAAAAGATGGAAGAAATGCCCACATATCTTTATACACATCGGGAGAATGGTTGCAGTTTATTGCACGAATTACAGAAGATTTTCCTTATCTAACAGTTTATATTTTTGCAGACGAGTTTACTGAAGATGGCGTTTTAGAAACAAATGGATTTAAAATTATCCCTCGACCTACAATCATACCTTTAATAAAAGAAGAACAGCCAATAAGAGAGGCATCTGATTTTGAACATAAGTCTGATATAGTACAGAGATGGGATTAAAGGAGTTAAAATAATGTTAGGAATTGCAGATTCAATAATAGGAGTAGCAGGTAAGGTTCTTGATAAGTTTATAGAGGACAAAGACCTGAAGACTAAGTTAGACTTTGAGTTACGTAAAGCATATAATGATGCTAACCTTGGGCAGATAGAGGTTAATAAAGAACAAGCCAAACATCCCTCTATCTTTATAGCGGGGGCTAGGCCCAGCATCATGTGGATATGTGCCTTTGGTTTGGGATGGCAGTTTGTATTTCTGCCTTGTGCAATATGGTATATGACTATAACAGGACAGCCTATAGTACTTCCTGATATTGAGACTGAAGGGTTGATGTCCCTGACACTTGCTCTATTAGGACTTGGCGGTATGCGTACATTTGAAAAGAAGAATGGTACACATAGAAATAATATGAAGCATCGCTAAGAAAAGGAGAAAAATTAATTATGGCACCAAAATATAGAGCGCCTGATAAGCTGCCACCTCAACGCTATCATGCTTTAAAAATTGATGGGAGTGTTTTTATTAAAGCAGCTAAAAAATATGGTCTACCAACAACCGATGCCAGCCTGAATAAAATTGTAAGGCGGGTTAATAAAGAAAACATTTCACCTACACAAGCTGCTAAAAAAATATCACAAGGAAAGTAAATGGGCCTTAATGAAAAGCAGGAGAAGTTTGCTCAGTCCTATGTTCTTCACAGGAATGCAACTGAAGCTGCCAAGGCTGCAGGATATGCAGCAGGTTCTGCTAATAATCAAGGGTATAGATTATTACAGTTAGAGGAAATTGTTGAAAGAGTACGTGAGTTAGAGAATGAACTAGAAACATCTGTTGATGTGATAGATGAGTTAGAAAGTCAGTATGCTTTTGCTAAAGCTAATGGGCATACTAATAGTGCGATCAAAGCTTTAGAACTTTTATCAAGAGTAAGGGGGGCTAACTCTGATATAATGACTTCCTTAGATGAAGAGACATTAGAGACAGCTATTGTCGGATGTTTAAATGTTATAGGAGAAGATAAAGTTTATAATCTAATTACAAAATGTGATTTCTATAAAGAAGATAATGATACTGATTAGCCCTCCATTTGGTAATTATATTTCTTTAAAGGGATGCACCAGTGTAAAGGGTAGCTATACTTATTTAAAGAGAAGGGGTTTAATAAAACAAGTTATAAAAACTCTTCGGCCAATAAAGGGTGGGTGGAGGAACTCTATTGGACTACGTAATAAAGGCATCTGTAATATAAAGAAGTATGATGAAGATAGTATATACAGTATCACTGCCATTGAACCTATCTCTAAGCGTTATTATCCCCCTTGGTCAGCACTACATTTTAAAATTCCCAGAAAGGTGTCGCTGGAACTAAACATTGGATGTCCTAATGTATCTGATATATCAGAACTTAAAGACTATCACATTATACATTTCGTAGATAAGTATGATAATATAATAGTTAAAGTTCCACCCACATTCTCATTGGATGACATTGCAAGGATGTATGATCTGGGTATAACCAAGTTTCATTTAAGTAATACACTACCCATGATAGATCATAATGGAGATGGGTATGGGGTCAGTGGCAAGAGATTAAAAGAACAGAACCTCCCCTTTGTAGAGAGTGTTGCCTCGTTCTTTAAGTTAAAGAATACTCCAGTATCTATCATAGCTGGAGGAGGTATCTATAAAGCAGAAGATGTAGAAGATTATTACAATGCAGGGGCTACAGACTATAGTCTAAGCACTGTATTCTTTACACCTTGGAGAGTTCCTGAAGTTTTAGATACTATTAAGCATATGAGGTTAAACTAAACTTAAATGTCTATGTGTTATTATTGCGGTGCATTTGGTGCTAATACTTTAGATCATACAATACCATACTCTTATTACAGTTCTACTTCAGTTGGAAAAAAACCTAAAGCTAGAAAAACTGATTTAGTTCCTATGGTAGATTGTTGTAACGAATGTAATACAACTTTACATAATAAATTAATTATTGATGTTAGAGGTAGAGCAAATTATTTAAAAGAAAAATATGAAAAGAAATATAAAAGAATTTTAAGACTACCTGATTGGGAAGAAAAAGAAATAAAAAAATTAGGAAAATCTTTAAAAGCAACTATTAAAAAAGGTTTAATAGAAAAAGAATCTATACAAGAACGCTTAGATTATTTAGAATATGTTTCTACTTTAACTGAAGACCCCTTTATACAACAAAAAATAGAGGGTGGTTTTACTAAAAATATAGTCAATCCACAGTAGGTGGGGTAGAAGGCCCGTACAGCAACATTGATATAGCCCATGTGTCATGAATCATTTTGTTTAGAGAAGGCCACTCAGTGAGGCTCTATGGGCCTGCATAACTCAATAATAAGGGTTAATTACCTCTCCTTCCTCATGTGACACGCTTTCAACGTCATCTGGAAGGTATTGTTTAAGAGTTTCTTCTACACCCAGTTTAAGAGTGAATGAACTGGCAGCACATCCAGCACATGAACCTGTTAATTTAACATGGACATTCTTTTTTTCTTCATCATAAGATAATAATTGTATGAGTCCACCATGTTGAGCTATGGCAGGAGAGACTACATCAGCTAAGATATCTTCTATTTTAGCAAAGGTTGTCATTTTTTCTTCACACACCCATAACCTTTTAGTGCTTTCCCAACACCCATACGACCACCCTTTTTCTTTTTCATTAAATTAGAACTACGGTTTTTTGCAGCCGTAATTGCAGCATCTTTAGATTTATGTATGCTTGTTGGTTTTATTTCTTTATTTTTTAAAAGCTGTTTTAATTGTTGTTGATTAAATAATTGACCATTATGTACACTAGGAATGTTGATCCACTTACCATCTATTTTCATTGTTCTTGATATTTCAGATACCTTTACTGGAGAAACTGCTTCATCTTCTAAAGGTAAATTTTCACGTCTTGTAACAATATCAGAGGGAGCCGTATAGACGGGTCTACCTGCTCTCGTTCTTTCATTTGTTTTACGTCCTACTGACTTACCTTTGATAGATAATTTATGCATTTATATACCTCTGTTTATCTTCCTATCGTATTAGAGAATACATATAAAAATAATAACATCCCTATTCCATATATCCAAATACCTGTTATCATTACTTGTAACTCCATATCCACGGTCTAGGGTTCTCCTGACTATCCTCTAGATCATCCAAGTGTATGAACCTTTTTTGATATGGTCCTCTTTGTGCTACACCTATACCTGTCATGCCACACTCCAAGGCTAGACGCACTAATCTAAGTGCTGACTTACCCATGACAGATACATCAACAGCCCTGCCCTTGGTATGTGCTGAGTATCTAGCACCACCTATTGCCATATTATGTGCAGGATGTCTATATCCTGATGTAATAATCATAGGCTCATTAAATCTTTTTCTTAACTCTATCAGCTTTGACATGAACCTTTCATCCATGTCACATATGCCTGTACCCTTACAACTTAATTCTTTTTCTTTAAAAAATTCCCAATTAGCCACGGCTCATTCTCTCCATAAAAGCATCAATTTTAGTTTCTAGACGATCAAACCTATCCATTATCTTTTCTAAGTCTTTATCCACTTCATCTTTAAGTGCATATTCTTTAGCCATTTCTTCTCTGGTCCTGCTTACCAGCTTTCTATTCTCTTCTATCTTTACATTGATGCCTCTCATCCACCACATAAAAGAGCCACAAGCAAGACTTAGTATAGCATTCCATATCATTGCAGGGTTGTCAATCATAAGTATCTCCTAGTTTTGTTTTTCTTTGTCATCAATTTTAGTTCCAAAGTATTTTTGAGACTTATTATATAATTCATTTGGAAGTCTTTTATCTCCAGCCAAGTTGTCAAATATTTCAAGAAGTAGTTTGTCAGGAATTTCTGTAGAAAAATAATAATTATTTTCAATATCCATTAATTTTTTTATAAGCTTGTCTGGAATTTTTTTCCTACCTTTTTGAGAAAGAGCGTTTTCTATATCTGCATTTTCAAAACCAAGTCCTTTATAAGTTTTAATCATTTCTCTTACTTCTAAAAGATATTTTTTTCTAGTTCTTTGTAATGCATCGTAGTCATTAAGAATACTATTTCCTTCTTCTCCTGATAAAGTTTGATCTCTCCATCTTTGAAGATATTCTGTATCTTCTTGATCTACATTCATTATAGGTTTACCAACATTAAAGTAAACACCTGTAGTTAAGTTTAATGGTTTTACTCCTAACCCTGCAAAATCTTTCATATCAACAGTACCCATTTCTGAATGATATTTATTAAAAGCTTTTCCTGTACGTTCTATACGTAAGTTTTTTTCTCTTGCTGCTTGAGCTTCTAAAGATCTTTCATATTCTTCTCTTCTTGCAAGCCATTTTAAAAATCCCGGTTCAAAAACTTCTGCTATTTGTGCGCCACCTCTAACTACATTTTCAGGTAAATCTACATTATACTCTGAAGATAATGTACTTCTTAATTGTTTTAAAAGTTGTCCCGTTGTAGTATTTTCTGGAAATCTTTCTTTCTTTTGATCCGTTACTGTTGCTAAAAGAGCATCTGTTAACATTGAACTTCCTAAAAAAGGACTAAGTGTTTTATCTAACATTGCTACTGCAGCTTTATTTACCATAAGATTTTTTTCAGAATCTTTTAACCCTGCCCAATCTGCTCCTGAAAGAAGTGATTGATGTATAAATTTAGAAGCTACTCTGACTTGATCAAAAGGATCGAAAGGTCCAAATCTAACAACATCTGCTATTATTTCTCCTTTACTATTTTTTCTTAATTGATTGGTAAAAACTTTATTACTACCTGTGTAAAATGGAGCATCAACTTTTTTAATTGCATCTTGTTCTTCTTGACTATAACCAAATACTTTAGCAGACAGATCTTCCATTGCTTCAGGAATAATAGCCACACCTGTCATCGTTCCTAATCTTCTTCTTGCTGCTCTTTCTAAAATAGGTACACCACTAGTTAAATCATCTAATGTATATTTAATAAGGTTTTTAGCTACCCGTGTTGACTCAGCAGGAAAAGCAGCAAAGTCACCAATTGGACTGTATCGTAACTTTTTAAAAAATCTTGGAACAAGGTTATAGTTAGGCATTAAATCTCTTGTTCTTCTGGCTGCTAATCTTTTTACTTCATCTTCTGCCATATCAGGTAGAGCTTGCTTTAACATATTTAAAGTTTTTTCATAATGCATTACTTTAAATATAAAATCTTCACCTTCATATAATTTAGCAATCCATTTAGCAGGAGTTGCAGCAGCCCTTACAGCAGCTTTACCAGCACCCTGACCTTTAAGAGAATTAATAAATCTATTTTCATCTGCTAATCTTTTAAAACTATCTCTAACAAGACCAAGCGTTACACTACTGTCTGCTAAACCAAGACCAACCATTTCCCCTATAACTTTATTTAAATCTTTATCATTATAATCTGCAATTCTTGCACTAGTTTGTTTTAAAGCAGACCAACCCCCTTTACCAAAAGGAAGCATTCCATTTGCTCCCATAAATACCATATTACCAACTACGTTTCTTCCATGTGTAGCTGGATTATAAACAGTTTGTGATGCTTGGGTAATACCTTTCATAGCTCCCCAATATTTAAGAAAAGATCCTAATCCACCTTTAGTTGGTTCTTCTGTAATTTCTTTTAAAACATTTACATATTCAGGAGATACATATACTTTTTTTGCTGAAGCTGAAAGACCTTTTATTACTCTAACATTTTTAGCACCACCAAAAACTACTTTAGCTCTTTCATCTGCAATCTCTTGAATGCTTTCCCAACCTTCTCTTTTTACTTTAGATGCTGCAGCGTCTGTTGCAAATGTTTTAGTTAATAAATCTTTTTCTAAATTATGTGCTATCGTAGACATAAACTCATGTTCAGCTTTTAATACAGAAATTTTACTCATTGTATTAACATAAGATTGGTAAGGATTTTTAACCTCTCCGTATAAAGCTCTTAATTCTTTTGGAATATTATTAATTTTTTTAGTTGCTTTAGATGAACCTAAGATTGGATCTCCTTTAGTAGCAAAAGCAAAAAAAGCATCTGCTTCTCCCTTTCCAGCCCTTCCTAAAAACTCACTTAACATTTCTCCTATCTCTTTATCGCTTAGTGTGGGGTTCTCTCCTTTTAAATAATGCCATGCATCATCAACAACTGTTTTTAATTGCTCACCTTCTGAAGTCATTGGTTTATAATTTTGATTTTTTAAATACTTTTCAGCAGCATTATTAATCTTATCTCTATATAAACCATCATCAAATATTCTATAAGATCTATTTAAATAAAACCCTAAATTCTTTTTTATTCCTCCTGTAAGTTTTCCTTTAAAAACATTATCTCCTAGATATTGAGAAATATCATCTATATTAGTTCTCATTTCTGTAACTAAATCTCTAGTTTCTTTAGACAAAACATCAAAGGCTTGAGCATCTCCTCTTAATGCTGCTGTAACAACATCTTCATTAATGTTTATATTCATATCAAGATTATCTATATATTTAGTTGGATTAACTTTTAAGTATTGCTCATAAGCTTGCTTATCATTCTTTTGTACTGATTTTTCTAAGGCTCTTGCTACTCCTGTTGCTTCAACCTGTGCTTTCTGTGCGCTACGATTTCTTTCAACATATCTATCAAAAAACTTATCGTCTGTTCCCATACGAGTTGTAAAGTTTCTTTGTAATAATCTATGTATACGACTACCTGTCTTTGTATTTTTAAAAGCTTTATATGTTTTAACTATTCCTGCACCACCACCAAGAAAAGCTCCTTCAATTCCTAAATTTATAGAGAAATTTTTAAGAAGATTAGTAAGCTGCCTATCATCTGGATTAGTTTCTAATTCTTCTAAAATTGCTAACCCTTCTGGAGATTTAGTAATCTCTTCTAATGCATCTATATCTGTATTATTAATAACACTTTCATGAGCAGCGGCAGCAACACCGATAGCCCCTAGTTTACCTTTCTTACTAGCAGCCATCTTTTTAATTATATCAGCATGTTTTCCTAAATTCTTTGCCTTACTTATAGCAGAAGCACCTTTTAAAGCAAGACCAACGGGACCAAATCGAGGTAGAAATGTAGCTATCTGCGCTCCAACATTTTCAGCAGTTCCTTGTATACCATCTCCATGATAAGGATCAAAGTATTCTTGCCACTCTTTAGGAAGAGAAGTTGCTAAAGATGTTTTTCCAGATACACCGGGAAGTAAAGATAAATAATTAGAAAATTCTTCTGTTGTTCGACCACCAACTCTTAGCAATGTTCCAGCAGTTTCTTCAAACCAATTTGTTTCAGGATCATCATCAAATTGAACCTGCGCTCCACGAAAATCAGTTACACCTTTTTTATCTGCAGCATCCCACTCAACATAACCTTCTTTAAAGTCGTTCCAATCCATACCTAGCTGTTCGACAAGCTTTTGTTGAAGTGCGTCGTTATCACGAAACTCTTCATTATTCTCCATAAGTGTATTAAATTCTTGTAGAGTATCTTGAAAAGTTTTAGTATAGATATTAATAGCCATTATTTATGTTACCTATCGTAAGCTTTGAGGCACCGTTAGCCCCGACCTAGTTATTAGCTCTCTCATTAATGCTTTCGCTTGTTCTGGTCCGTTTTTTTCAGCATAAGTTGATAAGTCAGAAATTAACTTTCCTTCTAAATCTGTTCTATGACCACCACCAATATCTTTTTTAATACGGGTATTTGCTAAAATCATTTTTGCAGCTAAACTTGAAATAGCTTGTGAAACCCTACCAGCACTTTGATTTGTTAATTCATCTAACTTAGCCATTGTTCTTCTACTCTTTGGATTACCAGTAAATGCTACCCTAAGAGATGGAGATTTCCAAAGACGTTTAGATATTTTATCAACATCGGTTCCTTTTCCTATTTGCTTTATTTTTCCTCCTGTTATATCATTCATTACCTTTAGAACATCAGTTATTGCTTTACCTGCAGAAATTTCTTTCATAATTAAAGCAAGTTTATTAGCAGGAAGTTTTCTAATTTCTTCCTGACTCTTTTCATCTAGTGATAACATAAGTTTGCTAAAGTCATACTGTGCGCCAATTTGTGTTTTTTCTAAATCATATTTTAAAGTAGCTACTTCTTTATCAAGAAGTCTAGCTTCTTTTTCATTTAGATCATTTTGTTTTTTCCACTCCATATAAGCTTCGCCAGCACCTGCTAAGAACCCATCTTTATGTACAGCACCTTTTAATCCTATCATAACTAATAATTGATTTATATCTGCTTTAGGAGGAGCAGCTTTTTTCAAAGCTTTAATTCTTTCATCTGATAAATTTCTCATTTTTTCTATGTAATTCTTCTGCATTTTAGTTCTAGATGCCATTGAATCTTTATATCTTTGTCTAATTTCATCAGAAGAAAATGTCTTTGAATATGCATCTAAAGCACCCGGTAATTTCTCCATGCTTATCATAAGATTTTTTAAAACTGCTGTCTTTTCTTTGCTCATTCCTAGTCCAGAACTTTGATTATAATCTCCTAGTATTTTATTAAGGGCTGTGTTTGCAGTAGCATCTCCTAACCCTTTTCGCACTCCTTTTATTTGTTTTAGTTTTTCTGCTTCCCAGCCACTTACAGGATATTTCTTAAAGCGTTGACCAGTAACACCTTTAAATGTTTTAGTTGTTTTTTTTCTGGAAGTTTCTTTACCACTTTCTTCAAGATCACTTAAAGTCTGTGACCACTCAGGATAGCTAGAACTATCTCCTCTTAAATCCCATCTAGTTTTTGGTGGGCTATATATAAAGTCTGGAACATATTTACCTACCTTTGCTGCCCCTTCTTTTTCTACTATATTAGATCTTTTTTTTAAACTTTTTTGAAGTTGTAATAATGCTTCTTTAGCAGCTTTACCTGCTTGGACATCTCCAGTTGCTTCTGCTTTTCTAAGTCTTTCTAAAGTCTTTTGTTGATTAGAAATGTTTTGATCAACCGCATATGTAATACCTTTGTCTACATCACCAGTAACATCACTAAACTCATCAATATTAGGATTAAACCCAGTTGATATATCACCTACATTAATTTTAGGATACCTATCTATATTTTCTTGAATCATACCACCATTATCTCTATAAACTGTAGGCATAAGAGATGCGATACCACCTCCTGTAGCCGCTACTTTAGCTCCGAAAAAAGGATTAAAACCACCAGCACCTGCTATAGCTGTACCAAGGCCCATTAACTGTTGACCAAAAGGCACTCCCGGTTCAGTCGTTACTTGAGAAGGTTTAGCTAACATAGGGTTACCATAAATAGCACTTGTATATCTACCTAGTAATGTTTCAGGGCGTTCCCTTCTTTCAAGCCAATCAGCATAAGAACGATCAAGACCTTTTTGCGCTCTCTTCTCAGCATCAGCACCTAATGTTTCTAAGGAACCAAGTTCTCTCATTTCTTGACCATAACGACCTTTGGCTAAAGACTGTAGATCTTGAGCTTGTTGTCTTTCTCTTTTCTTACGATCAGCAAATTGTTGTGCTTCAAAAGTTCTCTCACCTTTTTCAAAATCTCTTTCACCTTTTAGAAAAGCTTGTTGTTGCCTATCAAAACCAACATCAAAAGCTCTTTCTCCTCTTCGCCTATCTATATCACCAATGTCTAAACCAGTTAAATAATCTCTTTCTCCTTTTAAGAAAGATCTTTCACGTTCTTCAAATGAGCGTTGATCTCTAAATCTATCAAAGTCTTCAGCTTTACGTGTCTGTGCATCTTGATAAGCTTCTAGCAATCCTGTTTTCTCTAGATCACCCAGACGTTCCATTTGTTTCTGGCCCATCAAACCAGCTTGAACACCAGCCCTTGAACCCATGCCAGACATACCACCCATACCAGCGGCTTGTTTCTCAAATGTTGGCATTAGTTTAGCAAAATCTTCTTGAGCTTTTCTTTTCTCCATATCAGTGACAGCACGTTGGTAGGGATTCATATATTCACTAATATCTTTTTCTTGAAATCTTTCAGAAGTAAAGCCTGTAGGCGCACCTGTAAAGTCTACACCACGGGCTGCAACTGTGGGATCAATTCTATCATAATCTCCTCGTTGTAATGCTTCAAGGCGTTCAGGAGAAATATCAGTTTGAAACCTTTCATCACCTCCTGTAATTCCTTGACGAGCAAGAGCATAGTCATCTGCAGTAGAACCTACAAGACCACGAATACCTCCTCTAGCTTCTAGTTGATCTGGTGTGAGATCAGCAATAGTCTGTCCTTGAAACTGGTATGTAGAAGGATCTTCTGCAAGCCTTCTTCTATAAAGTTCTTGTTGTTCTTTATTTACTTCTGTTACATAAGGAGCAAGCTCTTCAGGTATCTTACTCTGAACAACAGTTGTTTTTGGCCCACCGCCAAATAAGTTTGATAAAAATCCCATTTTATACCCTCTCTATCATTGGACTAAGTGCTGCTAGTCCATTTATTTCATTAGGTTGTTGACGTGTACCAAACGCCTGTTGCCTTACTCTCTTTACTACTTCATCCATCACGTCAGCCCCGTTATCTGGATTACCATTACCCAAAGCTGCCATAGTATGACTATCAACTACATACTCTGTAGGGCTTACAGCTAATGTTGCTACTTGTTCTGGTCCTTCTTTAATCGGCATATAAACATTATCTTCCATTCCATGTCCATCACCGGGAACTCTACCAGAAAACTCTCCACCTGCTGCTAGTTTCATTAAGCCTCCACCAGATTCTCTGTTTAATCTTCCACCTTCTTCAGCTTGCATCATACCCATTATATCTAAATTAGCATTTTCTAATAACTTTTGTATGCCCATAGCTGCAATAGAATCACCAGTATTATCAACAGCAGTAAATAACATATCGTGCAAATCTTGATTAGGAATTAGTTGCTTATCTCTTTCTTCAGCCGCTAACATTTGCTCTAAAGCTGCTGGAGAAGGATCTATTTGATCTTCTACATTAGTACCTAAAGTACCTATAGGTGGTCCCTCATCTGGTTGGTAGCCTGAAGGAGCCATACCCTGACCTTGATTAGGTGGAGGAGCCATACCTTGACCTTGATTAGGTGGAGGAGCCATACCTTGACCTTGATCGGGAGTCATTACATCTTCTACATTAGTACCTATAGGCGCTCCCTCATCTTCCATATATTTAAGATTATCCGTTAAAGTAGGAGTTTTTAAATCTTCTCTTAATCGTAATAATTGTTCTACTTGAGTTCTCTTTTTTGGATTTGATTCAACCATTACTTTAACCTCGCATAATTAGACTGTGGTGCAGTCTGTTCTTTAAAAAACTCTCCAGTATCAGATTTTATTTTTTTAAAATGATCTTGCTTCTGACTCAATAAATATCTACTGTGATCAATAGCATTTCCTCTATTGACATTTTGAATAAATGTGCTATTATTAATTAAATCAAAATGTTCTTTTAGTGTTCTCATTAGTTTAAATCCTGCCATGAAGTTTCTACACCTAGACTCACATATCCTTTAAATTTACCAGAACTTGTTGAATAAGCTATGTCGCCTTTCATTGGCCTTCCTATTTTAGTTACTGTTGTTACTGCATATATATTTGTTGAAGGAGTTGTTTCAACATCTATATCTCTTGAATCAAGTTCATTCGTTAATACTGCTGCCCATGATTGTATTGTTTGATACAGTTCACGAACTTCTTCCACCTTCATGTCGTTGACATAAAATGGAAAGGTTGGGTATCTTGACATTATCTGCCACCATCACCTTGAACTCCAAGTCGTATTGATCCCCATTTCCAACTTGAGTTCTGTGATGAACAAGATACCCTAATTTTAGCTTGCCTTCCCCTCGCCCTAAAATTAACTTTCTCAGTTTGATCTGTTACATCAAATTCCTTTGTAATAGTATTATTACTCTCAGGATATTTCTTAGTTATTAATTTAACTTTAATCTTACCTGTGCTTAAATCAAAGTCAGGTATTAATTTATTCATATACATGATGTCATTACCCTCTTGTACATCAAAGTCTGCCGACTCAATATAGGATGTTAAGACTTCATTATTAGCTGTAAATACTCCTTGAGGTTCATTATTATAAACATTATTTCCTGATGCTGTTACACCCGTAGTAATTGTATTACCAAAAACTTCTCTATCAGCAAAGGTTGTAAAGATCATCTCACCATAAACCCAATAACCATTCTCAGGAGAATAGATAACATAACTATCACACTCTGAAACATTATTACCAGAAGAAGTATATAACCAGATAATTTCTTGAAACTCTGAGTTAATACCTGCAAACACTTTATCTTTATATTTTAAATTTAATCTATCAAATATATATCGTCTAACAGTACAGTCTAAAGTTCTTACAGCACCATCAAATAAATAAAAGTTATCGTATCCCATCCAATAAGTAGTACCATTATAGTCTACTGCTGCATGTTGAGCTATCATACCACAGTTTGTACCTTGTTGTTGGAATCGAAATGTAAAAGGAGGTCCAACATAATTCATTGTCCACAAAGCATTATCTGTCCAAATGTTAATAGCATTCTTTGCTCTTACACCACCAACAATCTCTGTTCCATCTGTTAATACAACTTCACCAGATGTATTTGTTGCTGCTGGCACCCAATCTGTTCTATTGTCTTGATCAGACCAACGAACTAACATGGCATTAAATGTGCCACTTACTGTAGCTGATGCTTCATATTGGTTTGTACCTAACGCTATCAGGTGCCTATCATTAGGAGATACGACAATAGAGTTGACACTAATTGGAGATGTTGTTATTGATGTTGCCCTTATTGGTGTCGTAGAAGCATCACTTTCAAAATAAAAGATATTACTTCCACTCCTATTAGCTATGACATCAGTTCCCCAATTGTCTAGGCTCCATTGTGTAATATTAAAAACAATATCAGTAGCATCTGCACTTGCTGCTTCATTCCAAGATCTTAATGTAGCGGCTGCTCCTCCAGCTTCTTGTGGATATATACGAGCAGTTATATTTAAATTAGAAGTTGCATTCTCTGTTGCAGACGCTGCTGTTTCTACATTAAAGATAATTTGTGTACCATTAACTGATACAATAGTAAAGTCTGGTCCTCCAATTGCAACACCATTTAATGATGGTTCTGTTAAAATTAAATTACCGCCTACCGTTACAGGGGTAACAGAATTACTAGCTGGCATAAAGAATACAGAATCATTTGCCGCTCCTCCATGTGCTGCTGCACAGGATACTGTTACTAAGGTATTGCTTCCTGTCGTAGATATTTTACTAATACCAACTGAAGTAGGATCTGCCGCATTATAAGCAGCAGCCCCAAAACCTGTACCAGCAACAGCTATTGAATTACCTGTAGGTATTAAATAATTAAATGTTGCGTCTCCCTGTGCAGATTCTGTGCTGTCTGCCGCTGCTGAAGCAGTTATACTAAATGAATTAGCATCTAGTATGGAAACAATTTGATAAACATTCCCACTTAAACTTACATTACTACTTCCTATTGCAGAAGTTGAAGTAAAGGTAACATAGTTTCCTACTGCCTGACCATGCCCTGCATCTGAGCAAGATACTCTTGTAGTTCCACTTGATGTACCAAAACACTTTGTTAATGTAGCTTTAGTTGTAATAGGTGTAATGTCTGTTAATGTATCACCGCTACTTTCATAGAGTTTGTCTGGTGTACCAAATACCATCCTCTTTTTACTATTATTACTTCTATATGTTATTAAATCTCTCGCACTACCATCAAAGGTTGAGCTTACTCTTGTTTCATATCCTCGTATATTCTCAGGCTTTCCTGCCCGAAACCGAACACGATTACCATCATACCACTTACCATCTTCCTCATACTGAGTAGACTCACGATGGAAGCCTTGTTTAAAATCAAATTTTGCAAGACGTGCAGTCATTAGTGTTTATACCAATACTAAGTTTTAATAATATAGTTAATAATTAATGAAGGAGGAATATTACTATGGCTTCCACCACCTCCTGTAGATCCAGTACTAACAGTAGATTGCGCTTCATAGTCACTACTTAAATCAAATCCGGGTACTCCAGAATCACTACCTTCATCACCACTACCACTTACCCACATTTCATGTTGGTGAGAGGGTATCTGTGCAACAGCTAAAGCAACTGCCTGTGTACCACCAGTATTACCTATAGTAGCACCTGTAATCATACTTACTGTCACACTTGTTAATACACTTGTACCAGCATCCCAACCAGCAAGAAAGCGACCTCTAGTGTCTGGAACATTAAAGGTACTAGAACCATCTCCAACGCCATACTTTGTTCCAATAACACCAAATAAGTCAGCGTATGTACCTGTTCTATTATATGCTGTACCATTACATAATACATATCCTGATGGAGCAACACTAGCCCCATAAGGTACTATAGCTCCTGTAGGCATTGCACCTGTAAGATTAGAGCCATCACCGTAATAAGCAGAGGCACATACTTTAGCATTAGGTGCAGCAAGATTAGCTCCTGATATTGTAACTGTACCACCTATAGAAGTATTACCTGCTATATTAACATTACCGCTTACAGAGACTGCAGATTTAAATGTACCTGCACCTACTACTGTTACAGTAGAGGCAAAGTTAGTAGCTCCTGCAACACTAAGAGTAGAAGCAAGACTAACAGCCCCTGCTATTGTTACAGTACCTCCTAGTCTAGTATTACCACTTACAGAAACATCTGATTTAAAAGTAGCTGCACCAACTGCCGTAACAGTGCTTTGTAATTGTGCGGCTCCTCCTGCTACAAAGGCTCCACCTACAGTTGCTGTACCACCTATAGAAGTATTACCTGCTATATTAACATTACCACTTACAGAAACTGAATCTTTAAATGTAGCTGCTCCTGAAATTTGACTTGTTCCTGATATATTTAAGCCACCATTAACACTAATAGAAGTAGCAGTTATTACTCCACTTACTGCTACATCATCTTTAAATGTGGCTGCGCCTACTACAGTAGTTGTTGTATTAAAAGTAGCGGCTCCAGAAACAACCATATTTCCTTCTACTGTAACATTACCTTCTACAGTAAGGTTAGTAAAATTATCTTGACTTATCTCATAAATAGAAGCCCCATCAGTAATAATATGTTTATTAGTACCACTTGGTATTGTAACACCTGTATTACCAGCAACTCTTATAATTAGTGCATTAGCATTTGTAGCATAAGATACAGAGTTACGAACAACATAACCTTTAGAGTTATTAGGTATAAGAACAAATATAGAAGTATGTGCTGTACCTAATGATCCTGTAAATTCAAGAAAAGCAGAACGAGATTGATCTGATGATCCTTGATTTTGCGTTAAAGCAACACTTGTTGTCGAGCCTACAGATACTTGAGTATATCCTGCAATAGCAGTATCGGCAAGACTAATGACACCATCATTAAGGATCTGGCCCCAACTATTTGGATTTTCACCATCACCTTGTTTGGTTAGTCTTAAATTTGTAGTATATGAACTTGCCATTTAATATCTCCTGATATATTACCCATAATATTTTAGTTATCCTTTAACTCTTTACCTGCATTATACACTCTGCTGTTTTTATTTCTGCATTACTTGTATTATCAATTAAATTTGACATATGCGCTTTATAAATTTCACATTGATATTTCTCTGGAAACGGACCTATTACAGATTTCTCTTCTACAGGTATATTCATAGGAATAAGCATAAAGGCTATAACTGATACATAATAAAACATTTAGTTCAAATTAAGTTGAGGAACTTTTTCTTCCTCTTCTTCAATCTCCACTGTTTTAATTAATTCTTCTGTAAACTTATCTTGAGCAACAACTACTTGATCTAGTTGAAACCTTAAATTATTTGACTTTAATTGCAGATCACGTATCTGATTTATAAAATACTTCTGACCTTCATCAAGATTATCTTCAACATAATCTTGACCATTAATTGTTATTACGTTATTTTCAGTTTCCATTATTCCTATCCGTTAATATAGTTTACACCAGTAGTGATAGCATCAGAATATGATGTCTTATCACGATCATCTTCCATTGCCCAATCCTTATCTAATTGGATTTCAAGGTGATCAGTATTACGTTTTACCATTAATTTTACTTCTTCTGCACTGCCAAATCCTCGTAATGCTTCAGTATCGTCGGCAATAGTTTCATTTATTAAATTTACACTATCATCCATTGCAGAGAAATGTGCGTTAATTTCTTCTGCAGTTAGTTCTTCACTCATCTTACTCTCCTTTTAAAGTTTTAATCTCGTCTTTTAGTTCGTTAACTTGTGCTGACAGTTCTTGTATTGCTTTAACCATTGAAGGTAGTAACTTGCCCATAGCAGCTTCTAGTTTTTCAGGATTATCCTTTAATACAAGCTGCAAATACTCTTCAGCATCAAATTTGTTCTGTGATTCATCTAAGTCTTGAGCAATGAAACCAACTTCTTTGATATCAACTTTAGCACCACTTCTCATATCCCATGTAAATTTTACAGGGCGTAGGGTATTAACAAACTCAAGACCGTAATCTAAGTCTTCTATATCTTTTTTATCTCGCCTATCAGACAGTGATGAAATACTTTGAACTTGGCAACGAAGTGCTGCGATAGTTCCATTTCCTAAAGTTACAGATTGTGCAGAATCAACCGCAGCAGCATCGGCAGTATCTCCAATAATGATATTATTAGTACCACTTGTTAGAGCATCACCTGCCGCATTCCCAACACAAACATTACCACCGCTTCCTGCTGCAATATTAGCACCAGCCCCCGCACCCATTATAACATTATTAGGAGATGAAGTAAGATCATAGCCAGCATTGTCACCTACAACAACATTTCCAGAACCCGTAATAACGGCACCAGCACCAGCATTATCACCTATGATTATATTTTGTGCGCCTGTAGTCATAAGAGCGCCTGCATTATTACCTACGCAGACATTTTCACCGCTACCTGTACTAATTGCTGAACCAGCGCTAGTTCCAAGACAGGTATTAGATGGAGAAGTTGTGATAGCGTCACCTGCAGCAGTACCAAAAGCAACATTACCTGAAGCTGTTGTATTTGCTCCTAACGCATTTTGTCCAACTGCTGTGTTATTATTTCCAGTATTGTTGGCATCCAGTGCATTAGCACCGACAGCTGTGCTTCCGTAACCTGACGAATTGACACCAAGAGCGGCTGCACCTATGGCCGTCATACTACCCACTGTCGTAAGTGCATCTAAAGCATAAGCACCAATCGCAGTAGAATTTGTTGTCGTTGTAAAAGCTTTGCCTGCACCCTGACCAATTACGACATTATTGCCTGTACCTGTTTCTGCGTAGTATCCTGCTTCATTTCCAATAAAGATATTATTAGTGGCTGTTGTAGCAGTTGTGCCAGCAGACTGACCAATCATAATATTGCTAGCACCGCTTGTTAGCGCAGCACCAGCCGCATGTCCCACAATAATATTATAGTCGCCTGTGTCTGCACCACCGTTTCCAGCACCGTTGCCTATGTAAATACCATAACCAGCAGTTGTAGCTGTTCCACCAGCATTGTCGCCTATACAGGTATTATTATGCCCTGTGTTAATCGCATCGCCAGCGTGGTATCCAATACATACATTTGCATCGCCTGAAGTAATAGAAAGTCCAGCATCCTTACCTATCGCAACACAAAATTGGGAAGCAGCCGCAGCAGCAAGAGCCTGATAGCCAATACCAACTAAGTGGTTTCCGTCTGTCGTACAAGTGGCAACAGCACCCTTACCAATGGCTACATTGTTTGTTCCTGTTGTATTTGCACCCAGAGCATTCTGGCCGACTGCAACATTATTAGAAGCTGTTGTCTGAGCATCTCCTGCTGCATAGCCTACAAATGTATTATTATCGCCTGTATTAAGAGCCGTACCAGCCTCATCACCTACTGCTGCGTTATAGTTACCACCTGACTGTATTGAATTACCTGCATTAACACCTGCTACATAGTTAGAAGTACCTGCTGTCTTTGTATATACACTATAACCTGAAGCTACTCCAACACCAGAAGAATCAATTTGCACCATTTGTACATCTGCACCAGCTATCTTTGGTGAAAGAAATAATGCACCATCTTCGCTACCATCACTAACATCTGTAGCTTGTGTTGCAATATAAGCATATTGAACATCTTGTGAATTATCGTTTCTACCTCTAAATTCAATTTTTCCAATATAGTCATTGTCAGCAGGACTTGATGATAAACGATACATAACTAAATCTGGTGCTGTACTTGCTCCTGCTTCTGTTGTTTTAAGCACAAGAAAATCATCTGTAGTTGTACCATCAATCTGTACAGTCTGTGTACCTGTTGGTATACTAAGAACAGTTTCGTCTGCGTCATTCTTAATAGTAACATCATTAGTTGAACCCTGACCTGTAAGTATTAGTCCTTCTGAACTGGTATATCCCATTGCAGCATCATCACCTGCTGCTGTATCACCAGTTACATTAACAGTTCCACTTGCAGTTATATCTCCTGCTACCGACACACCTCCTTGATAATGTGCTGCTCCAGCTATAGTAACAGTTGATGCAAAATATGCAGCCCCACCGACACTTAATGTAGATGCTAGACTTACAGCACCAGCTATTGTTACTGTAGATGCAAAGTTAGCGGCTCCACCTACACTTAATGTAGATGCAAGACTTACTGCTCCTGCAATAGTTGTTGTTCCTCCAATGTTTACATTACCACTAACAGATACATCATCTTCAAATTCAGCTTTACCTGTAGTTAAAAATGTTCCACCAACTGAAGTATTACCAGCTATATTGACAGCCCCACTTACAGATACTGCATCTTCAAATATAGCAGCACCTGCTACGGTTACAGTGGATGCAAAGTGAGCAGCCCCACCTACACTTAATGTAGATGCTAGGCTAACAGCACCTGTTACACTCAGAGTCCCGCCTATAGATACATTACCACCTACAGCCAAGTTACCTGATACAGATACATCACCATCATGAGTTATTCCACCTGTTACAAATAATGTTCCTCCTATAGATGTATTACCAGCTATATCAACATTACCTGATACAGATACACTATCTTTAAATATTGTTGAACCAGCTATTGTTACTGTAGAGTTAAGCTGTGTTGCTCCACCTACAACTAATGCACCAGAGACTGACACA
>VTLG01006088.1_pt1 | contig 23963 bp, 20 predicted proteins | sample 4694571 | NCBI WGS metagenome assembly VTLG01 (sample SAMN12604809, study PRJNA352737) | marine metagenome | biome: ENVO:00000447; feature: ENVO:00000209|ENVO:00000569|ENVO:01000036; material: ENVO:00002151; isolation source: viral sequences binned using virsorter ...
ATTAACTATGCCAGAGGGTTTTGTCTTTACAACTAGTGTAAATGGTGTAAGTTACCAATTTGTAAATACCTCTGAGAGAACTATTAACCCTACGGTAGGGTTGTATGTGTATGGTAGTGATACTGCTGGTATACCTGTATATGAAGGTACATGGGTTACTAGTAAATTTACTAAAGACAGCACAAATGTAGACCAAAAATTTATTATTCAAAATGATAATGTAGACATTTCTACATTACAGGTTCAAATACAAACGAGCGCAGCAGATACTACTACGACTACCTATACCCAATCAAGTTCTTTAGTTAGTATTGTTTCTACCACTACTGCTTATTTTCTACAGGAAACGGTAGAGGGTAAGTGGGAAGTTTATTTTGGGGATGGAGTATTGGGTAAAGCGCTCACTGATGGCAATATTGTTATTTTAAAATACATTGTAACAAATAAAAGTGATGCTAATGGGGCTACTTCATTTACTCCTAGTGGGAACATTGGTGGCTTTAGTGATATTACGGTTACAACGATAGGTGCAGCTGCTGGTGGGGCAGATGCAGAAACTTTAGATTCAATTAAGTATAATGCACCATTTAGCTATACCGCTCAGAATAGAGCAGTAACGGCAGCAGATTATAAAACTATCGTACCGACCATTTATCCTAATGTGCAATCTATTTCAGTATGGGGAGGAGAGTATAATGACCCTGCGATTTATGGTAAAGTATATATTAGTATTCGACCTAAAACTGGTGATATACTAACAGAAGCGACAAAGAACACTATTGTAACTTCATTAGAAGATTATAATGTTGCTTCGATTACTCCTGTTGTTCTTAATCCAGAAACTACCAAGATTATTCCGGTAGTTAATTTTAAATTTAATGAAACCATAACTTCAAAAACAAAAGAAACTTTAGCTGCTGAAATAACAACAGCAATTGGGACGTTTTCTGATGACAATTTAGAAAAGCATGAGGCAATATTTAGATATTCGCCTTTTGTTAATATGATAGATGATGTAGACCCATCTATACTTTCAAATATTACAACGATTAAATTTAGTAAAACTTTTCTACCGACATTAAGTACAGCAACACAGTATACAATAGATTTTGCTAATGCCTTTTATAATCCTCATTCTGGCCATATGGCTTCTACTACAGGTACAGCGGCCGGGGGTATTTTAACATCGACAGGTTTTAAATATACTGGAGACAGTAATGTATATTATTATGAAGATGATGGTACTGGGAATGTAAAAGCTTATTATATTTCTAGTTCACAAAAAGTATATAAAGCAGCTGCGGTAGGAACTATTACCTATACTACAGGTAAAATTGTGCTTACTAAAGAAAATATTGCTTCAGTAGAAAATTATGATGGATCTACACAAACGTATGTTCGATTAACAGTGATACCTAATTCTAATGATATTGTTCCTGTTAGAAATCAAGTATTGGAAATAGATACAACTAACATGACAGTAACAGGTACAGCTGATAGTATTGCTTCTGGTTCGTCCGATGGTGGAACACAATATTCTACCAGTAGTTCTTATAGTACATAAATGTAAAAATGTCAACCTTAAAAAATAAAGTTTCTATACAGGTTCCTGGACAACAGCCTGATTTTGTCCAAGCAGAAGATCCTGATTTTTTACAATTCTTAAAAGCTTATTATGAGTTTTTAGAATCTGCTGAACTTAAATTAAAAGATTTAGGTTCTAAAGATTCTATTTTATTAGAAGAAGGTTCTACATCTTTAATAATACAAGAAAGTAAAAACAGGTATAGAACTGGTGAAGATAATACCATATTGTTGGAAGATACTCCTTATGGTGCTTTTGTAGATGGAGAAACTATTACAGGACAAACATCAAAGGCAACAGCTGTAATTAGGGTACAAGATATAAATGTAGCATCAAGATTGTTTATATCGTCACAAAATAATTTTATCTTAGGTGAGGAAATTGTTGGCGCTACGTCTAATGCTTCAGGTTATATAGACACTTATACCGCCAACCCAGTCCAGAATATAAGCCAACTATTAGAATATTTTGATGTTGATGATACCATAGATAGTTTCTTTACTGAGTTTAAAGAAGCGTTTATGAGGACTATTCCTAAACGTCTTACAACTGGCCTTGATGAAAGAAATCTTTTAAAGAATATTAAAGACCTTTATCGTGCAAAGGGTACGAGAAAAGGCCATGAGTTATTTTTTAGAATACTTCTTAATGAAGACGCTGTAATAACTTATCCTACTAATAATACGTTAAGGGTGTCTGCTGGTAAATGGTCCGATGATACCATATTAAGAGTTGTTGCTATTAATGATACGTTGTTAATGGAAGATTCTTCTGCTTCTAATGGTGATATATTCCCATTAATGGAAGATGGCTCACAAATACTTTTACAAGATAGTCAAGCAGGTACAGACCGATTATCTAGATTAGTAGGAAAAACTATTACACAAAGGGCAGTTATTGATTTAAGTATTCTAACTGGCGGTGCTTACGAAAATGATGGTTATTCTGTTATTAATAAAGCAACGGCTGTTGTAGATAGCGCCTATCAATATCAATTAAGTGGACAAACAGTAACAGAATTTATTTTAAATCCTGGTAGTATAGATGGGACCTTTTTTGTTGGACATAACATTACTGGTCCAGATAATACTAATGCTGATGTAACATTGACAGCGAAAATTATTAGCATTGTTGATAATGCTAGTATTAGAGCAACTGATTTTCAATCTAGTCAATATTTTGTTACTACGGATCCAATTACAGTTTCAGCAGATACAGGTAATGATGCTGTAGCGTCAATAGAAAAAGTAACGTCTGGTACTATTTCTAATATTGTGGTAGATGCTGGAGGTAGTGGATATTCTGCTGGTGACCAATTAGTTGTAGATAATAGTAATACTAATGGTGCAGAGTTGGCTGGAGAAATTTCCTTAGTCAATGGTGGTTTTGCTCCTGAGACAGGTACACTTTCAGATGAATTTAGAGTTACTTTAGAAGATGGAACACCTGGTGCGCCAGGTGAAATTTTACTAGAAGAATCGTTTATAGATTATGAATTGCCGACAGGTGTTTTGCATATTGGTGAAACTATTACAGGTCAAACCTCCGGTGCAACTGGTACAGTAGTGCTGTTAAATTTAGATATTAAGCAAATTGTTTATAACGCTGGGTCTGGATCATTTACTCTAGGAGAAAGAATTGTAGGAGGTACTTCTGGATATAAAGTAACCATTTTAACTAATTCAGTAAATAATTTTGTTGCTAATGAAGAAGATTTGGAAATGGTATCTACTGATAGATTTACTTTAGAAAATGAAACCGTTTTAGGAGATACTTATTTAGGCGCTTCAATTGCTCAAGAAAGTGGAACGGGAACAGGAGATATCACAGATGTTAGAGTTACTACTGAAGGTTGGGGTTATACTTCTCTACCGACTTTAACTATTACTTCAAGTGGTACAGGCGGTAGTGTAAAAGCAAAAGGCACCAATGTCGGCACAATTCAATCTATACAAATTATTGACCAAGGAGCTCATTATACTGACCAAGCTTCTTTAAAATTCTTGACTACTACAAATTTTCTATGCACATTAATTTCAGGAATATTTACAGTAAACGAAACTATTACGGGCGGGACATCAGGTGCTACTGGTCGTTTTAAGAAACAAGTAGACGCTGTTGGTCTGGTAGAAATGGATCAATTAAGTGCGACTCCCTTCATTGCGGGAGAAACCATTACTGGCGGTTCGTCATCTCAGACCGCTAAAATAAATTCATTTACAAAAACTAATATTCCTGCTACGATAGGGACTGTAGTTGACCGAAGTGGTCGATATATTGGCCAAACAGGGTTTCTGGATGATCCTTCACAAAGGGTTATTGATAGTTATTATTACCAAGATTATTCTTATGTTGTAAAAACTGCATCCTCTATTGTTGATTGGAGAGATGAATTATTAGCGGCAGTCCATCCTGCAGGTTGGGCTTTATTTGGCCAAGTAGATATTGGAGGTAACGCTCCGGCTCTGGGCTATCTGGCTAATATTACTTCTGTCAGTGGACTTGGGCCAGTTTATGGCATGATTTGGAATGCTTTAATTGGCAGACGTTTAGGCACATCAACCCAAGGGCCTCTCAACCCAGCTCCAATGGCCGAGGCAAATGAACCTGAAGATAAAGCCAATCTTTATAATCCAGCTCTTAAAGTAAATCCAGGTACTGCATTTACAACATACGAAACTATTACAGGCGGAACATCTGGTGCAACAGCTATTGTAGTGGCAGATGTAACTAATGAAGCCGGAGTTCGTATTGTAACATACGAACAAGGTTATAATCAAGGTATATTCCAAGCTGCTGAGGTTATAACAGGATCTAGTAGTGGTAGAACAACTACTATTGCTGAAGTTTATGGTTTGCGTGGTAAACGTGAAGTAACTTTGACTCAGAAGTTAGAATTAAGGATGCAAATGGGCCCGAAGGGTAATAATGCTGTAGGGCCTCCGAATTTAGGAGACTTGAATAGGTTTATGTTTGCTCAAAGTATGATAACGTCTGATACTTCAACCTATACGTTTAGAAGTCATAATGTATATGTTGTAGGAATTCCCTATAGTGCATTAAGCAGTGGTATTGATTCAAGTCAAACTACTATAGGTGTTGCTACTATTACAAACTATCCTACTTCTGGCACAATACAAATTGGAAGTGAATTAATAGATTATACAGGAGTATCAGCTTCTAATTTTACTGGATGCACAAGAGGCGCACATTCAACCACAGCCGCAGCACATTTATCAGGCGCTATAGTAGATGCTGTTCGGTGGGCCCAAAAACAGAATGAAGTACGACCGGGGTATCGTATAGATGATTGGTTAACTGATTATCAAGGTACCGCTTTAACAATTGGAGATATTACAAATTATCCCAACAGAAAAAACGATATTAGTCCTCCTATAGAGGTGACGATTTATAAGACTTAGGCAATCGTTATAAATAATAGAGATAAATATTCGTAGGAAATAATGCTATGGCAGCTATTGTAACACATCAATTTAGACTTAATAATTCGGAACAGTTTTACGAGTCATTTGCGGAAGCCAGTACCTCATACTATTTGTGGGTAGGCAGGCCGCAACCTTTTACAACCTCAACAGGTGGAGGTACAGATAGTGCGCCACCTACACCTTTAGATAATATTGTCGATGCGTATATGTATTATCGGGATATGCTTGCGGCGAAACGGGTAACATCAAGTGACCGAGATTATGCTATTCCAAGACATGATTGGACGACAGGTACAGTTTATGACTATTATCGTGGCGATTACGGGGCTACCGTAAATGGTGCTACAGTAACGACGGTGGCTGGTGGAACAGATATGTTTGCAACGTCTACAAAAATGTATGTTAAAACTACCGACAATAATGTATATAAGTGTATGTGGAATGATGGTGCTACTGCTTCTACAGAAATGCCGAGTGGTACTACAAATAATGAGTTTACTACTAGTGATGATTATGTGTGGAAGTATATGTATACTTTAACCACTACACAATTAACAGATTTTCTTACTACAGATTTTATGGCTGTTACTACAAACGCTACAGTGGCAGCTGCGGCAGTTGATGGTGCTGTAAGACATTATAAAGTTGAAAATGGCGGAGCAGGTTATAATACAGCCACATATAGCACACAAACATTACGAGGGGATGGGTCAAGTGGTACATTTACCGTCGTAGTAGATGGTGGCGCTGTATTAAGTGTTACAGCGGTAAATGCTGGAACAGGATACACATTTGCAGATTGTGATATAGACGCTATCTCTGGTATAGGTACTCCTTCTACAAGTGCTATTGTAACTCCCATTATCGGGCCCAAAGGTGGCCACGGTTCTAATGCTATCTCGGAGTTGGGTGGTTTTTATGTAATGACTAATACGACTATTGCTGGGACAGCAGGTTCTGGTGATTTTGTAGTGGGTAACGATTTCCGCAGAGTTGGGATGCAACTTAACCCTTATAATTATGGAACTACTACTATTGCAACAGCTGATACTCTTAATGCTTTGAAATCAGTTACGTTTGCAGCTTCACCTACACCTGGTACGTTTGTTAATGATGAAGTTATTACAGGCGGTACTTCTGGCGCTAAAGGTTTGGTGGTAGATTGGGATGCATCTACAAGGGTTTTGAAATATATTCAAACACAATGGACAGGTATAGATGCAAATAAAGACTTAACTGCTTTCGCAGCTAGTGAAGTTGTTACTGGTGCTACATCAAGTGCAACGGGTACTGTATCTTCATTAGGCAATCCTGAAATAGATTACTATTCGGGCAATTCAATTTATGCAGAAAATAGGGTACCTATTACGAGAGCGGGTGACCAAACAGAAAATATCAAACTGATAATCGAGTTCTAAAAGATGCCAGCAAAAACAGATTTTAATGTATCGCCGTATTGGGATGATTGGTCCCTAGATAAAGATTTTTATCGTGTATTATTCAGACCGGGTTATGCTGTACAAGCTCGAGAATTAACCACACTACAAACTATTCTACAAAACCAAATTGAGCAATTTGGTAATCATGTCTTTAAAGACGGAGCTATTGTTATTCCAGGTAGTGTAGGATATGATAGTAATTATTATGCGGTAAAAATACAACCAACCCATAGTAGTGGGACAGTCAGTGATTATTTAAATCAATATGCACCCGGATATCCTACTGCGGATTCAGTAGGTGCTATTATTACAGGTGGAACATCAGGTGTTACAGCTCAAGTTGTAGGGTATGCTGTAGCAGATTCTAGTACAGGTGATCCTGATACTTTGTTTATTAAATATCTTACTACTAATACGACAGATAATACAACTCAAACTTTTACTGATGATGAATATATTTCCGCAAATAGGGCAATATCGTCGTATGCTGCCGACGTAGCTTCTGCTCAGTTACAAGCCACCAGTGCAACAGCAACTGGTTCTGCGGTTAGTGTGCTTGCAGGTATCTATTTTATTCGTGGATTTATGGTTCAAAATAATGCAGAGACCATAACTCTTGACAAGTATACAAATACACCTTCTTATCGAATAGGTTGGACAGTAACCGAAACATTGGTTACCCCAGAAATGGATCCTAGCCTTTTAGATAATGCACAAGGCTCATCTAACTATGCTGCGAAAGGTGCCAACCGATTTAAAATGTCGTTGGCTCTTACAAAGAAAACTTTAACTACGACTGATGATAGTAATTTCGTAGAATTGGCAAGAGTAGAAAATGGAGTCCTTGTAAACAAAATAAAATATACCGAATATAGTATTATAGAGGATATGCTCGCTCGCAGGACTAATGACGAGTCGGGTGATTATATTACTAAACATTTCGATATAGAAGTTAGAGAAAATCTAAACGACGGAACAAACCGAGGTATCTACACAGCCGCAAATGGTGGTGTAGAAACAAAAGAAACATTTTCTATTTCTCCAGGCAAAGCTTATGTAGATGGGTATGAAGTCGAGCTTCAAGGAGCCTCTTATGTTAATTTTGATAAGGCTCGTACAAGTAGAAATGTACAAAATGATACCGTACCTGCTAATTTAGGTCAGTATGTAGAGGTAACTAACATATATGGTCAACCTGACATTACAGAATCAGGTTCTACCTTAGACCCCTTTAAAGAGGTTAAACTTTACGACCAACAGACATCTTCAAGAGGTTCAGCTGCTGGTGCAAATATTGGATATGCTCGTTCTAGAGCTTTTGAATATTCTTCAGGTGTCGTTGGTACTGCAGCAATATATCATCATTACTTGTTTGATATTACCATGTTTACTACTATCGTGGTGAGTACTAGTCCGTATGCTACATTAACAGCAGGCGCTTTAGTTACAGGTTCAACCAGTGGCGCAACAGGTTATGTTGTCGCTGCGGTTAGTTCTGGTTCTCAAATCCAATTAATGCAGGTTCAAGGTGCCTTTTCAATAGGTGAAAATTATACGAGTAGTGTTTCTACTGATACGGTAAGTGGAACGATATCAACTATCACACAAAAGAATTTTGCTAGGGATGTAAAACAAATTTTTATGGACACCTCAGCAGGTGGTGCCATAGATTATACAGGAGATGTTTCATTAACAGAAAATACAACCCTAGGAGGACAAGTTAGTTGGGCATCTGCTACCACAGTTACTGGCCTTAATACAACTTTTACTTTAGATTTGGTTGTGGGAGATATTGTAGCTTTTCCGAGTGGCGCTTCTGGTGCTTTAGAGGAACGTAGTGTTCTAGCAGTTACTAATGATACAACTATTAGTATAGATGCTGTATTAAGTAATCCTATTACCAATGTCAGCGCAACACGAAAACGTGGTAAGATTCAAGATGAAGAAGAAGTTATTTTGGTATATAAAATGCCAGAAGATAATGTCAAGACTCTTTTGGATAGTGGCGGTAATACAGATACAAGTTTTAATTTTAGAAAACAAATTACCGGTGTCACTACTAATGCTTCAGGTGTTGCTACATTCACAGTACCGTCCGGACAGACGTTTTTAAATCCGTCTGTAGGTAGAAACTATGCTTTAACTATCGTCGTTGCTGGGTCTGGTACGGGCGCTGTAGGCGATGTTGTAGACATAACTAGCACCGCAACAGGTACTGGCACTACGACTCTAACTGTAACAGACTTAACAATTTTGGGTAATGCAGCTACTGTAGAATTAATGGCAACTATTAAAGTTGCTATTTCTACACAAAAAACTAAAACTGCTCAGAAGATGACTACCAAAAATATTCAATCGCATACTGGAGGCGGTACCTATCAACAAATATATGGCGAAAGAATAGAAGATAGAGAAATATCATTATCATATTCGGATGTTTATACATTACACGCTGTATATGAATCTACGAGTAATGCAACGGATGCAGTTGGACCTACTTTAACAATTTCAGGTGCATCAGGATCCTTTACGGTAGGAGAATTAATTACTGGTTCTGCTACTAATGCTACTGGTAGAGTTATTGGTGTTGCAGGATCTACTCTATCATTTGTAAAGGTTGAAGGTACTTTTAGTACTACAGATAGAATTACTGGTGGAACATCGGCAACAACAGCTTCACTTACTGCTACTACTTTGGGAGATAGTGTTGTAACCTCTCATTTCCTATTAGATACAGGCCAACGAGATTCTTTTTACGATGTGGGTCGTGTAGTTCGTAAAGCAAATGCACAAACGCCTACTGGTCGTTTGTTAGTTGTTTATGATTATTTTACTCATGGTACTGGGGATTATTTCTCAGTAGATTCTTATACTGACCAGGTAGAATATAAAAATATTCCTGAGTATGAAGCATCCAAGATTGATACGGAATCACGAGCTCCTAAGGGGCTTTATCAATTACGAGATTCGTTAGATTTTCGTCCCGCAGTTAAGAGCCAAACTACACCAACCAAATCACCTTTTGTTTTTGATATAAAGAACTTTGAAGATGCTGGTGCTACAAATGGTAACTTAGTAGAACCTGATGGCAGTATAACTTTAGATTTTGATTTCTACCTACCTCGTAAAGATTTACTTTATCTTGATAAGTTGGCTAATTGGATTGTTGTACAAGGCACACCGTCTGACCAACCCATTTGGCCTGCAACTGAAAATGCTAATATGCTTATCGCTAAGTATTCTGTTCCGGCTTATACTTTTGAGGCGAAAGATGTAGAAGTTATTTACCAAAAGAATAAAGGTTATAAGATGGAAGACATTGGTAATCTTGAAGAGCGGATTGCAAAATTAGAATATGCAACCAGCCTTGGATTACTAGAAAGAGAAACCGATTCTTATATGATTCTTGATGGTGATGGACTTAATAGATTTAAGTCTGGGTTTATAGTAGATAACTTTGTAGGCCATAATGTGGGTAATAGTCAATATCCTGATTACCAATGTTCCGTAGATTCAGGATTAGGGCATATGCGTCCTGTAGGCATTCAACGTATTGTAGAATTGGAAGAAGAAAATACTACCGATGCTCAACGTACAGCTGACACCTATACAAAGACAGGAGATTTGATAACATTACCTTATACTGAAACTGACCATCTAGTTCAACCTTATGCGAGTCGAGCTGAAAGTGTTAACCCATATAGTGTAACTCAGTGGATTGGTAATCTACAATTAAGTCCTGAAAGTGATATCTGGATGGATGATACTCGTATTCCTGCAATTACAATTAACGTCGAAGGTAACTATGAACAGATGCTTCGTGAGCAAACTGAAGCAGGTGCTTTAGGAACAATTTGGAATTCTTGGAATACAACTTGGTCGGGTAACCGTAGAAGTTGGACGTCAGAAAGGTCGTCTGGCCAAATTTGGGGTTCTCAGGGTTGGACCCAAACAACAACGTCCGTAGATATAAGACAACGACGGACTGGTTCAGAAACTAGGTTGGTAGACCGTATAGATAACATTAGTGCAGGAGACCGAGTCACTAATATTGAAATAGTACCCTGGATTAGAGCCCGTAATGTAGATTTCGTGGCCCAAGGGATGAAACCAAATACGAGGGTATATGCTTTCTTCGATAAGGTTGATGTAAATTCAAATACTAAACCTACAGGCGCTACAGCTCAGAGCACTACCCTTACTGCTAATCTTGCAAAGGCAGATACTACCATAACTGTCGCATCTACTACAGGTTTTCCAACAACAGGAACTATTGCTGTAGGTAACTTATCAGAATCAGATCCTTTTGGACCAGGTTTTATCACAGCAGAAGAAATTACTTATACAGGCAAAACAAGTACAACATTTACTGGCTGTACCCGTAATGCTAACTTTGTTTTAGATGAAGCTAAAAATTGGTTGAGTACTACTCCAGTAACTGACCAAATATATGGCGGCCAGCTTATTACTGATAATATAGGTACCGTTAATGGTCGTTTTAGAATACCCAATACTGCTTCAAAACGATTTAGAATTGGACGCAGAAGTTTTAGACTTACTGATAGTTCTACTGATAGTCGAATTGCTGGTTTTGTTAATACATCAGCTGAAAAAGAATATCAGGCTATCGGACACGTTCAGACTAAACAAGAATTAATTATGGCCACTAGAAATGGTCAACTTGGAACTCGTACTGTAGAGGAGACAAGAGAGTTTACACAAATAACTAACCAAAGACAGGCGGGTGGTTGGTATGATCCTCTTGCACAAACTATTATGTGTGATAGTGATGGCGGTATGTTTATTACAAGTGTTGATTTATTTTTCTCACACAAACATACTTCATTACCAGTTTGGGTAGAAGTTAGAACAGTAAAGAATGGTTATCCTACTCAAGAGATATTACCTTTTGGAGTAAAACAATTAGAGCCCGCAAGTGTCAATATAAACCCAACAGATGGAACAACTGCTACTAAATTTTCATTTGATGCTCCAATTTATTTACGACAAGGTAAGGAATATGCCATTGTTGTAGCTTCTAATTCACCAGACTATAAGATTTGGATATCACGATTGGGCGAAACCGATATAGGTGGAGTAAGAGCCATTACTACACAACCTACCTTGGGGTCTTTGTTTAAATCTCAGAATGCTTCTACATGGACAGCATCACAGTATGAAGATATGAAGTTTACATTACGACGAGCTAAATTTACAACGGGTACTACAGGACAATTTAGTGTAGTGAACCAAGCGATGACTGTAGATAATGGTTATATACCTGTATTGCCAAGTAACCCAATAGAAGTGGATAGTACCGTTGCTAATAAAGTTAAGGTGAATTTTATCAATCATGCTAACTATGATGTAGATAGTTATGTTATACTATCAGGTGTTAAATCTAATGTTGGAGATACTGCTTTGAATGGTGCTATAACGAATAGTGCTACAACCATTACTTGTGATGATGTTACTAATTTCCCAACAGCGAGTACAGTTAGGATTGATGATGAACTTATTACCTATACAGGTAAAACAGGCACAACACAGCTAACAGGTTGTGTAAGAGGCACAGTTGATGGTGATGGTACAAGTACAACAGCGGCTGCACATGATGATAACAGTATAGTTCAACTTTATGAATTTGCTGGTATTCCTTTAATACAAATTAATAGAACTCATGCAGCTATTACGGATGTAGAATTAGACAGTTTTACTATTGCAACTACTACAAGTGCAACATCTACAATAACAGGTGGAGGAGATGCTGTAAGATGTACTAAGAATATTCCTGCGGATGCGATGCAACCTACTGTCCAATTAATGGAATTGCCTAATACAACTGCTACAGCTGTTTTACAAACAACTACGGGTAGAAGTGTAGCATCTACAACACAAAATGCTTATACGCTTACTTCAATTACTAGTGCTATAGGAATACCATTAAATGAGGATTATTTCTTTAGTGCTCCTCAATTGGTTTGTTCACAAACAAATGAAACAAACCAAACTACTCTAAATGGTAAAAAATCTTTAAGGTTATCAATAAACATGACGAGTACAGTAGATAATGTGTCTCCTGTTATTGATACTCAGAGAATGGGTATGATTTGTGTCTCTAATAGATTAAATGAAGTTAATCAAGCTAGTGATACAGGAGCTTTAACCAATTATACTCCAATAACAGATGCTTCAGGCGATAATAATAAAGCCATATATTTGACTAAGAAAGTGGCTTTGGCTCAAAATGCTACGGCTATAAAATTATATTTAGATGCAGTAGTGATGGCAGAAGCAAAAATGAAAGTGTTATATAAAATCCAACGTGTAGATGAAACATTACCTTTTGATGATATTGCATGGACTTTATTTACTGGATCCGGTGGGACCGCTGATGGATTGCCTAATCCGGCTGTTTTGGTTTCTAAGAACCGAGAAGACTTTAAAGAATACAAATATCTTGCCGGTAAAAAGGAAGATGGTACGGGTACAGCATTAGATGAGTTTGTGGCATTTGCTGTTAAGATAGTATTACAAGGAACAAATTCAAGTCTACCGCCCATGGTTAAAGATTTTAGGGCGATAGCATTAGCAACATAATATGTTTAGTGTAGAGGATAGAGTTGATTTAAAAAGAGATCCCAATTCCGGCGCTATTATAAATGTAGACGGGGATGGATATAGGTCAGCAGTTAATGCTAGTAAAAAAAGAGAAGTGGCTAGAAAACAATTAGAAGACAATACAAACGATATAAATAGTATAAAAGGAGAATTGTCCGAAATTAAAATGATGATGCGGCAATTATTGGGGAGTTTAAATAACGATGGCAGATAGAGAAGTCTTATCAACCGATACATTAGAAACATTCCGAACTACTTATAATAGTACTTCGGCCGATGTTGGTGATATGGGAGCAAAGACTTTCACTGAACCAGATTTAGTGGAAGCTGTCAATGCATCGTCATCGAAAGGATTTACTATTGCTATGGCAGTAGCATTAGGATAAGGTAAAGAATTATGGCAAATGATTTTAAAAGCGTAGCAAAAACTAATATAGCGATAGACAGTGGTACATTTGATACAATGTATACTGGTCTTTCAGCGAAGGAAACAATCCTTCTAGAAATAGATATGGCTAATACAACAACAGGAGATATTACTGTTTCTGTAAAATTAGCTAAGAGTGGAGGAGATACTGTTTTCTTAGTTAAGGCTGCTCCAATACCTGCGGGCGGTGCACTAAAAGCAATTAGTGGACAAAAGATAGTAATGGAAGGAAGTGATGTTTTATCTGTTGCAGCAAGTGCCGCAAGTTCGGCTGACTGCCTAGTATCATTTTTAGAGGACGTCTAATATGTCAGGAAGTTATATTGGTCATGCTGATGCTGAACGAATCCAGATAGATGATGGTTCAGTAGACGGCGGAGCATTAAGTCTTACTAGTCAAGCTCAAGGAACCATTATGTACTATAATGGTACTAATTGGGTTGTATTGGCTCCAGGCACAAGTGGTGATGCCTTAAAAACTCAAGGTGCAGGTGCTAATGTGGTATGGGGTGCAGTTTCATCTACGGGCGATTTTGCAAATGGCGGTGATACAGCTGCGGCTAATAGGACATTGGGCAATAATGACAACTACTCCATGGGCTTTGAAACTAATGCAGTCACATGGTTAAACATTAACACAAACGGAATTCCTTTGACCACAGGTGGTCTTGGTGCGAATAGTGATACAGCAGGTGTTTCTTCAACATTAAGTTCTGGTATAGATGCTTCTGTTACTGCTATTCCTTTGGCCGCATTAGATAATTTTCCTACTGCAGGAACAGTGCTAGTAGGAACAGAAGAAATTACATACACTGGTAAGTCGGCTGCTACAGGTGCAGGCAACTTGACTGGTGGGACGAGAGGAGCTAACAGCACAAGTGCAGCTGCTCATTTAAGTGCCGCAGCGATAGGGATTGTATTTACCACTCCTGCAAATTATAATGCTGTTTCGGGAGGCCCAGTTGGTGTGGCAGCCGGAGCACAAATCACAATAGGTACAGATGCAACTTGGACGATAGTATAAATGAGTAAATTACTAGTAGATGAAATAGGCGGAAATGCCGGGGCTGCCACCGCAATAGCAAGCGGCAAAACAATTTCTGGTACCGCAGCACAGTTTACAATTACAGGTGGATCTTCGGGAGAATTTTTATCTACAGACGGTTCTGGTGGATTATCATTTGCTGCTGCGGCTGCTGGGTTTAATGATGTAGAACCTGTTACTGCAACAGGAGTTTATACAGTTCCCGCCGACATTACAAAACTTCTAGTGATTATCACTGGCGGTGGGGGTAGTGGTTCAGCTGGCATCTCAGCAACTGCTAATGGTGGAGGCGGTTGTTCTGCTGGTACCGTTATTGCAAGGGTAACAGTAGTGCCGACGGATACCATAACGATTACAATAGGAGCTGGCGGTGCTCAAACTGCCAATACCACCAACACAGTTGGTAATGTTGGTGGTGACTCGACATTTGCCCATACAAGCGGTAGTGGATCATTTGACACAATCACCGCCCCAGGCGGTAGGGCTGGCGTGTTGTATAACACAGCTACCGCCGACCCAGTCGCTCCGACAGTAGGAGCATCAAACTCGGGGATAGCCATCAAAGGCGGTACTAGTGTCGATCAAGGAGCCGCCAGTTTTTGGGGTCAAGGTGGGATGCAAGGACTACCAAGTATAACCACTTCTAAAGTTGGCGAGGCATTTGGTTCTGGTGGCGGTGGGGGAACTTATACCGCAGGATTATTCTATGGCTCTGCTGGTGCTGCTGGGGTGTGCTTCATAATGGAGTTTAAATAAATGAGTAAAGTATTAACAAATGAAATAGGATCCTATACAGGAACCGATGTTGCTGTAGAAACCGGCAAAACAATTTCTGGTACCGCATCACAGTTTAAGATGACTGATGTGGTTCAAGGTGATGTCCTTTATGGTTCTGCTGCTGATACTTTATCCCGATTACCTGCTGGTACATCAGGACAAGTTCTTGTTTCCGGAGGTGCAGGTGCTAATCCAAGTTGGGGCAGTGGCGGATTATTTTCAGCTTATGCGATCCTTGCAGATCATAAAACAACCGGCACAGATGGTGGTACCTTTACTCAAGATGCTTGGCAGACTAGAGATTTACAAACGGAAGTGTATGATGGTATTGGTATTACCATATCTTCAAATGAATTTACGTTACCGGCCGGGAATTATTTAATTGAATGGCAAGCTCCGGCGTTTAATGTTCGAGCGAATCAGAGTCGTTTATACGATGTAACAAATACAACAATTATCGCCGGAGGAAGTTCGGAGTATTCTAGAAACCCAGAGATACACGCAGGCGGCAATGTCTCTAATAAATCTTTTGGTATGGCCCGAGTGACACCTAGTGTCTCAACCGCTTACAGAATAGAACATTACTGCGAATTAACTCTTGCAACCTATGGTTTTGGAGATGCGACGGGGTACGGACCAAACGAGGTGTATACTCAGGTTAAAGTGTTTAAGGAGTCATAAAAGAATAAATGTCACAAGTAAAAGTTAATTCAATATCAACCTGGACAGGGAATGATGTCACTATAGAAACAGGCAAAACCGTTTCTGGAACCGCATCACAGTTTAAAATGACTGATGTGGTACAAGGCGATGTCCTTTATGGTTCTGCTGCTGATACTTTATCACGATTAGCTCCTGGCACAGCGGGTCAAGTATTACAAACGCAAGGTGCTGGTGCTAATCCAGTGTGGGCTGATTCAACATTAGGTAAACGTGCCGTTATTTGCGATCAACGAGATAGTGGTGTTGCTGGAGGGACTGCAACTAGTGGCTCTTGGGAGATCAGGACGCTACAAACCGAAATATATGATGACATTGGAATCTCTATCGCAACCAATGTCTTTACACTTCCCGCTGGAACTTTTTACATACACTGGACTGCTCCTGCTCGTGGTGTGAACTCCCACATGAGTAGACTTTATGATGTAACTAATGCTGCTGTTGTCGAGTACGGGACAACCGCTCTCGACGCTGCTGCGCCCTATGATAACAATAATACAACCATTGGTTATGCAAAAGTAACCCCAAGTGTTGCAACTGGTTATCGTATTGAGCATCAAGTGTACACCACGGTAGCGAGTTATGGGTATGGATACCCTGCCAGTTATTCGGTAGAGAAATATACCACCGTAGAAATTGAGCAGTACGCATAGGGAAAGAATAAATGAGCACATTAAAAGTAAATACCATTAGTCCTGAATCAGGTACTTCGATTAGTGTAACAGGAGATATTGCTTATAGTAATGCAAATACTAAATATCTTTCTAACCCAAATAATTTAACAACTAGTGTTTCAATAGACTATGGTTCAACACATAATTTCGCTGTTATTGGTCCTGTTACAGTAGAAGGTGCTTCTGTTACATGGACAGTTACTGGTGGAACGGTAAAAATAATCTAATAAATATTCAAAGATATGAGTAAAGTATATACAGATAATATAGAGAAGCGTACAGGTGGCGCAGCAATTGCTGTACCTGCATCTGGTCAATGGATTGATTTAGCATCAGCGGCACAAGGTGATGTTTTATATCACAATGGAACCAGTTATGTAAGATTAGCTCCTGGTACCTCTGGACAAGTTCTTACCTCAGGAGGTGCTGGTGCTAATCCTTCATGGACTACTACGGGTGGATTAACTCAGGCAAGTACATGGAGATTACATACAAGTTTTACAGGCACTGGCGATATTGTTACTAACCTTGAAGCTGTAGATGCTCCTGTTGGATTTGGAAGTTTGGGGAGCGCTATGGGAGAGACATCCGGGATATTTGATTTTCCAGTAACCGGAATGTGGCTGGTAAAAGGACATTTTTATTACTGGCAAAATGGTAATGGTGGTAGTTATTTTGGTACTGGACATATGTATACTACTACAGATGATTCTACTTACGCAGAAGCGGCTCAGTGCCGAACTAGTGATTACTATAGTGCTTATGGTTCTATGACTGTAGAGTATATTTTTGATGTGACAGATATAGCGAATTGTAAATGCAAGTTTAGTGTTACACAGGGTAACTCAGCGGCCCAAGTTATAGGTGATACTGGTGTAAACAAAACTTACTTTACGTTTCTAAAATTAGGAGATACATAATGCGTCCAGAACATATAGAAGATGTCTTACTGACATTACATTCTGGTCAATGGTTTGGTTGGTCAGATCCAACTAATAAAGTGTATGCCAATCTTGTCATACATAGTGCTGATGCGAAACCAACTGAATCAGACTTAACTACAGCACTTGCTTCTCAACAGACAGCATTTGATGATGCCGCAGCTGCTCAAGTTACAAACAGAGCATCAACCAAAACAAAATTAGAAGCGCTTGGATTAACAGTAGATGAAATTAAAGACGCTTTTGGAATAGAATAAATGAGTTATTTAGGAGATTCACCGAAGTTTAGTACATTTCCATCACAGAGATTTTCTGGTGATGGTTCTACCACTTCTTTTACATTACAGCAATCGGCACCTAGTCCTGCATCTCTCATCGTTTCGATTGATGGAGTAAAACAGCAGGCGGCAAGTTATGCTGTAACAGGTACCACTTTAGATTTTAATCCAGGTGTTCCTGCAGCTGGTTCAAATAATATAGAAGTTATTTTTATGGGGTTGACAACAAGTGGTATTGCAACAGTTGACCAAACTTTAGGCACGAATGCTATAATGAGAACTAATGCACAAACTATAAGTGAAACTTTAGTAGTAGGTTCGACTGTCAATGCTCAATCAGCAGGACCAATTACAGTCGCAGATGGTTATACAGTAACCGTTAATGGATATTGGAGTATAGTATAAAATGTCATTAATTACAGTTTCAAAAATACAGAAAGAAACCAGTTCAACGAATATTGATGTTCCTTCTACCGGACAGTTTATTGATTTAGCATCGGCTACACAAGGTGACATTTTATACTATGACGGAACCAGTTATGTAAGATTGGGTGCTGGTACATCTGGTCACGTTCTTACTTCAGGAGGTGCTGGTGCTAATCCTTCATGGGCTGCTGCGGCTACTCCTGATTCTGTATTGCTTTCAACACAAGATGCGTCAACAAGTGCAACTATTAGTTTTGATAACACACTTGTAACATCGACTTATAAGACATACGCATTAAGGTTTTTAAATGTTGTACCTGTAGACGATGGGATCTATCTCAGGTGCAGGTTTAGCAATGATAATGGCTCTACATTTTCTTCTTACCATACCGCCGGTTACGATGGTAGTTATACGGGCGCAAGTGGCGCAGGTTCTGGTTACGACACAGCAGCTGATGTTGTTGGGCAAGACCATTTTAACGTAGCTAAGAATACCTCATGGGATGCTGGTGACTCCATAGGCGGTACGGTTTGGATTCAAGACCCGACCAACGCATCATTTGTAACCACGTATCAATTTCTTACGTCAAATATCTCACATGATGGAACGCCATACGTTTATTCATTATACGGTGGTGGTATGTGGGATGCCACTTCTGGCTCAAACGCTGTTAATTACATTCGGTTTTATATGTCAACAGGGAATATTTCTACAGGAACATTTCAGTTGTGGGGTTATAAGTAATGAGCACATTAAAAGTAAATGAACTAGACACTAAAAGTGGGACTACTATTACAGTAGCCGCTGGTAAAACGTTGGCCGGTACTGATATCATTGGTGCGGCTCAAATTGCAGATGATGCTGTAGGAATTGCACAACTTGCTGCAACAGGAACTGCTTCTGCAACTACGGTTCTTTACGGGGATAATACATGGAAAGCGGAACCAACAACAGATACTACAAATATACAAGACGATATTGCTCTTCTAGGTTTTAAGGTTGCGGCAAATGGAAGTCTTAGCAAATATAATTTGCGGGATCAGGTGTTGGATGCTTTTACCGATGCAACTGGAGTAGATGCTGGGGCATCTACTGGTGCTGCTCTTAAATTGGGTTATTATGTTGGTAGTTCGGTGGTGCAAACTTATGCAACTGTGGTTGGAACAGCTAATCTTACAACGGCAATGTGTACGGAGAGTGGTTTAGTTTCGTTTAACTCCACCAATATGTTAGACGGATCTACAACAAGCTATGCTTTTCATACCGACTCATCTGGTGTTGGTTCTTATATGCAGATAGACTTTGGTAGTGGTAAATCATACTCGTTACGTCGTTCTGGGTATTTTATGGAGACTAATGTTAATGCTATTTGGAAAATGCAATGGTCAGATGATGCTTCCACCTGGACAGATTGGGATAGCGGCAATACGTTTGGAGGGCAACCAACGTCGGGTGGGGCATGGCATTATAGTGGAACTCCAGCTAATGTTCTAGGTATGACACATAGATACTGGCGAACCTACAAAACGTCAGTAGCCGCTGGTGGTAACCATCATACCGCACTTGAGTTTGAAGTTTACGATGCAGATTCAATCAACGATATGTCGGTAGTATCTACTGCTACCACAGCAGATGCCGTACCAACCAAAGGTAATGTAGTAGTCACGTACACTAATGGTGCTGGAACGGCTGTAGTAGGGACTGATTTAAAAATGTATGTGAGCAGAGATGATGGGACAACATATACTGAAGCTACTTTATCATCAGAAGGTACTACTGGTGGTCATACAATTCTTAGTGCCCATGATATTGATATAAGTAGTCAACCCTCTGGAACATCCATGCGTTGGAAAATAACAACGCACAATCAAAGTGCTTTAAAAGAAACACGCATTCAAGCAGTATCTTTAGGCTGGTCATGAATAATAACGAGAAAGAATAAATGAGCACATTAAAAGTAGATACCATTCAAGCTAAATCTGCCACTACGGTCAGTGTACCTAGTGGGCAGACATTAAGTATTGCTGGCACATTAGATGCCAGTAGTGGCTCAGTTAAAATTCCTGCCGCAGGTGTTGGACCGACAGGATATGGTTCTTCAGCATCACCCATAACTTATACAGTAAAGGTTATTGCTAAGACCGCAGCACATCCCTATTACGGAACAGGAAGTTCCTCAGGGTATACGATTAATGATATAGAGGGTGGTACGTTACAATTGACAGGCGCTGATACCGGTGCTACATATTATCATAAATTTGACCAGGCAGATAGTTCTAATAGTGGTCATCCTTTATTATTTTACTTAGATGCGGCTAAGACGACCGCATACACTACTAATGTTACAGCAACAGGTACACCAGGTAGTGCTGGTGCTTATACGACGATACAGGTAGATGAATACACACCCAATATACTCTATTATCAATGTAGTAGCCATGCTCATATGGGTAACTATGTTACAGTCGTATCAAATAAATTTAATACAAATGGCGTAGCATTGAAGTTGCCTACTGCTGATGGAACGGCAGATCAACATATGAAAACCGACGGGAGTGGCCAACTAGGTTGGTCTACACCACCAGCAGCTGCAACAAACACCCCGTCGTGGTCGGCGTATAATTCTGCCGCCCAAAGCTGTACTGCAAACACAGAAACGGTTGCAACGCTGGATTCGGAAAATTGGGATACAGATAGTGCTTTCGCATCGAATAAATTTACTGTTCCAGCAGGAGAAGGCGGCAAATATTCAATATCGTATGGTACAAAATTTGTTGCCATAAACGCCAGTCTTAATGTGCGTTTGTATTTGAGGATAAACGGGACGAACAGCGATTACACAGTCATTGGAAGCGCTGATCCGGATGCGAATGACCATTATGTAGGGTCAAACGTGATATTAAATTTGGCAGCGGCAGATTATGTGGAGTTAATCGCTTACATTGCCACTGCTACCGACAACATACAATACGCTCATATGTCTGGTTTTAAATTAGCAGGAGTTTAATATGAGCAAAGTACACGCATTAGAACATTTAGGATTTACTCCTCAAGTTGACTTTAGGTTATTCGACAATAGTGACGGCAATGGTCAACAAATGGAATGGTTGAGTGGATCACCCCAACCATCAGATGACGAAATAGCAACGGCTCAAGTGGCATATGATGCTAAGGCCTATGCAAGAACAAGAGAAACTGCATACCCATCAATACAAGATTTTATGGAAGCATATACAGAAAAAGAAATCGGTAGTGACTCAACTAAATGGGATGCATATGTAATTGCCTATAATAAAGTAAGAACAGATAATCCAAAATGAGCACATTTTTTGCTTAGTAGTGGAGTTTAAATAAATAGAGTAGTGAGATAAAAATTTTAATTAGGAGAAAAATAAAATGGCAAGATATGCAGTAGTCGAGAGTGGCAATGTCACTAATGTTATCGAATGGGACGGTTCAACGCCTCATAGTGATTCTGCAAAGTTTGTGGCCGCCGAAGGGGAAGCCAATGCTCAAATTGGTGCAACCTATAATGGGAGTGCGTTTGCATATACGCCACCTGCGGCACCTGAACTAACAGACGCACAAAAACAGGAAGCGGCAGATAAAACTTCTGGACACGATAAATTGGTTGCATTGGGTTTGACGGCAGACGAAATCAGTGCTCTCGGCATTAGATAATATTTAAATGTCAAGTTATATTGGTAAGGAACCCACTTATGGCGTATTCATTATGCAATCCGCCACAGGAGATGGGTCTACTACAGCAATAACATTAAATGCAACCGCAGCTGATGCGACTCAGCTGATGGTCTCTGTTGGTGGTCTATTACAGAAACCAAGGACTGCTTATACATTAAACACTGCTGGTACAACTTTAACCTTCAGTGAAGCTCCCGCTAGCGGTGTAGAAATTTTCATAGTTTTTCTAGGCAAACAATTAACTGGGCCTAGAATAATGGCAGATAGTATTACAGCTCAAACAGCTTTGGGTACTACTCCTGCAGATGATGATTATTTTCTTATTTACGATACAGACGCTGGTGACTTAAAGAAAGTTGAAAAACAATATGTCTCTCAGACATTGACCTATACAACTAGGTCTTTTACTGGTGATGGATCTACAACAGCATTTACAATTAGTGCAAGTAGAACGGTAGATGATTTATTAGTATTTTTAAATGGTGTTGCTATGAAACCCACAACTGATTATACCGTTGCCGGAACTACTTTAACTATGGTGGGAGCCGCTCCAGCATCAGCATCAAGTATAGTAGTAAGAGAATTGCCGAAATAATAGGATATAAAAATGGGTAGAGAACGAGAATTAGCAGAAATTATCTCAGCAACAGGCATTAATGTACCTAGTGCTGATACTTTTCAGGTATCAGGTGTTGCTAGAGTTGGTAATACATATATAGATGTTCCAGATGGAGCGACAGGGTCGAGACCCAGTCCTGCTACTGTTGGTATGTTATATTTTAATACTACTACCGATAATCTAGAACAATATACAGCGAGTGGTTGGTCAGCTATAGAACAGGCTCCAACTGTTACAAGTATTAGTCCTACTTCTGCTCCTGCAACAGGTACCAGTATTACTTTTACCGGCACAGGATATAAAACAGGTTGTACAGTAGATTTTGTTGGAACTGATGGGGTAGTAAGTGCTGCGGGATCAGTTTCAATTACTAATTCAACAACATTAGTAGCTACAACACCTGCGCTGACAGTAGCTGCTGAACCTTACGATTGTAGGGTAACAAGTCCTGGCGGATTAACAGGACAATTAGTAGATGGATTAGATGCTGGTGGATCTCCCACCTGGACAACTGGTGCCGGCAGTTTAGGATCAATTCTAGATAATGCAACCGGTACACATTTTACCTTGGTTGCTACAGACCCCGATAGTACAGCTATTACATATACAGAAACCACTAGTGTTCTTAGTGGGGCAGGACTCGCATTAAACTCTAGTACAGGCGCCATTACAGGTGATCCTACTGATGTTGGAACTTCTACAGATTACAATTTTACAGTATCAGCTTCTGATGGTGTTAATGCAGTTACTAGAGCTTTTGCCATTACGGTTACACCGAGTTATCATTTATTAGCAACATCTTCAATTGGTGGTGTTACTCAATGGTTTCAAACAGATGTATTAAATACACAACAAACTACTGCTTTCACTTTACAAGCTATTGGAGCGAATATAACTTTTGCTACTAAAGCTTGGGCAGGTGGTGGCGGAGGTTCAGAGAACGCTCCTGCCATAGGTGGAGGTTCTGGTGCCCAGTTTGGCACTTATACATTAAACGAAAACGATTATATTTTTGTCCAGGCTGCTGGTGGAGGTGGCGGATACAGTACACCAGAGCAGGGAAATGGCGGTACTGGTGGTGGCGGCGCTAACACGGCGAGCAGTGGCGGCGGAGGTGGATATTCTGGTTTCTTTACTGGCCAATCGGCCGTTCATGGTAATAGTGTATTACTCGCTGGCGGTGGTGGTGGAGGCGCACGATACGACCATGCTGGTGGCCATGGAGGCGGTAGTTCTGGAGGCGTAGGTAAAAACTCAGGCGG
>VTLG01009632.1_pt1 | contig 23961 bp, 26 predicted proteins | sample 4694571 | NCBI WGS metagenome assembly VTLG01 (sample SAMN12604809, study PRJNA352737) | marine metagenome | biome: ENVO:00000447; feature: ENVO:00000209|ENVO:00000569|ENVO:01000036; material: ENVO:00002151; isolation source: viral sequences binned using virsorter ...
ATTAGTGGCTGACGTTGAAGCATTACTCGCTTGAGTAGTTGCGGTGCTTGCAGAACTGGATGCGCTAGTAGCAGATGTAGAAGCATTTGACGCTTGAGTAGTGGCTGTACTCGCTGAACTAGCTGCGCTAGTAGCGGAACTCGCTGAATTAGTCGCTTGAGTGGAAGCTGTGGTAGCTGACCCTGCGGAAGCAGTTGCCGAGGTTGCAGATGCAGTAGCACTTGTAGCTGCTGCTGTGGCACTTGTAGCTGCATTGGTGGCAGAAGTGGTAGCTGATGCTGCGTCTACAATTAAAGTCCATTTAGAGGCATCTGTGTTGCTTGAGATCGGTTGTGCGCCTGATGAGGTATGTTTAATAATATCTCTAACTACATAAGCTGTAGATGTAGCCCAGTTACCTTGGAATGTGCCGATTTCCTGCGTAGCTTCCAGATCACCAGAGCCATCAAAAGCAAGTAATTTGTTAGCTCTCTGCGTTGCGTTCTTTGTGATAGTGACGGTTCCTGCATCATCTACACTCTCTGAAAATCTAAATATATCATCAGATATAGCATTATTATTATCCTGTACAAGCATAGTCAGCTTATCCAATGCTGACTCATGCGTTTCCGCAGGAAAACTGTCGTTTTCTACATAGTCTGTGACCTGAGTTTTGGCGATATTACGGAGTAAAACTACTTTAGCACCAGTACCCGGTGTATTCCCTGCTGTAAATGTTACATTACCCCCTGATGCTGACCCTGCACCACTAATTGTATAGTGGGTAGTGAGGGTTTTTAAGACGTTATCTACATAGACTTTAATCTCAGCAGTAGAGAAGATTTTAAACGTATAGGCGAAAATAACTGTGACGTTATTTCCTGTATAAGTAACCTTAGATGTGGTTGTAGTTATTGTCATCTTGTTTCCATACCTCCAAATTTCTCAAATACTTCTCTGGAGCGTTGATGTAAATTGAAATCATGTATAATACTATTACGAGCCATCCTTTTTCTCTTATTATACACACCCAACATATCTTGTTCCATCCATTTTTTCAAATGTTGATTATGGTATTCCGTTGATTTAGGATTACTCCATCGCTGATACAAACTTTGATAATGCTTAGAATTGAACATTTGCGTCATAGCAGCTTTCATATCATTACCATATTCATCTTTCATCTTACCAATACGTTTTGTGTATTCTTCGTATTCAGCAGGGTCTAATCGTACTGGTATTTTACGTTTACCAATAGGAAGAATATGTCTTGGTCGAGGTATATCTGCCTCTAAATCTTTTACTAGATGAGTTAAAGCAGGGGTTTCATCTGCTTTACGTAAAGTTAAAAAAGACCAAACAGGATTATGTAACATTCCGGGCAATCCAGAATCGGTACCTAAATCATGTTTTACCTGATTTCCTAGAAAATTTCTAGTCGTAGGTACCAAATCAGAATGAGCAGAAGAAGTAGCTAAGATTTGCGCCATGTAACCACTCCAATCTTCGGGTTGATATTCTGAGATTGACTCTGGGTTTAAATCGTAGGATTTAAGTTCTGCTTTGCCGGGATGTTGAGTTTTTTCATAAGCACGTACAAAAGAAGGTTGTAAGGTACCTGATATAGATTTTAAACCTCTAGTCCAATCACCGGGTTCTGATGAGGAATCAGCCACAACGCCCAATACTTTATGTAAACTGGGTGCCCAAGTAGGATCAACAAGATTTTTTTGTATGCTGGTGAGTCCTTTTTGTATCATTTCAACAGCAGGAAGATCATCTTTAGCATCCATAGCCGAAGAAATATCAGCACCCATCATCAGTAAATTAGAATAAGGACTAAACCGAGATATATCTAGCCAGTATGCTTGGTTGGCTTTAGCATATGCAGGTTTAATTTTATAGGAACGAGGAGGTGTTACACCTGTTTGTTGTGCGTTGATAGATTTCCAATACTCTCTAGGGCCACTACCAGTTAATTGACCGTTTTGATACATTTGCGCTCCATACCACATCATCATAGTACCGTAAGCCATGCGACCCATCTCAAGCATCCTAGCGGAACCACCACGTTTAAACTCTTTATTTTGCATGACTAACCCTAAAGGTGAGTGCTGTACTGTAAACTTAGGAATATTTGCAAGTACCTTAACAAAAGGAACACCCAATTTCAGTATAGGGTATTCAACACCTAAAGCACTAATGGTACTTGCCGTTTTGCCTGTTTCTCTTTGGAAGGTAACTAGATCAGCCATTTCTTTAATTTGGCTGTCCATAGAATAATCAGTTTGACCAATACGTACTTTGTATTCTTCTGGGTTATCAACAATCAGTTTATATAATTCTTTTTGTTGTTTTCTACCTACTCCGTTACCATAGGCATACTTCCACGCTAGGCTGTGTTTTTGCATTTCACTTGCTACAGTTTTTACAAACTCATCTTCCATTAAAAGAAATCTACCAGAAGAACGAGTTAAAGAACCCATGTAGTCTATCCCTAAACCCATAGCAGTACCTTCCATATCCATGTTACTTGCTGCGATATGTTGCGCTCCATAGTTGTCTATTTTAGCACCACCCCAATGAGAACGCCCTGTAACCCCGGCCTTTAAGGAGACTTGAAATGCTTTGGTTAGTCCTGCAAGGATTCCATACATGGAACCAAATGCCTCACGGTAAGTTACCGTTTCCGTTCCTAATACTCTGTTGGCAAAAGGAATTTTAGATATAGTAGCAGCAGTCAGTTGGGATATAGGCTGACTTGCAACATTAGCAGCACCAATAACCATATTCATCATATGAGTAGCAGGATTACTAAGTAGTCCTTGATTAATCCATGCTTCTACAAACATACTCATAGTTCCTGATTTAAAACCCTTATCAATCACTCTATTCATACCTGCGCTACCAGCTTTAACGTGTGTTTCATAAAGCATATCTACAATACGTGGTAACTCCATACCCCCAAGTCTAGTATTACGAAAAAAATTTAGAACTGCATCTGCGTCCGCAGAATTAAGCACCTCTGTATTAAAATTCTTACCCAAATCATCAACTACAGAGCGAGCAGCACGTAACGACCTTCCTGCCGTACTTTTAGAATCACGTAGCATTTGCTGTACGTTTAATTGATCTGCTAATGCTCTTGCGAAGAAAGCTCCTGATTCTTTTACTTCTAATTCTGTAGCATCTACTTTACCTGCTATTGTTTTGCTAAACTCAATAGCTTTAATTAATTGAGCATTTGTGGATTCTGCAACATGACCAAATGCGTACATGACTTCTGGACTCACTAAACCTTCTTTATGAATCATCTGCATAACTTTAGGGTCTAACCCTGCCCGAAATGCCATGTTTAATCCTTTTTTATTCCAATCAGATGTACTTTCTTTGACTTTTGGAGTGATCTTTTCAATCATGTCATTCATCAACTCCATACGCTCATCTAAAGTATTGAGTTCTGTGAATTGCTGAATTACATCAGACCCATCCCCAACAGCTTGTTCCATCGTCTTATCATCTGCAATTTTAAAAATAACCGATCCTGATGGTTTAACTCTGCCTACACTTTCCCCTAAGGCATCTATAGCGTCTGTATCAATAATTTCATCAATTACCTGAGTTTGACCATTCTCATCTATTGTAAGAATTTTTTTGCTTTTCCTTGGTGATATGGCTTTCTCTTTCATAGTTGCAACATGAACTTGTTTTTGTAACCCCAAGAAATCTATAAACCATTCATGTACTGGTTTGACCACTTGAGAAGCAAGACCACCTGCACCTTTAAGAGCAGGGACTAAAATTTTATCTCCTGCAAGTGCTAAACCACCTTCTTGCAGCGCATTACGCAATCTGTTTTGCCATTCTGGATCATTAGGGTCTGTAGCAAGAGCCTCAGAAACGGCACCTGCTAAGTAATTATCTACATTAGCAAGATCATTGCCTATATTCTGATGATCGGGTGCAAACGCTGTACCCCCTGCGAGAGAAGAAGCAATAAAATTAGCAGGTATTCCTTTGGATATATAATCTCCTGCCTTACCTAACTTACCTGCTTTTCCTATTAGTTGTAAGGCACGTAAATGTGGTACCCAACCAGTAACAAACTGTCCAATACCACGACCTGCTTCGACAACACCGTTACCATAAATACCTTCTCTTTGCGTAATCGTATCCATATATTTAGAAATATACCGTCCTGTGTATTCTTCATCCCAGAGAGGAATTATATTAATTGCTTTTGAAACTGAAACCGCTAATTCATCTACACCGTAACCAACCCCTGTAGCCATACCCAGAGAGAAATCTGAAACAAAATCTACAAATTGCCCTACAATTCCCTGCTCTTTAGCTTTTTCTGGTGTAATTGGAGTACGCCTAACTTTATTAGGGAGATTCATATTAGGGTGATCTCCTGACCCTTGCGCTAAATATTGCCCTTCTTCAATAGCTTTATCAGTAGAATCAACTTTAAAATTAGTATCTACTAGAGGTTCTTCTGGTTCCCATTCAGTAATAGGATTATTGTAGATCGTAGGTTCTTTTGCTTCGTATTTTTTTAAATATTCCAGTTGTTCATTGATGTTCATACTTTAACCTTACCTAAGTTTTGAGGGTTGATACGCCCTGCATTTTTAGCTTCATACTCCTCTAAAGTAGGAATTTTCTTCATTTGCGCTTTGCTTAATTTTAATGACTTAGAAGTACCTACTAAGGCACGTATACTGGCTCCTTCACCTGCTTGGGGGCCAAATGCTTCACCTAACAAATGCGCTAAACCATAGAGACTTGCATCTCCTTTTTTCATTTTTTCATAAATCGTACCCACCCTATCCCAAAGAGGCATATCATGAATTTTCTCTGGTGATTGAATATCCCATTCATCTGCTACTAATATCTTATCCCCCTTTCTTACAATCTGAGCCTGCCCTAATGTGTACTGCAAGTTATTATCAACACGACTTGTATCAGGCATACCCATTTTGTAACCAATTTTAGAACCTCCTTCTGGTGTCCAATCCCTATAAGAAATCCTCAACTCCCCATTAGTCAATTTTCCCTGTTTGATCTTTTTAACTGCAACCTTGCGAAGAAAATCTTGTTCTGGTTTAGTGTATAAATCTTCTCTCCAAATACCTGTATCACCAGACATCCCTTTGAGATAGGCTTTTGGTGCAGTATCTACTAGCCCAGAAGAAGCCCCTGTGCCTTCAAATTGTTGTTTTAGTCTAGTCCACAATTCAGTACCGCCTGCATCTGAATCTTCAATCCCTCTTTGGAATGGGGGTTCTGGTGACATACTACCCAGATTAATTTCTTGTCCTACTTTAATCAGATTAATATTTTTAATCTGTGGATTTAAGGCTTTAATTTCCTTCATTTTTAAATCATTATCTTTAGCGATTTGACTTAAAGTATCGCCACTCTGTACCGTATATGTATCAGGCACAATTAAACCCATCTGTCCTGCGGAGGCTTCTGCCCGTGAAGGCGATACCAACTCACCTAGCTTTGCCAATGTCCAAGGCGGTGCATCACTTAGTGCATCCTGAAGTGTTTCATTGCGAGGAACTTTACCTATTGAATAATTTTGTGGGTAATCAAAAGTTGGAGGGTGAAGTGCTGGCTTTTCTAATCGAGGGTCGCCATACCAAGGGTACCCACCAAACGCATCTGGCGCATTTGGACGAAACCCATCACTCATACCTTGGCGTTGTTTTAATTTCTTTTTTTGTTCTTCTCGATCACTTAAAACTTTAAATGCTTGTTCTACCGCTTTTTCTTTTTTTTGCCAATCAGAACCATCATCCTCTTTAAGAGCTTGTTCCATCGCTTGATTTGCTTGTAACTCACCTATTCTTGTTTCAAAATATGTTTTCCTCAACTCATTACGTCTAGTAGCACCCTGCTTTTCCTCATTAAGATACATTTCTTTAAGAACAGTATCGTAGTCTCGATTTTTAGCAGCCTTCATAAGTTTAGGCCACCCTTGTTTAGAGGATAACGACTCCTTAGAATTGTAAGCTAACTCTGTTAAAAGTTCTTGAATAATTATAGGCTGGTCATCAAAGGCTACTTGACCTTTTTTAAGAGATTTAGAATATTGTCGGTTTGCTTTATCTCTCGCATTGCTAATAGCTAAGCCTAAAGTTGCTTCGTTAATTTCTTCTTGAGATTTACCTTCTTGTTGCATTTTTTGTATCAGTTGCTCAACACCTTTACCTTTAACATTCACACCATAACCTATGTTGGTTTGGTCGGTGCCTAAGTCTGTGTATTCCACACCCCCATCTTTTAATCCTTCGGCATCCTTTAAGAAGTCTTGAAAAGTATTATATTTTGGTAGTTCTGTTGGCGACCATAATCCCTTACCTGTTCCAATGCCTCCACCAGCTACTTGGGGTTCCCCTTCTTCTCCCTCTCCTTCTGGTTCTTCTCCTTCTCCTGTATATATATTGTAAGAGGTATCACCAGTAGGAGGTTTTTGGCCTGCATTTAATTTTTGTGCGGTAAAGTTTGCCAACCCTTCCATTGCGTAGTTCATAACCGCTTCTGCATCTTCTTTCATTTGGCCTACTGCACCAGAAGCAATTTCGCTTACTCCCTTTGCAAATATTCCTAAATATGAGTTTTCAATATTTTCTGACATTATTGCCAAATCTTGTATACCTTTTTTTCTATTATTTAAATCTCCTGTGTAGCCTAACTTTATATTTTGTCTTTTAAAGTATTCACGGATTGCCGTAGGTAAGCCCTCGCTTATAACTTTTGCATAATCTCCTGACAAAAGATTACTATTTAAAATAGTCATATCAAGTGTTTCGGGGCTTGATATAACTGGTGGCTTTATTGTCTGGGGAATACCTGTATCTTTTCCAACTTCACCTGCACCACGTACTTTTGTTAATCCCCCTGTTTTTAACCTTGCTGCTCTTTCTTTGTCTGCTAATTTCTTTGCTTCTAGGGCATTAAACTTTTCAAGCTCAGCGTTTAAATTGTTTTGAAATATATCTTGCGCTTGTTTTTTAAATAATGCTATACGCTCACCAATAGGCAACTTTTGATTTTCGATAGAAGCCCAACCGTGATGCTGGTCTGACAAAACCTGTAATTGTGCTAAAGTTTTGTTATATGCTGTACCCCATCGACCTTTTTGTACTGCTTTGTCCCAACCTATAGTGTTTACATCTTTCGCTTGTGCGTAATTAAAAACTGTTTTGTCTGCCATCATTGCCTCACCAACAGGAGTCTTGTCTGTAATATTTTTAGCAATAACATCTGATAAAGCTACTGGCGCAGTTGCAATAACATTTTTTTCTGTTTGTGCGTTTTTTCCTCTATAAACATTTAAAACACCATCTATTGTTTTTAACGTATGACCTTTAGCCGTAAGGCTAGTACCTAATGCTGATAAATGTGCATCTGAGTAATACCCAGTTTTATCAGGATCTAATATAGCTTTAATCTCATCTGATTCTTCGCCTACAGTCATTGATGTAACGGCAGTAGTATTTGCTGCACCAAATTCAGACGCATCTAATTCAGCAATTTTGAGGTCAGAAAATCCCGGCCTCCAATAATCTATTACCTTAGCTTTCTCAATTAAACCCTGTCTTTCTGATGCTGTTATTATTTTATCTGAATAAACTGTGTACCACTCTGCCTCAAAAGTGCTTACCAGTTCTTTTGATTTCTGATTACCATACTTATCCTGCGCTCCTTCTTCCGCATTAAAAGTAGTCAATTCTTTGTAGTAAGTTTCCTTATAAGCATCAGTTAATAGCTTATGTCGTCTTTTGGTTAAAGGCATACCTAAAACTTTTTCCATATGCGTTTTAAGTTCCGCAGGAGCTAGAGGTCTTTTAGAAGTTGATCCGATTGTTTCTTTTGCTAGGCTTTTAGCAAACAAAATTGCACGACCAGTAACCATTGTATCTGTGTTGACACCTAAGTTCCATTCTGCTTGCTCTTTCAGTAACCCACCAGTCTGCACTTTTTTTGCATAGTTCTCTTTAATCTGATTCATTATGCTAATTGGATCAGCATTTTCATCAGTTGTGACCTGTTTCATTAAGGCTTTAGTGTTTGTATCTAGCATCGCATTAGTGCGAGTATTGATATTGGCATTCATAGTAGTAGCAAATTTACTATAAAGATTATTAGAACGATTCCGTAAAGAACTTAAATCTCTTTGCGACTGTATGCTATCGCCAGTAGGTAGACCAGTACCACCTCCTTTTCTATAGTCAGCAGTACGCTTTTCCATACTTACAGAAAAATCATTAATAACAACTTCTTGTTCTTCGGGGGTTATAGCTTTAGCAAATCTAGTTTTAAATTCGTTATCAGTCTTATTCCAATCCTCCATTAGATTAAGTCTGTTGTATTGCTGTTTAGTCTGCTCTGCATACACCTTGGCGTTAATACCTGCATTAACCATGCTTACTAGCTCGCCTGTAACCTGCTGCGAAGCCATAGCATTATTCATACCAATATTGTAATCAGCCATTTCCATCTTTTGGGCAGCTACATTGGTGCTAAGTTGCTGTGTCTGTGCAGACAAAACAGGTTTAGCAACCCCTTTTCTTTCTTGAACTAATAACGGTTTACCGATTGCCATAATTTATCCTATTTATTGAAACTGCCATCCTGCACTACCACCCATAGCATTAAAAGAACCAGCAGAGTTACTTTGCAAAGTATTAAATGGCCCCATTGTTCCACCTCCTAAACCAGTAGCAGCCGTACCACCAGCAGGAGCGAAACCACCCATGCTACCATAAGCCCCTACCCCGGCTGTAATTGCACTTGTAAATCCTTTGACTAAAGCTGCATTAGCAGCTTGTTTAGCTTGATACGCTTTAGACATTCCTGCATACATATTCATATTGCCTTCGTTGATTATATTGGCACGTTGTATATCGGAAGCATATTGCTGTAGTAAACCTTGTTGCAGGGTGGCATTATAATCAGCATGACCTTTATATTTTGTCATCTCTGCTGTTTGATCTATTTCGCCTGCTGCTTGTGCGCCACGTAATTCTATATTAGCAAGATTAACGGCTGCTGCATGAGCATCAGCATAGGCCACTACCGCAGGGCTACCCTGCATAGTCACACCTGAAGTTCCCCATTTAGCACGTTTTTCGGCTGTAAAAATATCATATTGCCTTTCAGCAATCTGCATATCAAATGAAGCCTGCTCCTCTACCGCATCTGCTTGTTGTCCTAATAGGTAAGCATCGTAAGATGCACGCTCCGCTATAACCTCGGCATTACGATCTGTAATACTATGGACAATACGACCACGCTCTTGCTCCATAAGAGCATTAATGTCGCTAATCTGCTTATTATACATGGCGGTAGCCATAGCTGACTTAGCGGATGCCTGTCCTGCCTTATATCCACTAACTCCTTCAACTACTTTACCACCACCAACCAGCATTGCTGCGGTAGTCGGTTCCATACTTTACTCCCAAATAGCGTACATACAGTTATCTAAATCACCACCACAGTAATTGTGTAGTGTACCTTCGTATTTAAAGCCTAGTTTTTCTGCAAATCTTTTTAACATATCGTAATCCGCTACAATCTGGGCTTGTACTCGTTTTAATTTATATTTTTTCCTAAAATACTTCAAGTAGAACTTTACTGCCCTAACATAAGAAAACTTATGATTTGGGATGGTAGGAGAGCCAATAACCCAGACTTCCCCTACCCCTTCCCAAAGAATATTTAAACCCCCTATAGCAAAGATTTCACCGTTTATATAGCCTGTATAGGCTTCTACAGCTTCTTTACCTATTGCTTTCGCCCATTCGGTATCAGATAATTTAACCGCTGTTTTAATAATTTCCTCATGTGGCCTAACCACAAGTCTACGGAAATGCGATAGCTGATATGGGCGAATTGTAATTTTACCAGAACGCTCTAATGGTGCGTGTCTAGCTGTTAACACTCATTTCCCCTGTTATAGAGATCAAAGTCATGCCTAATGGCTGTTCCTGTTTAATCGTAATAGAAGTATCGGCTTCCTTCCAGCCTAGATTAGTAATATCAAATTGTCCTGTAAATAGAGGTGGGGCAGAATCCATAGGATCACCGCCTGTTCTAAAAACTAATTGTTTATCATTTACAGAAATACCTAAAGTTTGGTACAAATTAAGGATAATACGATTCCAAGATTTCTTTTTACCAAAACTAGCTCCGTCAGTTTGTGGTACTTCGGGTGCTAAAGTAGCCAGTTCCGTTGTATATGCTAACCCTACAGAGGCAGCACTCACGGTATCTGATAATGTAATTGAGCCACCTGTTACTGTTTGATTGGGAAATACCGCCCCATCACCTAACACTTGCACCGTTTGTCCTTCTAAATGACCTAAACCAGATAAACTAGCAGTAGGACTCCCAGAATATTGCAACCCAGAATCAACATAAATACTGTTATTTAAATATTCAATCGTCCTTACAGTTACCCCAGCAATAGTACGTTTAATACTTGCCCATAATTCGTCTGTTTTGCCATCTGCGGAAGGAATAACAGCAACACTCTCAACTTCTGCATTTGTGCCACCTATAGGATGCTGATGCCAAGCTACCACTTGTTGATCTCTCTGGTAAGTTAATCCTAATAGCACACCATCGGCTCTGACAGCCCATACGATTGAATCTGGTTCTTGTTGGTATGCCATGTGAGTTAAGCCATCACCTGTAATATCTTCCGCTAAAATGGTCAAATCAGGGGCTACAAAACCTTCCACGTTTAGATCAAAGATCATTTGCCTGATTTTTTTAGTAGCTCGTTGGTTAAAGAGAACCGCACGACCCGAAGTAATAGGGGTGACGGTACTCGATCCATATTTGGTTTCTTGTACGACACGTACATTAGATGGGGTAACTGGATTCCCACTTCCATGTAGTTTAAATTCGCCACCTACCGTACCGATTAAAAGTACATCCGAAGCCTTCATCCATCGAATGACGTTCACATCATCAGTAGCAAGTGTAAATGCAACAGATTCATCATCTAACCCAGTACCCTGATTCATATTTAAAAAATCACCAGATTTACTAGCCCAGATGGTTTGGGGTTTATTGTCCGTACCTGCCCAATACAGCCGTTCCTCAAAGAAGGTTACACAACGAGGATAATCGCCTACCCCGGCTACAAAATCAGCAGGGGCAGAAACGAAGGTAAGAGTTGCAAGCGTCCAAGCAATATCGCTTGTACGTGTCAACTTACGTGGAGCGTGAATAGGGTGGGCTATGTAGAGAGTATCGGCAGATTGAGCAAAGTACAAATCAAAAACTTGAGCCGTAGTAAATGGTGTGACTACTTCTACTGGCGCACCACCTGTATGTATCTGCCCATTATCTTTGTAAACCCTAAGGTATAGATTACCAAATTCTAAAATATATGCCTGAGTAATGCTAAATTCAAAGCGAACTAAACGTACTTTAGCATCCTGAGTAGCAACTTTAACACTAACAGTATCTAATGTATGTGTAGCACCTGTGGTATGTTTAAATCCTATAAAAGTCGAAGTGCTTAGTGCAATAAATTCGATGGTATGCGTACCAACCGCATATGATGTAGAAGCTAGAATATCAACCCCACCTGTAGTAGTACCAATTTGAACATTGATGGCACCAGCACCAATGACAAAACTCATTACATAGCGTCTACCTGCTACAGTCGTAATCTCATCTTCTGCCCAACCGTAGTTATTTGCATCTACAGATACAATATTCATCAGATTCGTAGCGTGTGCAATCGAACTACCAGAACCTACACTTTTATTTGTCCATCCAGTAATATTAGAAGCAAAGGTACCATTAGCAACTAATTCAGAACCACTAGCTACACCTTTGGCTTCTGCTACATAGTTAAAACCACCACGCCTCACTACTCCACCATGAGGCAAACTATAAGCATTTTTTTGAGTCTTTAAGCCATTATTGTATTTATTAACATCAACACGACCATGCAACCTAGCCGATAACTGGCCTGCCGTGAAATTTGTCTGTATAGGCCATACTTTTGCCATTTACCGCAACCTTAAATCAGTCAATGTAGTTGTTTCTATAATTTCTGGGGTACCTTCTTGTGAATCCACTCCTCTTGCATCACGGACTACGGCATCATAAAGTTGAGCCATTTGTTGTAAGACCGTATTAGAACGTGTAATTGGGAACGCTAATTTCCACGCCATTCTAAAAACAAGAGCTTGGTATAGTAGTGCATCGTAGAGCGTAGTATCTTCTAATCTTTGAATATAAGTAATATCAACTGTAGATTCTTCGGTAAGTAGTTCTCGACCTTGAATTGCAAAATCTAATTTAATATCCCCAGTAACAGTACGCACATCTAAAAGACGTAAGCAGTAGGGGTCAGTAGGGAGAGTAAATTTATACTGCCAATCTATAATCGGAGTGCCTACAAGAGAAGCTAAATTAGCGGTAGTTATTGCACAATTCCATCTATGGCTGCGGAGTAAAGCATCTCGTTCACTTGTATAAAAACGATTAACTAAAACAGCATTGGAATCATTATCTGTAAAACTGGTTATTGTATTAGCACCTAGTAGCAGTAGGGCTTCATTGGCTAAGTCTACTTTGGAACCCATAAGTTACTCCATCACCTGTAAGCGTTTAATAACACGTATCATACCTGTAGGAACTTTAATTCGTTCTCCTACTACCGTACCCGGTGGAACATCTCCCTGCAAAACAAAAACTTTCGCTTGTTTATCACTTTTCACAAACCATCCCATAAATCGTACTCTAGGGGAATCTGCTAAAAATTCATTTGTATCATCCTCAGACCAATCACTACGAACTACCGTATCATCCCATTCCACGTAGTACATTTGGCCTTTTTTTAATCTCATCATATAAAAGAAGGGTGACACCCGAAGATGCCACCCAACCCATTAATTAGGATCAGCATACATGATATGAAAATCAAATGTATCTGCTGCTAAAGAAGTTCCTGCGCCTAAAGCAAACGTCAGAATCATCTCACCAGTAGTCACATATCCAGTATCATGTGTTCCACTTTCGTGGAAAAAAGTAACTGTCCTAGCAGAATCCGCAGCAACCGCACTAATAAAAGCGTCTGCGTCTATAGCGACAGCAGCACCAGAACTTTGTGTGGTATGAGCAGCATACCCTACATTAACCGTAGCCGATGACTCAAGATCACTAATGATCGCCATAGACTGCGGAAGTATACGCACTCCCGAAGGAATTGTCATAACTTGTACGACATCAGAAGTACTGAGAGCTTGCCCAGTAAATCTTGAATATCTGTAAGTTACGCCATTCCATGTAGTAGGAGCATTTTTTGTACCTGTACCGTCCGTAGCGGATGTGTACTCGGTACTTTTATAAGTAGCCATAATACACCTCTATTAAGAATCAGTACAAGCAATCTCTACGACCTTTTCATCTTCAATGCGAACCGCACCGAGACACATTTGGGCATAGACTTGCGTACTATAGTTTTTATCTGAACGCTCAGTAATTTCAGTCTTAACGTCCATTCCCATACTTAATCCGATGCCATCGTGAATCCAAGCAATACATTGGGTATCACCATTGCCATCAGATGTTAAACGCTCAGAACGGATAAATTTGAAACCCATAAAGGTATCAATTTCACCTGCTACTAGAGCTTTGACCGTATTGTAGTCTGAACTTTGAATCTGCGTGTCGCCAAGCAGGTCATAGAACTGATTAGACTTCATAACAATACAGCGTGGTAAATCAGGGTCAACATCGGCAGCATCTAAAATCTGCTTTGCAGATCGTAGTTTGTCGATATTCATATCCGTAGTACCTGATACAGCAATTTTCTGTGCAGCAGGTAGAGCTACGTTGCTTGAGGAATCATTTTCATCCACACTTACAGCATTGCCCAACATTGCGCTAATTAGCACATCGTCCATTGTTCTACCCATAGCCCATACACCAGCTTTCATATACTCGCTAGTAGGATCAGCTAACATCCGAACTTTATCGGCTTTATCCACCAAATCTGCCCAGTTGTAATCTTCCATACTAACTCGTCTACGGCTATGAGGTGTAGAAATCAATGGTGTATCACTATGTCGGCTCGTAATTTTTTGAGCCGATGTGTTACCCAGACGGTCAAAGTGGTCGTACTTGCCTTGTACGTCCGTATTTACACGAACATACTCACGCAAACGTGAACCCTTTTGCTGTACCAAGTGAATAAAACTGTCCCTAAACTTCTGGGCAAACGCCTTATTGACTTCGATACTCATAATACACCTCTTAAAATAAGAGATTTAAAAGGAGAGTTATCTGCACCATGCAGGCTCTTATTTGCGTGAAGATTGGGTTGTCTCTTTCAAGGCCACTTTCTTCACAATCTTGGGCTTCGCTATAACCAAGGATATAGGAGAAGCACCGGGGCATACTGCATAAAACTTATCGGCAGAAGTCTGCCTATCGTAGTATTTACAGTAGCCGTAAGGTTCTGGTGTAGATTTGTTTTTGAGGGTGCGCTCCCTGTATTCAAATTGCCCACAACCAGAACATATTATGTTTTCTTTTATCGTCATTCTTCTGTATACACAATATCATATAAATGATCTCTATAGGATAATGCTTCTAAATGTTTAGCGTGTGTATTGTCAAATAACGCTTCATTATACTTATGTTTTTTATCTTTCATCATAGCTGCAATTTCTATCTTAGCTGAATCAGCATCAATAGAACCTGAGTCTTTTCCAGAACCTTCTAAAGCAGGCTCATTAAAAGCAGAACCAATACGGTGCAGAAATTTAATCATTGCAACATTATTCGTAATACCAGTTTCATTAACGAATTGTTTTAAGTCATCATCAGCAAAACGATTAAATGCTCTACGTGATACAGCTAAATTCTTAGCATAGTCTGTTGGCCCCCATTCTTTTTTAAGTGAGGTTTCCGCATCCAACCTAGCTTGTTGCATTGCTGCATCACTATTGACCTGACCATCTACTTCCATAGAATGATAAAAGTCTACTGCTGCTTGAGCCTGTTTATTAGTTAATCCTGATGCGTGTGCCTGATCTAAAAATTCTTTGATCTTTTCTTGCTGATAATTAGATTCGGGTATATTTAATTCGTATTTATCAGGAGTTTCTGGTCTACCAATTTGATTATAAAATGAATTAATATCTTCTTCGGTAGCATCTTCGGCAGGCAATTTAACTCTTGAACCTACCATTTTTTGTAGTTCTAAATACGAATTGCCCAAAGCACCGACATCTTTAAACTTAGATAGCGTATCGTTATCTCTTAAATCTTCGGGCAAATGTTGCGTTTGCCAAGTATCAGATACCTCTGGTTCAGTATTAATGAGATTATCGCTATTAACGGTCTCTATTTCTGACATTGTAGCTCCTTTAGTTGGTCGCAAGCTATTTTAGCTTTAGCGAAATATTCTTGTTTTGTCATATTCTGACTGTGTACCATATTAAACATCCTTCTTGTATCACACACAAATGGGCGAGAATCATAAATCGAACAAAGATTTTCAGCCGTAATATACGGACATCCAATCGCTCGACAACACGCCCCACATTGGTTGCAATCAAAATCCCAATCATCAGAGTTGTACTTCTTCTTGTTGGGTTGGTTGATTGTCTCGATGTTTGTAAGCATGAATTTGTGCTTTTAATCCTAAAACTAAACCTCTACCACCTTCGTTAAAATAAGTTGTATATGGGTCATTGGGTTCAGCAGAAACCTGATTCATATACATATCTTCTAAAAATTGTAATACCTTTTCTCCATAAGTTCCTGAGAATGTTTTTGCTATTGCTTCCCTAATTTCATCCAGTTCATTGTACTGGGAACGCATTTGCACCTCCTAGTGCCTGTACCATTGGTGCTGCTTTACCTGCCCCTTCTGCTACCTGTGAGGCTTGTGAAAGTTGTTCTTGCATTGCCATTTGTTGTTGACGTTGCTCTCTAAGCTGTGCTATTTCTTCCTGTGATCTCATAACCGCAGACGGTACAGCCATCCTTTCACCGATGATTTGTAAAGCCTCATCCACATTAATATTATCAAGTACCTCAGGCGCAAAACCTGCCATATTCGCTGCCACTCCCAACCACCTCTGTATTGCCGTGACATCTTGTATTTTTTGGTTCTTCGCCAGTTGCCCAACATATGACACCTCTATTTCATCCAATTCAGCTAGTTCTGGTGGTGCAGGTGGTAATGCTCCTGCCCTGTTGAGCAAGCCAAAGCTACGCAGGATTAGCGGTGTTAATACTTCACTCTCGAACCTTGCTACAGTAGGGCCAAGTAATTTTTGAATTTGCTCTCTAACGGTAGCTACTTCTTCTGCGGTCATATTTAGTTTTTCGGGAAGGACTAACTGATCTGCAAGAAAAATACCACGTATAGATTTTTTAAGTTCATCTGCTTTCAGAGATGATAAATCAAATCTACCCTCAAAACGCAAGAACTTAAATCGTTCTGGTTCCCTAGAGTAGTTTATTGCAGAAGGAGTCATACGGAACGTACCAATAATACCTTGATCGGGTGCAATCAAAGGTGGATGAACGGCAGTAGCCAACCCTTTTAATTCGAGTTCACGAATTTTATTGAGTGTCTTTATATCAGGCATGGCTATGTCGGCAGGACTTCTGCCCCATAATTCCCCAGATGCCTTTTCAAATCTACCGATCACATAGGGTAGTTCATCAAAACCACTTCTTCGTACAATTTTTTTAGTATCGTAATGTATATCAACTGTAGCATACTGCTTTTTTAAAGCATCTACAGAGTTCATATCATAATCTTCACTTGGCATTACGACACGTACAAATGTAAATTTAGTGTCAGGAGCTTCTTTACAAGCCTTTTTGACAGAATCAGGTAATTTTTTATTACCAAATAATTGTTTAGCTTGCCTTGCTGTAAATACATACTCCCAAAATACGGTATCAGGTTTACCCCATTTATCCTCAGAAAAAACAAATTGTCCAGTAGGTATAGACGTAAACACTAAACCACCAAATCCATTATTATGGTAACTTTGACTTTCTTCCAAGAGAATATTAATTGTTCCAAATGAAGTAAAATCTAAAAAGGCTTCGCCAATCGTAGTGTAGAAATTACTTTCGTGCATACTGAAAAACATTTTTTGGGTTACATCATGGAACCATCTCTTAACGGAAGGGACATCATTTAATGCGGAAAGTGTGTGTCCAGAAGGAATGGAAAGACCAAACCATACTACTGACTGAGGTACTAAGGCGTTTTGCATCGACATAGCCATAATACGGCTTGCTTCTGGTGCAGAAGAATCAAACATCTTATTAGTATGACGTTCTGCGCTAATATGTTGTGAGCTATCTACCTGTTGTTTGCGTGGCCTAATATAGTCACGTACATCACGAAAAAAAGGTTCCCATAAAATTCGATCATTTTTTAAAACCTCATACCGTTTTAATAAATCCGTTGAAACAGGCATACTCTATGCTCCTAGTAAATTTTTCTTATCGCTTTCACCAGTACCAAGTAAGCCAGTTCGAGATGCCCTATCTGGTATTTTACCAAATCTAATACGCCCCGGCTGTACGCTAGGTTGCCCAGTTTTTCTATCGAAATAACTACTAGGGTCTTTTTTAATTGCGTCTACATTAATTGATTTATCTGTCTGGTAATTTTCTAATGCAGAACCCGGAGTTGCACCGGGGCTAATACCTTGAAAATATCGTCCTGTTGCAGCTTGGTATGTCATAGTCTCAGGATTATCCGACATAAAATCTATATAGTCAGAAATACCTTTAACACGATACTCCTCATCAGACTTAGCTTGTGCTATAACACGTAAACGCTCTTGTTCCTGCTGTTGCTGGCGTTGTATAGCAGCGTAATCTACTCTAGGGCCACCACCGCCTTTGCAATCTGCAAAACGCATAATTTTATCTAGTACACACTCTAGTTCATAGTTCTCGCTTTTCATACTAACCCCTTTATGAGCTTAATAGCCCTTTTGTAGAGCTTTTACCAATCGTTTTAGGTGTAACATACAGCCCTAGTTTTTTAATTTCTTCGTCCTCTACCATACCATCACCTAACGCACCACCTATATTAGTAATATTAGACTCCCTAGTATCTGTTGATGCTAGGCGTTGCATTTTTCTACGTTTTTCTGCATCTAATTTTGCTTGAGACACCTGCGGTATATCAGGTAAAGCCGATTTCTCAGGTAAGTAGCTATCTTCTGTTGGTGGTGCTTGAACAACTGGTGCAGGCATCGCAGGCATTTGCCCTTTGCTTCCCATACCCATAACTTAACTCCTAATCATTAAATACGTCATATTCTGAATCTGCACTTTCTTGCATTACCTTAACATTTAAATACCCTGCTTCAAAGCCTAAAGCTGCGGTAGAGAGTGCATCAAATCCATGAGAAGCCCAATTATGCAATGGGCGGTTCTTGTAGCAACCATTCTTATCATCCCATTCTTTACGGTAATTCTTCAAACAAGTCAAGCCCCTAGCGCATTTAGATTCATCAAAATAAAATTGTGGAAAAACAGTACGCACACTCTCAATTTTATCCATTACATCATGTGGTCTTGGGACAGTCTCAAATATCAAGCCTTGTTCTCTAGCAAACTCTTTTCGAGTCTTACCAATCGTAAAATCTCTGACCTCAATATCATGCGGAGCAAGGTGTTTGCCATATCTATAATCTCTTTGTTTTAAAAGATTAATGTAGTGGGTCAAACCCTCATCCGCATTTTCATAATAGTCTATAAATCTAATACAATCTTGGTGGATTTGAAAAAACCAGATACAAGTTGTGTCATTAATTCCTAAATCCCACCCAGTATGTACTGGTAATCTTCTAATATAGGGTACTCCATCAATTCTGCCATCTATATAGGCTGATTGTAAATGTCGTGATAAATAAGCACCCTCTATACTTTGTTCAAAGGCTTCTTTAGCGGTTGTTGGGTACTCACGTTTAACATCATCCCCTAATTCCGATAATTTTTTAGAATACCAAGCCTTTTGTGCGGTGCTAAATTTAATACTTAAATCTTTTTCTTGATTTTCAAAGTAAGTTTCCACATCAGGGGGAACAGGGGTGCTAGTTTCCAACTTATACCCTGCTTCTTTATACCAAGGAAAGAAAAAGAACCTGTAATCCATCGTAGTAAGTTCTTTTTTAGATAAATTATCAAGCTCCGCATCTCTGCATTTATTAAAAAAATCACCTTCGTTGCCCATTGCCGTTGATTCCATAGCTAACAGAGCATCTCTAGGCAATGTTTCAATACTGCCAGTACGCACTTCCCTAGCCTTTTCAGGTTCTTTTGCACAAATTTTCCCATATTCTGTAATTAATAGCTGGCTGAGAGTACCAGATCGCATAGAAGTAGACACTCTAAACGCAGACCCATTGCTAAATATCAATCTTTTACCTTGTTCGCTTTCCAATTTAACTGTTTCTTGAATTAATGTTCTGAGGGCAGGGATATCTTTTGCTACATTATCCCAAACGTCTTTTACTTTAGTCCTAAATATTTCTTCCGCATTTTCCCTTGTATCCGCAATAATACCTGCCTCTCTATTCGGATTAAATAAGCAATCATCAAGAAATAAAACAGAAAAAAAGGTAGTCACCCCTAATTGCCTCGCCTTTAAGACAATCATGCGACTCCAAATATTAGAGTATATTTCTTTTTGCGCCCAATTTAAACGGAAGGGTATTAAACTACTGCCCTCCTTAGGTCTAATATGGTATAAATTATTTAATCGCCATGTACGGCTTTTAATTAGCTGTACTAGGTTTTTTGGTATCTTCGCTTCCACTCACATTCCTATTTTGGTAAGCAAATCCCTCTGATTTTTCCTGTATTTGCAACATGGCTTCTGCAATCGGGTTGACTTTAGTAGCCATTGTGTGACTTTCAACCTGTACCTGCTTTACTTCTGGGTATACCAGACGCATCATTTTCATCAACAAATCAGCCCGAACCTTAATAGGAGTTTCATCATCTCGAAACAGCTCAACTGCTTCGGTAAGGGGGTCAAAGTTTAACTTATTAAGTACGTCCGATACTAGGCGGTTTTTGTTTATAGAATTTTTAGGCCTGCCGGGGCCACCTACCCCACCCTTTTGAAATAAAATAGGCTTATTCTTCAAATTCTCGTCTGAGTTCATCCCACATTTTCCAATCTTTTTTTTCGTACCTGTATAAATTAGGCAGGTCTTTTATAATATATAGCCTGCCATTTTCTATTAAATGTATTTCATCTCCAACCTTGCGGTAAGGAACACACGTGCGCACATCCCTTTGGTCTATAATAGGGTGCGCAAAATAGACCAGCCCCTTCTCTGTTCTAAAAACAGTTACAATCCCTAGCACAAAATCCAGTAGCCATTCCTGTAATTCATTGAAGCTAGGCTCCTCTGGTACCGCAGTAGTGAGGGTTTGCCCAAAGCAGGAGGGGGGTTTAAGCAAACACAGTACCAGAAGAAGCCCTGTTAAATACTTCACTTCTTGTTTCGGTCTTGACCCATCTTCCAAGTAGCTGCGCTACCAATACCCAGCATCCCCCATGCCTCATTAGAGAAGTGGTGATACCCTAGACTTTGGCAGACCATCATCAGCATACCCATGCCTAGCAGAATATAAGTTTTATGACCCGGAACCATCTTATCGATGAAACCAATTATAGTTTCTACCATCATACTGCTCCTTTTAATTATTAGAGTGGCACTCTTGCAACCTTTTTACCATATTGTTTTCAAATTGCAAGCGTTCTTCCATCCAAGCAGGAGAAACAGAGTAGTTGCCGTTCTCCAATAGACGCAAATCACTTTCTTTCAGAAGAACTACCTTGCTTCCGCAAGCGTTTAAACAAAGCATTAAGACGATAAACGCTCCCTTTAGCCAAAGCATCTTTGATTTCGTCATCGTTTTCTTTCCAAGTACGCTCGTACCTTGTTTTAAAGCGTCTACTGATGGTTTCTCGGACGAATCCGATAGCTTCACCGATGAGTTTCCACATAATTTAGGTTCCAATTTATAAGGACAATTATTCTTCTTGTTCTTTTTTCTCTTTATTAGCGATATAAACCATGTAGTCAGGGTCATTATCCTTTTCCTTATACGTATTGGACATTACCAGTAACTTCGTACCATAAGTAAAAGAACCACTAAAATAATCATTGCCATTCTTATCCTTATTCTTCCACAATCCACCAATTTTAATTAAATCACTCATATTGTTTCATTTCCTTCCTTAGTTGGCATAGTTTCGTCTTTACGTGGTCTACCCACCTTGCGTTTCATAGGGGGCATCTCTTTAGCAAATTCTTCAACTATGTTATTGAGGTCGTTAAATTCTGGAAGGTTTACTTCGTTCCACTTCAGCATCATTAGGTTAGCCAAAGCATGACCTATATGATCTACGGTGGTGTTTCCCTCCTTCAAATATTCAACGATATGCCGAATGGCATGGTTAACCAGAACCGAGTTTTTTAAGCCCTTTTTCCAGTTGTTATCACCATGCGTTACCGCACCAACGTGCATGGCCTTCGCTACTGCCTCTACTCCTTCTGGTGGTACAAGGTCATACCGCACCCCAGACACATCCGAACTCCTTGTTGCTCCTGTTTCATAAGTAGTCAAGTCAGACACAATGACCCCCTTTCAATCATATTGACTATTAATTTTTAATTTTGCTTGTGATTCTTTTCAGCCCCTTTAAGGGCGGTATAGCTTGTAATAATGTTTTTAATTATATTCAATCTTATCATATTTTACTTAGAAAGTCCAGCGAAATCTGTTGTTTTTTTTGTTTTTATTTTTTTCTTAGCTTTACCCCCTTAACGGCAGATTTTAATGGTACGGCAAAAATGGGATTCTAGTTTCGCCCTATGGATGAGATATAAGATATACGTGCAAATTCCCAGTTTTCGGGGTCGCCCCCTGTAGCGTACAGTAGACAGGGTACCCTCTTTTTGGCACGACCTTTGCATTAGCAATAAGCGTGCCATTACAAGCCAAAATGATAGATAAATGATAGTCTTTTAAGCTCTAAATAAATCTTTTGCTAGTGTAACCCTTAACAAGAATAAAGTCTATTAGATCGAATCTGATAAGGTTACAGAGGGGATATACGAAAGGCACAGTTATTGCATAAGACGCAATCAAAAAAAATAAATCTTTTCAACAGTTTCAACGATTGATGGCATGAACCTTGCAAATGCAAACGGTGTACCAAAAACCGATAAATAAACGATTTAAAACAAGGATTTATTTTTAAGGAAATCGAAAAAAAGACTTGACAATGTAAATCGTTTCTGGTATCCTGCTTTCAACAATCGAATGCTACGGTTGCACCGTGAAGTATACGATTTGATTGTTGATGCGCAGGTAGCAGGTAGCCCACCATAGGGAGCGTATCAGGTTCCAATAGGATGATGCAGGAGGATAGCGTTGCCTGCCCCTAATTGATTATGTCCCTAAACCCTGTCTTTAAAGGTTAACTCAACCTTTTTATATTGGAGTAACACAATGACTACAGAGACTAAAGCAAAAGAGTTAACTGCTAAAGAGATTCAAGAATTAATGAATGCACAAGGCGTTACAATGGAAGATTTACAGAATGGAAAAATCAAAATGGTTAAGGAAAATAACCAGACCATTGACGGTTTTATCGTTTCTGTATCTGATGTAAAGGCTAAAATTAAGGATGGTAAAGCCGTTGAAGGTGTATCAGGTGGCCTAGTAAACATTAAAGGTAATGGCGCAAACGGTCTTACCCTTAGCAACCGTCCTTCCTTGAATATTGAAACGGTTTTACATATCATTAAAAACCGCAAACAGTATTTACGCTTCTTATGCGATACAGATCAACAGTATAGACAATCAGGACAAAAACAGGATGCGCATCAAATCGGAGACGATTTGGTAACAATGGCAATCTTGAAGCAGGAGGGCTTCTTAACTTCTGAAATGGAAAAATTAGCGCAATAACTTGCAAGGGGGTAGCCTTGGGTTGCCCCTCATTTTTCAACCATTCAGGAGGATTTAAGAAAATGAATAACCCCACAGTAAAATCAGTAGTTCAGGATATAGAGTATCAGGAACCATCTATATCTGAAATTGAAACAGTAGGCTCATTTGATCTAATACCGAATTGGCCTAATGTAGCAAGATTCTTTAAAGAGGTAAAAAAGCATGATCCTATGGCATATCAAAGGATCAAAAAAAAATATAGTGGACTACTCGAAGCTATAGAAAATTATTAAAAGAATAATAGTATAAATCAGACCTTTAGAGATAGGATTTAGGGGCATAATCATAATGGAATCAATAAGTTATGATTAAAACTAAATAGATATAAAATGATAGTGGTAGGTTCAGGGCTATATAATAGCCCCTGCCTGCTGTTTTCTATTGTGTAGTACCCTAATTCCCAAATTCCCACTCGGTACTCTAATTCCCAAGAGGGAGTAATAGGGGCAAATTCCCAAACAGTACGTAAATTCCCAGAGATTAACACTATTAAGGAGATGAGATATGAAGCCAAAAGATGATTATAAGTTAGTTGAGTACCTGCATCATTACGATTTAGACCAAGACATACAAATCACATTTAAACAGAACTCTTATAGAGTGCATGGCAGATTAGCTGTGATAACTATGGGAGTTGCTGAGTTAATAGATGGCTTAATTAAAGTATTGTCTTTAGGTTTTATAATAAGCCATTTGGAAGAAAAACTACTCTGGAATATATATGACTTATAAAGAAAGGAGAGTAATGAGATGAGTATACGGTCTAGTTTACTGAATAGAGCGCAGACTAAACGGCATCTACTGATGATTGCACATGAATCAGAAAATCTAAAACTGCATAAGTTTGAGAGGGTATCTAAATCTGCTTTAGATTATTTGGAAACGCAACACCTATTGAATATAAAGGCG
>VTLG01011363.1_pt1 | contig 23961 bp, 31 predicted proteins | sample 4694571 | NCBI WGS metagenome assembly VTLG01 (sample SAMN12604809, study PRJNA352737) | marine metagenome | biome: ENVO:00000447; feature: ENVO:00000209|ENVO:00000569|ENVO:01000036; material: ENVO:00002151; isolation source: viral sequences binned using virsorter ...
CAATATTTATTTTAACTTATGTCTAACAAACCTTTAGTTATAGTAGAGTGGCGTGACATCATAGCAACATCAGGGTGGGAGCAGGAGATTTCTTGCCCCACCCTTTTTACTGTTGGGTGGTTAGTTAATCAAGATGATGATACCACCACGATTGCTAACACGTTAGACCCTGATGACTTCACGGGAGAGAATCGTCCACCTGTGTATTACGGGCTTCATGCTTTTCCTTCTGGCGCTGTCGTAGAAGTTCACCATATTCAGAAAGGCTCATACCCCATTTCTTTAGAAAGACGTTGGGCCAAAGCGCCCCGCTCGGAGCCTTTTCATAACGATGCTTATGACAGTAGTGAGCAAAGTGATAACGCAATCCTTCCTGATCTTGGTTCAGAGTAATGGGTGACGATATCTTTTCTGCTTGTTTGATCTGGCTATATATTTTTTTCTCCTTCATAGCCTTGCTATCTGATGGCTTTTTCCACTTAGACATAACTACCTCATTAGTTTCCTTTGTGTAATAGCGTGGATAGAGTCATAGTACCCCTCTCCATCTAGTCCTTCAAGCACAATAACACCTCGCCACCACTGGTATTCCGTGTCTCGACACCAGTTCTCTGAGTAATGAGGGTGAGAAAAGCATCCCCCACTTAATCCAAATATCTTTTGCCCATCTGGTCTGGTATGTTCAGCATGATTGTACAAATGTGAGTGACCTTGGACAGAAGAGCAGTGTAATTTAGACACAAGCGCATGACCTACATGAGTTGAGGAGATAGGGCGACCCGATACTCCGGTGGTAAAGTAATGACTGAAGGTGATTCCCTTGATAGTCAGGCTACGTTTGAATGGTGTAGTTTTCCAACCAAACTTCTTGTATTGAAGGTCATCAATAGAGATAGCGCCGTCCAATTCTGGGTTGGAATTAGTAGCACGATTGATTCTATCTTCGTGATTCCCTAATGTCATGTACCACTTGGGCTTGTATCTTTTCTGATGGAGCCTAGCCTTTGCCTTGTTATGTTCCTTGATGGGGGCAAACAGTTTCTCTTGTGCATCTATAACTGCGGCCACATCCTTCTTGTACCTACGTCCCTCAAACCCCTTGGTTCCCTTGTCGTATGACGAGAGCGATGGCATATCAGCCATGTCGCCAAGACATACTATATACTCAGGCTTAGTCCTGACTATGTACTTACCTAACGCAGTAAACCTGTCGTTGTCATAGTCCGGGTGAGCATGAGGATCACCGATGATTAGTAGATTCATGTCGTTTTTCTACCTCTTTAATGATATGTTTATCCCGCTCTTCTGTTGTAGAGAACGGCCCTTTAGCACACAAGTATGTTAGGTGGTTATCGGCAAGCATATACCAGTACTCCTTGTTGTCCTTATCACCTATTGCATACCTCTCACATCTATAGTCTGTTCCTTCTACCCTTCCGTGATTAAAACTTCCTCCCTTACCCCAGTTTATCTTTGTCATTCCTTATCCTTAGTGAACTCCACTGCCTTAACTCAAGGCACTTCTTGAACATATCGAAGTGATCCTTTGGTTCAAATACTTTCTGCTCGTATTCTCCTGTTTCTTTGTCAAGTCTTAGTATCATCCCCAAAGGCCACTGTCTCAACCCATCAATCCTCTTGATTGCTTGGGCGTATGCCGTAACCTGTAGGTGGTATGGCTTGTAGATTTTCTTGGACGTTTTAAAATCTATTACACAAACACGACCATTAATCTTTGCCACTGCATCTACAGTCCCAGCATATTTAAATCTATCACAATATATCTTACGCTCTGCACCTATCCATTCAGGTTTAAATTTTGTTTCCCATTTAAGAAATGAAGAAACAGGATTAAAAAACTTATCATCTCTTTTTGGCCTTTGCCACTCAGAAAACCACCAGTTCTGTATATAGAATTCAATCCATTTGTGAGCGTCATTGCCTATCTCCAGAGCCTCGTCAATTATCTTATGGTATTCCTCCTCGCCTATACTTAGCGCCCAGTCAGTTAAGTTCTTGGGAAAACAGCCGTCAACCACACGCGTGACTGACGGCACTTTAATCCCATCGACCTTGTACGAATGAGCCTTGTCATCGTAGTCGAGGTCATACTCCCTACCATTTTTATATGTGATAATCATTAGAAAGGTATATCGCTGTCGATCTCCTTGTCGTTACGAACACGCTCAGACCCCGGCTTACTCCACATCTCCTTGGCCTGCTCTTTGGTTAGCACTTGGATGTCAGCACAATACTTATCTACTGAGTCACGATCCAATGCGCGAAGGTTGACCTTCATATCAGGGGCATTAGCGTTTCCATTCTTGGCGTTCTCCTTAATGCCAACCCAATGCCAACCGGGTTTCTCTACATATATCTTACCCTTGAAGTCATCCATCCACTCTTCACGCTTGTTATCGTTAGTCCAAACACCGGTTTGATTTTCAACTACTGACTTATCAGCCACTTTATTTCTCCATTTGTCTACGGTTTTATCCCAATCGGATTTCTCATAGAACCAATCAGGCTCGTCTAAGGTTTGCCTGTTCAGTTCTCCACGTTTCCCAGATGACTTGTGCCGTTCCACGGTTAGCCCTCATGGTTTCGTAGTCTGCTACTGCGTTCTCGTAATCTTCCCTCCATTTCCTATACTCCTTGCTTCTCCTTACTTCATTCTCTGCATCGGCTACAGTCTTTTGAAAGCGACGAGCCTCAAGCATACCAGTTGCTATGACAATCTTCTCGTCCTTCTCTAATCCCTTCACCCTTGCAGACAGTTTACCATAGTCATCATCTGACTCGGCAAGATAATTAAGTATACCCTCTACCTTTTCTTCACTCACTAACATACTGTAGTTTGCCCTCCTTGAAAGCCTTGTCTTGTGTCTTCCATATCAGCAGCATCTGGAAGTCTAGTATATCTGGATCACCATTGTGTGCCTTTGTATGACAGGTATGACACAGCGCCATTGTCAACCAGTCGTGTGCCTTTAACCCTGTACCTCCACCACCCCAAGGAAAGAACCTATGCTTGAGATGGTGAGCAACCACAGTGCCATCATCAGCACTGCAGTTAGTACAAGGAAGTGTCGCCACCCAATCGGTGTACTGTTTTGATTTCCAACGAACATCTTTTGCTAGTTGCATTAGATTCCACACACTCCACTTAGACATTGTTCCTCAGTGTTATCCTCATAGACAACACCACGTTTAGACATCGCCTCCTCCCATGAGCAAGGAGTCAAAGGCTGACCACCTCTTGATCCATCAGGATAGAACGTCAAGCCCCTCAATCCGGGGGCATACCTCTTGATTATATCGCTGAACCAAGGAACCAAGCCCTCATTATTTTCTTCTGATCCCCACGCCGGTAGGTTTACAGTAGAACTAATTGCATGATCCACATATTTTTGCAGTTCATACTGGAATGCAATCCTTTTCTCTGGATATTTTGCAAGAGTGATAGAGGACTCAATGGTATCCATCTTATCATTGCTTAGTCCGTATCTTTCTTGGAGTTCAACGGCGATAGTTTCAACGTTATACTGATTGAGCCATCGCTTGCTTCCTGATAGGTAACGTCTGCGGTATGCGACTGCATAAATCGGCTCCACTCCAGAAGTCGTCCCGGCGAGGATACTAATTGTCCCTGTCGGAGCAATTGCTCTATACCCTTTAGGTGGGGCAAGAAAAAGTCTTGCACAGTGTTCATCAGCAGATCGTTCTGATTCATGTCTATATACCTTTAGCCATTGCTTCAGTTCATCAACCATCTCATACTTGTATCCACGTTTTAACAACCACTCGTGCATACCCATGAGACCCAAGCCTAGTCTACTGTTTCTTCGTCTGGTTTCGTAGACTTTTTCGTATGGTAACTGAGCGCGGTGAAGTCCACAAACAAGGAATTTACTGGCGACATTAACGACTTCCCGAAACCTTTCAATCGTATCAATGTTTGCCATATTAATGCTACCAAGATTGCATACATCGCTATCATCTTCACTTGTAATCTCAGTACAAGCATTTCGTAACGTTTCATTCTGCTTTTCTCCAAAGTTAAACGAGAACCCCGGCTCACCAGTCATCATAGCCTGACGCACGTTAGCCTCAAACAACGGATGATCTTTGTTGTTTAACCAAGCATCATCGTAGTTAATACTAATGTTCATCTGGTCAAGCGGAGCCTTGTAGTTAAAGTCATTCATCTTGGCATCAGCCACGGTGAACGGACTGCCATCCTCCTTGAACGCTCCCTGTATGGGGATGTCATGCCAGTTCTTCATTGTCATGAAGTCCCAGATGTCCTCATGTTGCCAGTTCATACTGCCATACAGTGCTGACCTACGGCTACCACCCTGCATAACCTCACGACCAATGGCATTGACAGCCTCAAGCCACGGCAGAGGGCCAGAGGATACACCTCCTGTCCTAGTCAATGGCCTGCCAGATGGACGAAACTTGCTTACATCAATACCGATCCCTCCTCCTGTCATAAGGCAAGAGCCTGCTCGTTTCCACAGATCAGCCCACTCCTCTCTGGTATCTTCTTCAGCCCTGAGTAGGTAGCAGTTATTGTAGAACCTTGCATCCCTCCCGGCATACCATAGGTATCTACCACCGGGAAAGAACTCTTGATTGTTGATAATGTTATACGCCTCATCAAGATCGTCCTGCTCCATGATGCGGTTCATCTTGTTATCTGATGTCCCGCATACACTGTTGACAATAGAGTGAGCCTTGTCACTCCATGTCTCGTACTGATTACTGGCGTACTTCTGTCGGAATATGTTGCTTCCTAGTTCTGTTTTAAATGTCACGGTATCTATACGCTCCACATACTTTGTTTTCCCAATCCCAAGTGTCACCTACCTTGGGCATTGCACTGTTTTCTTTTTCTCTTTCGTACTCCCACGCTTTGTTTGAGAACTCCCTGTAAGTAGAGTAGAACACATCCCCCTCGCACTCAGCAAATTCATTAGCAAACTTAACAGCCTGTTCAGCCAATTCACGTCTTGCTTTTATCATCAATGTCTGATCGTATTCTTTTTCCTTTGCGTTCTTTTTTCTTACGTTCATGCGGCCTCCTTAGCCTTACGTTTAAAGTCATCTGATTCATCTTCACCAAACACACCGTACTTATAGAACCCCGCAATCTTTAGCACCACTCTAGCCAGCGCACGTTTCTCTGCCATTGCTACTGGATAGGACTGCTTGGTATTGTTAGCCGATGCTTCGCCAAAGGATTCCATTACAACGTCACCCTTCCTAGCGATAGCCTTCATTACTACGAAGTCAGGCGGTACGATAGACTCAACATAATACTTTACCTCAATGTTATTATGGAACTGAATCTTCTCAATACCACTGCGGGTTATGATTGTCATACCACGGCCACCGAACTTCAACTCATGGGTGTCCTCACCCTTGACTAATCCGTTAGCCACGAACAACTCACGCAACATATCATTCTTAGTTGTCATTCTTGCCTCTCTTTCCGTCAGGTTTAAGTGTTATCGTCCTATCAACAGGGTTATATTTTTTAATAAACTCGTCACGATCTATCTTTGGTGGAACCCAAGACCTAGCATCAGCCTTTTCTACTTCGTTCCAGAACTCATTCCAGATATCCTTAAGTAATTCTTTTGCATTCTCTTTCATGTTTAACTCATGTTCAGTCATTTAGAACCTCCATAAGATTCATCTTCTTTAGGTTCATCTGTCACCTTAATCCATGAGTAGGATACACCATCATCAGGATCAGGGTACACACACTTAACCTTAACTGCCTTGGTTTCCTGCATCACTCTGGTTGCTCCTTCCTCTGGACGCATGGCCTCGTTCATTGCATCACCCCATCCACCGAGGATGCTGTTAGCAAACTGTACCATATCAGTCGATGGTCTGTACATTCTTGGCATGATTTAATTCCTTTATAAAGTAGTCAGCACTCACGATTACCAACGGTTCCTTACGGTTTTTACTAATGATAAGCAGAGGTTCGTGACCCCCTGCGTTAGCCATAGCCTGCTCGTATGATTTCCATACGTTGACACGCTCTTGGTTCTTACATTCTATTGAGTATGGGAACACCTCTCTACCCTTGGGTGACAGCAATACATCCTCACCACTGGCTCCCATTGAGGTACTGCGTACATCATCAGCCTCCAGAGTTGGGTTGGCTTCCAGTATCAGGGCTACTACCTTCTGCTGTAGCCTTCGCCCCTTTGCTTTTGATGACTGAGTTTCCATATCCATCCTGAGTTACATGATTCTGACACCTAGCAAACCATTCCTCTCTAGTCTCATCGGCTTGCTTACCCATAACACCTATAGTTTGCTTAAAGAGTTCAGCATAGGGAATCTCTTCGCCATTGTACCACTGTTTAGAATACTTCTGAACCCAACACCTATCACATAGGTTATGCTCTGCTTGAGTAGCAGGACGCCTACAGTTGTTGCATAAATGATACACTATTTCTCCTTGTTCTTCAGGTAATCAGCGTAAGCCTGAGCCTTTTCCTCTCCTTCAAGGGTGCGTACAGGGCCAGCCTTTAACTTGCGGTTATAAGGATCAGCACGTTTACCCCTATATGCTGTGCCTATATCCTGTGACCTTACACTAGCGTAGCCTAGACCACCAGTTCCGATACCGCTATCAGCAATGGATGTTTCGACCGCTTGATCTTCTGAGTATGTCACTCTATTTCCTCCTAATATTTGTGGAATCATGGTAGTATCATCAAGCCTACCCTGTTGTACAGCCAGATAACAATCCCATATACGCTTGGTATAAGGTGCTTTCTTTTCCTTGCTTCCCGGCAATCTGTCAAGCCAAGATACACAAGCAAGTATATCATTTAAAGAACCATCCTTCAAGGTTACATCTTTTGTTGCAGTATATCCTAATTTTTCTTGAGGTTTTCGTGCCTCTTTAGCATATTCCTCTGCTCTTCTTGCTATGATTTCATAGGGTTTCATAGTAACACCTCCTATATAAGAAGTATTCTACCATATATTTGACATATCATTTAACTCTAATATAATAGTGTTCTTATACACAGGCTCCGTTAAAAGTGGTAAAAAAGTGGTAGAATACTTATTAGGTAGAAGACTATCTCTCTATTACTAGGATCACCTTTACATATATACTATACTAATACTTATTATAAGTTATACTTATGTCTAATCCAGAGGACAGAGAACGCAACAGACTTAAACGTCAGCGTAATCTGGTAGCCAAGCACAACAAGTACAAACCTAAAGTCTTGTCAAACAAAAAGGTATACAAGCGTACTAAGTTTGATCCTCAACAAGATAGTTAAATGCTCTGCCTGCATCAGCGGCGGCATTAAACAGGAACTTCTTATCACTCTTTAATCGCTTCAACCAACCGTGAATATACTGTGTATGCTGTAGTCTTTCAAGCGGAATTCCCACATGGGAACATAACATAGCCGCTCCTAACTCAGCAACCAGTTCTTCATAGGCATACGCTTCATCGCCAAACCTCTTGCCTTTAGTTCTATCCAACCTGTGTTTAGCACCAGTAGCATGGATAGTTTCATGGCCTTTGGTAGCCTCAAACTCCTGCCAAGATTCAAAGGCGGACTCTTGAGGACAGCCAACAGCATCATCTGATGGACGGTAGAACGCACGATCACCACCATAATGGATGCCACCCTTTAGATTAATCTTCTTAATATAAGAATCAATCTCAGACCTGACATCAAACTCTTCAGGCTTAACATCAGGTACAGGATCAGGTAGTCCCGGTATCTCCTCACGGTTCCAGACTCTATAAGTCTTAGCCAAAGGGAAGTTGACCTCATCACCTGTCTGCTTGTCAGTAAACTTGTTCATCTTAAAGAACATTATCTGTTCGCTAGTATCCCAAGCACCTTCAGGAATAGGCCGATCATTACCTGTTAGTTTCTTTAACTGATTCAAAGTAAACCAGTCAACAGATTTATACTCAGATAATAGACCCAGTATCACCCAGTTAATACCGCTATATGCTCGCTTGCTTACTCCATTACGAGCAGAGATAGGCTCCAATGCACAGTGAGTACCATCATTCTTCCACCTCTTTACCCACGGAGAGAACGGAGCATCCAATCCCTGTTTAATACAGTGATCGTACTCCTCCAGTCTGCTGATAAGAGAAGGAACAACGGCATCATACACCTTGTCTAACGCTTTCATATTAGTCCCTGTTTTTAGTAAAGAAGAAGCCCGTATCAAACACCTCATTAAACTTCTTAGCATAGAATGGAATCCAGTTGTTCTGTATCTTAAACTGGCCACCTGAATCCAGATCACTGTGCCATCTTAATACCTCAAAGATAGTACGCGCAGAGTAATGTTTAAAGCCTTTGTCCATCATAACTCTGGCTCTATAATTAAACTCTCCCCAGAATTCAGGATGCTCACGGTCAAACTTATCAAACGCCTCTTGTCTAGTCATCATAATTATCTCCTAGTGTAAGTGGAAGTAAGCCTTAAACTCAGACTCGCACAACTCCATATCATTATTAAGATCAGGATCATTCAACCAGAACACAGGCTCTAGTTTAGTCTCCATTGGGTCACCAGTCACAGGCTCCAGTGTAATCTCATTCAGATAAAACCAAGACAACACCATCTCGTCATCATCAAAGAAGGAATCACCTACATATACTGTACCATATCCTTCAATGTCCCACGACTCAGGTGAATAGGGATCGTATCGTACTGGGTGTGGCATAATTGCTCCTTTTCTTTTAGCCATAATATTCATCCGCTCGTTCAAAGTCCTCATGTTCTTGGAGTTCATCGACATCATCTCTCGGATAGGCTAACTCATACAAGTCAACCTCAAGAATACGAATAAGAGATTCAATCTCAACAGGATCAAGAAACCGTCGAGCCATCTTAACAAGCAACGTTACATTACTGTCATCCATCTGCATTTTATTGCTCCATTTCTGCTAACTTATTAAACTCTTCATGCCATCCACCCGGATCAAACAGTATATCATGAAGAGCATCCGCTAGGCTAATCATATCTCTATGATTAAAGTAACCATCTGGTTTCTTATAAAGAACGCCTAACTTTTTACCCAAAGCCTCTAACTCTCTTAATGTATAAGAGTCAAGCAAGTTATCAACCATCTCTGTTCTAAGCATTACGTTTCTCCTAACCGTTGAATTGTTTGCTACCAAACTCATGTTCAAGAGCAGATCGTATCGGCCCTGACAAATCATCATATAGTTTGTCGAATTCTTCATCGCCTACTTCTGGATTGATATCGTAGGCATGGATAGCAATATAGTCTACGATTTTCTGCATCAAAAGATACTGCTTTTCTTCATTCATATTTACATACGACATCACGTTTCTCCTTAACCTATTAAGTTTATTTGTTATTAAATAAACATTAATAAAATCATACACTTACACTACCTTAGTCCAGGCATTACTCCTAAACATTTCTGCCTCGCTAATGTATTGCGTTCATGGGGATAGGCGCCTCCAAAAAATACAAAGCACCGCTCGATCAACTCCTCGACCAACATACAGCATAGGCTCGCTACCGCAGGGTAAAGTTAGTAACCATAACAAGCAATTACTCTGCATCAACCGATTCACCTCCACTGTTAACGACAAGCAACCAATAAAAGAAGAAACAAAGTTTCTCCATTAGTTTCGAAGCAAAAAAAGGGAGCCGAGGCCGAAGCCCCGACTCCCAACCTACCTTAGCAGTAGGCTTTCTTGATTGAGGCGAGATAATCAAGCCCCATCACCGCTTTGTTTTGCCACTCATCAGTCTCATCTTCAAAGCGTTTGTCAATCTTGGCAGTCGCATCGTCGAGTATCTTATCAATGCTCCGACGAATGTAGGTTCCGACATACTCAGGTTCCTCTGCGATATCCAGTACATCGTTCTCGACACGCTCAATGATATGCGTCACGGCATCATCTCCGGCCATTTGCCACTGCTGATTCTCCAGAGCCTTACGCTGATGCGCTTTGTCCAGAGATGGCGAAGGCTGTGACAATCTGGCCTTCAACGATTTGGTTCCACCTTTAACAACGGTGCTCTCCTCAAGGAAGCCGCGACTGCTAATAACCTGAGCCTTAAACTCCTCAGCCTTCTCAGACTCTGGGGTGCAGACCCGGACAATATGCAGTACCTCACGGAGCAGATCATCCGTCTCATTAGGCACACCATCTTCATCAGCCAGAACGAAGGTCTCAGACTCGGTATCAAACGATGTCACCAGTAGCGACAAAGCCTTGCTCATCGCAGACTTACGAAGCCTAGCCCTCAGCATCGCCAACCCCGGGACATACAGATAATCCTCTTCAGAGATAACGGTCAAAGCGAAGTTTCCTTTTGTTTCGATCTTGTTTTGCATTACAGTCTCCTTAGACTTGATATGTTGTAGACACGATTGCCTACACTCCGATTCTCCCACACGGAAGCGCAGGAGTCAACCCCGAAACCGCTGTACCGTTTCGCCGGTTTACCGGTTCAGGGTTTACTCTGAGAACCGTGTGATACTCTACTAGGAGTCAGGCAAGAGATAGACAACCCAACACCTACTACCGCTAACACTTTATGTTCCACGTGGAACCTCGGAGAAAGATATCTACCCCGCACACACACACGGCAATGTGGGGCATCGTACCTCGCCCCTCGTTTCAACGGCAACAACGCTTCGATAAGCCCCCCGGTATCCTACCCTACCCCACCCCCTCTTGCTTTTATAATATATATATATATCCTCCCCACTCACCGGAGGGTAAAAATACCTTTTATAAGAATTTACTAATATTGGGTGTATATGGTACTATATACCCTACCCAGTAGGGTAGCCTACCTTAAACCCTTAAAACTCCATAGAGAGCCTTACAGAGCGTCTGAGAGCATATTATGTCCATGTTTTACCGTCTACTACAGAATATGTCCAGTGATGCTGATCTGTATGACCAGTTAAAAGATATTCGGATTGAGACCCCTCAAGAATATCAGGATTTTGTGTCAGGCAGGATAGAACCTGTATATCCTGTTGCTTCTGTTTACGGCCCATATAAGGCCGGTAAATATCTTGTAGACCTTCTCAGGAAGAATCTTTTCAAGAAAGGTGCAAAACCCACTCCTCCTACTACGGCTATTACTACGGTAGCCAAGGAGATTGAGTCTCGCGAGACCCCGCTTCTTGAAGACTTTTCAATGCTTGATGACTTCTATTATCCCCCGCTTCTGGATCATCCTTTTGCTTTTGACAGTTATGAAGATGACAAAGCCACTATGGGCTTTCAGGATGAATCTGATCTGGCTAAAGAAGCAAAGGCTAAAAGGATCGCGGATCAAGAAAAGTTATCTAAGGCGGCTTTTAGGAGGTTAAAGACAAAATATCAGGATGAGAGAGGGTTTACCACAACAGCACCCAGAGAAGCGGCGTGGGGCGAACCTAGCGTTTTCTGGGACAGCCTTATAGATGCTTACGCAAAAAGACTTGAAGAAGGTACAACATTTGATTGGGAACCTGCTTTAAGCGACCTTGAAGATGAATTTGAAATCGAAACGTATGGTGCAAATCCCACTCCCGGAATAATTGACGACCTCTCTTTTAGAGAGTTAGCGGAGAGACACTTTCTTGGCGATTCTTTTTTGTCGCAGGCTCCCAGACCGGCTGTATATGAAGGAAGAGGTAATCCCTTTGGCCTTGACCCTGATTTTGGCGTTGATGTAGGTGAGCCTATACCGCAATTTGGGCAAAATCCTTCATCGTGGATGAGGGTATATGGGGAGGATCGAATCCTTCCGGGAAGCATAGGTGTTCCTACAGGATGGGCTGCTAATGCAGGAGGTGGTGAAGGTGTTTTTCTTGGGAGAGATTCAGATTGGTCACGCAACCCTTCGGAACATGTTAATCCTGCTCTTTGGGGTGAAGGTCATCAACCTGTTGTATATTTAGGTGACCAAGCAAATCCCACAAGGTTTCCGGGAACTACAGCGGGTGGAGGAGTAACTTCTTCGATTTCCGATGATGAGGCATCCGGGTGGGCGAGGTTCAACAGACCCGATCCAGAAGAGTTAGACAAGCCTACTGACTTTGCTTTTGAAGATGTTGGCAGGGAAATGGAAGGCGATATCTACAGGGAAGAAGGAGAACCTTTCCCAGAGTTTGGAATGGGCGAGGTTCCCGCTTCTTTCTATGCCAAAGATGTTGTTAAAAGGGAAAGATTTAATCCTAAAGTAAGCCCCGGATACGATGTTCCTGAAGGATATTATTCTTTGGCCGCTGAATTGGCTAGTGGCGACAAAGAGTTTAAAGACTATTCCAAATCAGAGCAGAAGGCTATCAAAAAGGAAATAGAATTTAGATCACTTCAATACCCTTATGTAGAAGAGGTTCTTGTTGACGAGGGTAGAGATTCAAAGATGCAGATGCTTTCTGCATCCGATCAAGGTGTAGACGTAGAAGATAAAAGGTCATTACGAGACTTTCTTAATGAAACCCCTCTCGACTTTACAGTAATAACCCAAGAGGATCGTTATGCTGATGTTCATGCGGATTATGGCGAACATGAAGAAAATGCTTTTGTTTCGCTAATTTATACAGGTCTGGGGCCGGGGGATCGCGGTTATATTCATTATGCGCCATTTAAAGAAGCATCTCCTAATAAATTAGCAAGAGGATTAGAATATCCTGCGGCATTTGTTCGATATTTTCCTAATTGGAGTGCTAATACTTTAACTGTCAATGAAGCCCAGATAGACACCAGAAACTCAAGCGAACCATTTTTAGATAAAGCGAGAGGTGGATATAACAGACTGCATGAAAAACTTGCTCAACAAACTCTTATAGATTGGGCGAAGTCTGACAAAGAACAATTAATGATACCTCTTGGGGAATATCATTTTACAAAAAATCATGACGATAGAAGATTTCGTAGATCAATAGGCGCTTATATTCAAAATGTTGTAGGAGATATTGAGGCAAGCGAGCACTCTGAACTTATTGATTCCTTTAATGCGACTGGTTCTGATATTGTAAAAAACATGACGGATGAGTTTTACGACATTTTAAACATTCGTGATAAACCGTCAAGCGATGGGCCAATGGATAGAAGCAAGTTCATAAAGGCTTATGAAAAATATTCTGCAAAGTGGAAGGATATACTGGGAGAAAGTATTGATGAAAGAGGTGATTCAAACGGAAGGAGGTTTTCTTGGCAACAACATTTTAGACCAAGTGACTTTTTCAAAAGTTTAGCAGGAACAAAAGAAAAATACACCACAGAAGATTACGAACGAATTAAGGATTCATACAATGGTCATCCTGCCGCTGATTTTCATTCATCAAGGGTTGAGTATCAAGGAAAAACAAATCATTACGATAGATACCTAAAAGCCTTAAAACATGAATTAAAGAAAAAAGGTTGGGAAGGTGAATTAATACCTGTCAATGAGTTTGAATACCATGAACAAGAGAATCCTGCGGAATACGAAGGAACCGTAAAAAGACCTACACACTTCTTGCTAAAAGCAACTCCAGAACTTAAAGACAAAATTCTAGAGAAAGGTTTTTCTATTACACAAATTCTTGATAGTATTAAGAAGCGGCAATACGCATGACAGATAAACAAGATAAATTCATAGAAGAGTATATCCGCACTGGTAATGCTACCCAAAGTGCTATCTATGCCGGATACTCTGAAAAGAGCGCCAAGGTGCAAGGCCATCAACTCAAAAACAGGTTGAGGAATGAAATTGAAGATGCCACTTATAAAGCCTTGCAGGATAAGATACCACAAGCATTGTCATGGGTAACTGAGTTAGCAGAGAAGGCAGAGAGTGAATCTGTCAGATTGGGGGCTATTAAAGATATTCTTGATAGGGCCGGTATGAAACCAGTGGAAAAAATAGAAACCACTAACATCGAAACTATGTCAGATGAGGAAATACAAAGGCAAATAGATGCCCTCACAAAACACTGAATTGCTACAACTCCTGCAAGAGCAGAAGCAGAGACAGCGATTTAACAAAATAAACTACTACGATCCCTATCCGTACCAGTTAGACTTCCACAAAACAGGCAAGGATAACTCTCAGCGCCTCCTGATGGCCGCTAACCGTATCGGTAAATCTTACTGTGGGGCGGCTGAAATGTCCTACCATCTTACCGGATTGTACCCTGATTGGTGGGAGGGGAAGAGATACGACCAACCGATTACAGCGTGGGCGGGTGGTGTATCCAACGAAACTACCAGAGATATCGTACAAGCAGAACTATTGGGTTCCCCCGACGATCCTGAAGCCTTTGGCTCCGGCTCCATTCCTCAAAAATATATAATAAAAACAGAACGTAAGCCCGGAGTACCAAACGCCAAGTCCGTAGCCCTCATACGGCACATTACAGGTGGGAACTCGTCTTTACACTTCAAAGCCTATGAAATGGGGGTGGATAAGTGGCAGGGTAGGTCAGTAGATTGTGTATGGTTGGACGAAGAACCATCCAGAGAACTCTACTCACAGGCTGTCACACGAACCCTAGACAGGAAAGGAATGGTCTATATGACCTTTACCCCGGAACAGGGCATGACTGAAACTGTTGCCAGTTTTATGAACCGTATCCAACCGGGACAATCCCTGTCAAACGCCACATGGGATGATGCCAGTGAAAGCATAACCTCCATGAAAGGGGAAAAGGGACACCTTTCAGAGCCGGTGATGCAACAGATTCTCAGCGCATACTCCCCTCATGAGAGGGAAATGAGAAGGTACGGCAGACCTTCTATCGGTTCCGGTCTGATATTCCCTGTCAGCGAAGAAGATTTGATGATTGATCCTATATCAATTGAAGAGCATTGGCCCAGAATTGCGGCTATTGACTTCGGTTGGGATCACCCTACAGCAGTAGTATGGTGCGCTGTAGATAATGAAACCGATACCTTTTATGTATATGATTGTTATAGAGCGTCAAAGGCTAGTCCGGCTGTTCACGCTGAAATGATAAAACAAAGGCCGCACTTCATCCCGATTGCCTACCCACATGACGGAAACCGCAGGGATAGCATGGGGAATCCGGGTCTAGCCGACCAGTATAGATCACTTGGTTGTAACTTTTTGCTTGAGCATTTTACCAATCCTCCGGCATTAGGGCAGACTAAAGGTTCTAATTCTATTGAAGAAGGCTTAATGGCTATGATTCAATATATGGAAGATGGTAGGTTTAAGGTATTCAACACCTTGGGCGACTGGTTTGAAGAGTTTAGGATGTACCATAGAAAACAGGGAAAGGTGGTAGCCATAAGGGATGACCTTATGAGTGCCACCCGATACGCATTTCAATCGCAAAGACACGCTATATCTGGCTCTGATCCAGAATGGACTAATGAAATAACTTACAGGAACTACGGAATTGTCTGATACAGAACAAGAATTACTATCAAGAATCCACTCTGAAATAACCGATTCTTTGGGTTATGGCGGTGAAATCTCGGATCAAAGGGAAGAGGCTATCAAGTATTACTATGCCCTCCCTTTTGGTAATGAAGTGGATGGTCGTAGTCAATACGTTGATTCTACGGTACAAGATACAATCGAATGGATTAAACCCTCTTTAATGAGGGTGTTTGCGTCTGGTGATGAGATGGTGAAGTTCACCCCTCATGGCCCGGAAGATGTTGCCGCCGCAGAGCAAGCCACTGATTACGTTAATTACGTTTTCACAAAAGATAATCCCGGTTGGGAAATTTTATATTCGTGGTTCCATGATGCTCTGCTCCAGAAAAACGGTATTGTAAAAGTATGGTGGGATGAATATCCAGAGACACAGCGTGAAGAGTATCGTGGTCTTACGGATATGGAGTTTGAAGTTCTGTCCGCCAATAAAGATATAGAAGTTATTGAGCATGAGGAATACTACGAAGAAGTAACTTACCATAATATAGTTATTCACAGGAAAGACTATAATGGAAAAATTAAAATTGAGAATGTTCCTCCTGATGAATTTCTAATTTCACGGGAAGCCAAAGGAATTCAAAACGCTAGATTTGTCTGTCACAGAGTTAGAAAAACTTTATCTGAATTAAGGGTTATGTATCCTGATGAAGATTTTGGCCCGGAAGACTTGGGTGGCGGGTATTCAGAAGAGTCATATAATGCAGAAAGATTAGCAAGATATGAGTTTGATAACTCTTCAGATATTGCTGATGGTTGGGGAGGTAATGAAGAAGAAGCCCTTAGAGAATACTGGCTACATGAATCTTTTATCAGAACAGATTATGATGAGGATGGGATAGCCGAACTTAGAAAAGTATGTAGTGTAGGAAATTATATTTTCTCTAATGACGAAATTGATAAGGTTCCTCTTGTCTCAATTACACCATTAAAGATTCCTCATAAGTTCTTTGGTATGTCTGTTGCAGACCTTGTAATGGACTTGCAGTTAATCAAGAGTACGCTTATGCGTAATCTTATGGATAATGCCTACAACCAAAACTTTGGTAGATATGCTGTGCTTGAAGGTCAAGCGAATCTGGATGATTTGCTAACCCAGCGCCCGGGCGGTGTGGTACGAGTTAAATCTCCCAATGCAGTTATGCCTTTGGCTACACCTCCGCTACAGCCTGAGTCCTTCCAGATGCTAGGCTATCTTGATGACGTAAGGGAGTCAAGAACCGGAGTAAACAAAAATACTCAAGGGCTTAATGCAGATGCCCTGACAAGCCATACAACGGCCACAGCGGTTAATGCGGTAATGAGCAATGCTCAGAGCAGGGTAGAATTGATTGCTCGACAGTTTGCAGAGACAGGCGTTAAAGAGTTAATGTACTGCATCTATGAACTACTCCTGAAAAATCAGGACAAGGAAAGAGTTGTCATGCTAAGGAATCAGTGGGTTCCTGTACGTCCTGATATGTGGAATGACAAGATGGATTGTACTGTATCTGTTGCTCTTGGAAATGGCTCAAAGGATCAGCAGATGGCTCACTTGTCACAAATGTTACAGTTTGCGGCACAGGCTATGCAGGGCGGGTTGCCTATCGTAACTCCTCAGAATATGTACAATCTTGGAGCAGCATTGGTGAAGGCTATGGGTTATCAAAATGTTGATGACTACTTGACTCCTCCGCCTCCTCCACAGTCTCAACAGCCATCTCCAGAACAACAACTTGCACAAATGGAAATGCAAGTTAAGCAGAAAGAGTTGGAAATAAAGACAGCAGACATACAACTTAAAGCCGCCAAGATTCAGCAAGAGGCACAAAAGGATGCAGTTGACGCGCAACTTAAAGCAGAAGAATTGGCCCTTGAACGCGAACAGAATAGAGCCGTAGCAATAGGATAATATTATGGCAGGTAAACTAAGAGATTGGCAGGTTCCTCAAGCAGGGTTAGGTGGTAAAATTGCTCCGAGACCGCGCTACCCCGGAAAACCAAAAGGTAAATTTTGGAACCCACCTAGTAAACCAAGCCCTGTAAGAGAACTTAATCTTATAATGATGAATCTTGACAAAGGAACAACTAACCATAAAAGAAGAAAGGTATAACGTACCACCACGATCAAGATAGGATAAATATGACTGACCAATTACGAGAGGAACAAGCACACCGCCTCCTCAATGACCCGATGTACAACGAAGCATTTGATACACTATCAGAAAATTTATTTAACACTTGGGCAAACTCAAGTGTGAACGATGTCGAAAGCCGAGAGCAATGTTGGCTTTCATTACGACTCCTTGAGCGACTACGCCTTCATCTAACCAGTATTGTTGAAACTGGAGAGATGGCGAAGAAGATTAAGGAATACCACATATAAGGAGAATTTAAATGGCGGACACGCAAGAAGCCCCGCATCCGGCTACACAGCCGATCCCTGCGCCTAGCGGAAGCATTGGTGAAGCGCAATCAGCATTACTTGGTATAATGGACTCTTATGGAGATATTCCAGAAGATAAACCAAAAACCGAGGAAGCGCAACCTGAAGAAGTTGAAGAGTCTACTGATGAATATCAAGACGAATCATCTGAAGAGGATTCTGAGGAGGAATTAGAAGAGGAGTCTGATGACGAATCTGAAGAGGAATCCGAAGAAGAGTCAGACGAAGAAGAGGACGAAGAGGAACCCGATGAAGAGACTACTTACTCTGTTAGAGTGGATGGTCAAGACATTGAGGTAAGCCTTGACGAACTTAAAAGCGGTTATAGCCGTCAGTCTGACTATACAAAGAAAACTCAAGAAATTGCAGAATACCGTAAACAGGCTGAAGCCGCGATGCAACAGGCACAGCAAGAGATACACCAGACTCAGCAATTTCGTCAGCAGTACATTGATGCCGCCTCTGCTGTAGTACAACAGCAGTATGGTAAATTAAATGAACTGGTCAATAATACAGATTGGGAACGACTTAAGATAGAAGATAGAGAAGAATATCTTACTAAAAAGTCTGAGGTTGCCGATCTTCAATCTGCAATGCAACAGGAAGAGCAACGCCTTCAGTATGCCAATGAAGAGGCTATGGCTGAAGTGCGTCAAACTCAACAGCGTATTGCACATGAAGAACGACAGAAGTTAGAGTCTATCCTGCCCGAATGGAAGAATAAAGAGTTCCGACAGAAAGCGGGAAAACAACTAACTGAGTTTGCAATTTCTCAGGGATTCACTCAACAGGAGTTAAACCAACTTACTGACCATAGATCATTACTCGTTCTTATGCAAGCCAAAGCGTTTCAAGAAATGCAGAATGCTCAGAGTGCAACTAAATCCAAGAAACTTAAGAAAAAGCCTAAGATGGCTAGTTCGGGTACTGGATCAAAAAGTAAGAATGAAAAAACAAAAGCGCAACGTACTGCAAAGATGAAGCGCCTTGGGCAGACAGGCCACGTTAATGACGCGGTTTCTCTGCTAGAGGATTTTGTTGACATTTAACTAAGGGAGGGAAATGCTATGGCAGTCCCCACAAATACTAGGGAAACCTATGGTGCTGTTGGCATCAGGGAAGACCTATCAAACATTATATATAATATCAGCCCAATGGACACTCCGTTCATTAGTGGTGTTGGTCGCGGCACTTGCGACAATACGACCTTTGAATGGCAGACTGATGAGTTGAAAACACCTGCGGCTAACCGCCAGATCGAAGGTAATGATTACGCTTCGACTGCGGCTACTGAGCCACGGCGTTTGAGCAACTACACCCAGATTTCTGCAACTCAGGTTCAGACTTCGGGTACGGCGGAAGCAGTTGACTTTGCGGGAAGAAAGTCAAGCCAAGCCTATCAGTTGGCTAAACGGGCAAAAGAAATGAAGCGTGATATGGAAACTATGCTTCTGGACGGCACTGCTAAAGTGGCCGGTTCTTCGGGTACGGCCCGAGAATCTGCTTCTTTCGCAACTTGGGTTGGCACGAATGATGCGGCAACTACGCCTATCATTGCGGCCTCCACAGGTAATGGCCTAGTCAATAACGGTGCGTCAGGCTATCCAGATGGAACGACAAGTTCCGCTACGGGTGGCGCAACCACGACTACCACTCTTGCTATGATTAACGAAGTTGTTTCTCGCGTATGGGATTTGGGCGGAACGCCTGATGTTATCCTCTGCCCGAGTACCGTTAAGCAGACCATCAGTGGAAGTGGTATTGGCGGTTCAGTTGTTGCTGACCTTCAGAAGAATGTAGGCGACAAAGCGGCTACGGCTGTGAACGCTGTTGATGTTCTGGTTACTGACTTTGGTACTTTCAAAGTTGTGCCGGATCGTTTCATGCCCGCTACTAACTGTGACTTCATTGATTATGATCTTTGGGAGATTAGTTATCTTCGTCCCTTTAAGACCGAAACTCTTGCCAAATCTGGCGATAGCGTTAAGCAACTTTTGATTGCTGAGTACGGACTTAAAGCGAAGAACGGTCTTGGCAATGGTATGATCAAGAGCGCGAAGTAGTATTGGTCTAGCCCCCTTCGGGGGGCTTTACCTTTTATAAGGATAAACATGGCTTCTAAACAATCATTTAAGAAAGCGGTAAAAGATTTAGAAAAGGGCGGGGCAAGTCCTGTCAAAACTGTTAGCAAAAAACAACCATCTTTAAAAGACCGGATGGAAAAAATTGTAAAGGGAGAAGACCCAAGGTATCATCTATGAATAAGGTAGAACAAAACTCACTCATCACTACGTTTCATTCAAGTGCTGATGAAAAAGAGTTTACTATTAATACATATCAGGATGCAAGCCCAATCCTAGAAGAAAATAAAAAAGCCTTCAACCACTACGGAGATAAACTTACTCCGGGCAAAGCGGGTGAAGGTGTTAGAGTTGCGTCGATCCCTTTAAATGTGTGGACGCAGTGGATGAAAGAAACTAATGGGGCTATTGAAAAAGACCCTAAACTAATGAAAAAGTATTTGAATGATCCAGACAACAAATACTTCCGAACTACTCCTACGAGGGTATAACTATGTGGCTATACGGAAAAGGCGTCTTAGGGCGTATACAGAGAAACTACAGCATTTTAAACCAAAACGTATTCTTTGCTAAACGTAATGTACCCTAATGGCTATAAGTAATTACACCGAGTTAACCACGGCTGTCGCTAACTGGTTGGACAGGGATGACCTGACTGACCGGATACCGGAGTTTATTGCTCTGTGCGAGACCAGATTTAATCGGGTCTTGCGTATTAGGGCTATGGAAACTTTGGATACTTCTGTATCTACTGTTGCCGGAACCAAGACAATAGCGTTGCCAACTGGATATGTCCAGATGAGGGATATTCATTTAAATACCAGTCCTATTGTGCAGTTACAGTATGTAAGCCCTGAAATAATGAACAGGATTCACGCTGGTAGTGATTCTGGAAAACCGGATGTGTACACTATCATCGGTAATAATATTTCACTGGGGCCAACCCCTTCAGCAGTATACGAAGTAAGTATGCTATATTATAAAACATTTGATGCTATTACTGGTCTATCCCCAACGAATTGGGTGATAACTAATGCACCAGATATTTACCTTTATGGAACTCTGCTAGAGGCGGAGCCATTTCTAATGAATGATGCTAGGGTGCAACTATGGGCTACAGCATTAACTCAATCTATTAACAATTTGCAGGAACAGGATAACAAAGATAGACATTCTGGCTCTGCTCTTAGGGTTATGAACACAGGCGGGTATTACTAATGGGCTTAGAAAGTGCGAATTATATAAGTGGTCTGGTAGATACAAATCCCGGCGCTACAGACAACGTATCGCAAGGCGACGATCATCTTCGTTTAATCAAAAAGGTTTTAACGGATTCTTTCCCGTCTATAGATGCGGCGGTAAATGCAATCCACACCAGCGCATCAGCGCCATCAACCGCTATATCTGCGGGGTTGTTATGGTTTGATACGAGTAATAATCTTTTAAAATTAAGAAACGAGGCAAACGATGCTTGGATTACTCTTTCTATATCTCCGGTAACATCCAATACTGTAGATATTGATGGCGGGGCTATTGACGGTACAGTTATAGGTGGCGGCACTCCAGCGGCTATTACAGGAACAACCTTAACGGGTAGCACTAGCCTAGCATTAGCAACAGGCGCTACTGTAACTGGGATAGATAATGGAGCGTTAGGCTCCAGCGCCACACTATTAGCCACGCAAGGGGCGATTAAAACTTATGTAGATGCCCAAGTTACGGCGCAAGATTTAGATGTAACGACAGATTCAGGAACGATAGATATTGATCTTGATTCTGATACTCTTACGGTTGCTGGTGGGGCGGCATTAGACACTTCCGCAACTGGAACTACTGTTACAGTCAATGTTACAGATGAGGGAATAACCAATGCAAAGTTAGCGCACATGGCGGCTAACACGGTTAAGGTAAGAGATGCTAACTCTACAGGCGATCCATCTGACAAGGCGGTAGCAAATACTGAAATCTTAATTGGTGACGGTACTGGATTTACTGCCGCCGCTTTATCTGGCGATGCCACCATGACAAACGCCGGGGTGGTAAGCGTAGTTAAAATCCAAGGGGAAGCGGTTAGTTCAACAGCCGCAACTAACGATCAATACCTTAAATATTCCAGTTCATCTAACGAATGGCAGAAGGTGGACGTTCTTGCTCCTGATAGACTGACCACTAAGGGTGATCTTCTTGTTTACAATACAGTAGACTCTGAAACTAGGTTGCCTGTTGGTACTAATGATTACTCCCTGCTTGCTGATTCCTCTGCTACTAACGGTGTAGCGTGGAAACAAGTTCCCACAGCGGGTATTGCTGACGATGCTGTTACCTATGGAAAGATGCAGGACTTGGGAACTGCTAATAGAGTTATTGGCGGCACATCAACTGGCACTCTTGCAGAGGTTCAGATTGTTGACGCAATGGTTAATGCAAGCGCGGCTATAGATGCTACCAAGATTGCTAATGGCTCTGTAACTAGTACAGAATTTCAGTACATTAATTCTCTTAGTTCTAATGCACAAACTCAGTTAGACGCTAAAGCCGCAGTCGGAACTGCTAATACATGGACAGCAGGACAGCGTGGAGAGATTACTTCTCTTACATCCGGTACAACTATCACTATTGATATGGCAAACAGTAATAACTTTAGTGTAACCCTTGCTCACAACGCAGAGTTTGCGAATCCTTCAAACGATACCGCAGGGCAGAGCGGAAGCATCTTTATCACGCAGGATGGCACTGGATCAAGAACCGCTAGTTGGGGAAGTGATTGGGATTTTGCGGGAGGAACTGCGCCTACTTTGAGTACGGCGGCAGGATCGGTTGATCGAATTGATTACGTGATCCTCGACGCGTCGAACATCCACGCCGTTGCGACGTTGGCGTTAAGTTAATGCCAATAGGCTCCAACATACTTGCTGGCGCATCTGGTCAGGCGACTGGCTATGACATAGAACAGTCAGTTCGGTTTGATGAAGATAATTCTTCAGCATATTTATACCGAACTCCTAGCGGCGCAGGAAATAGAAAAACTTTTACAATATCTTTTTGGTTTAAGTATTGCCCCAATGCAGACACCGGAGACTTTTTTATCTTTGAAGCAGGAACTGGAAACAGTCCTGCCAACTATTGTTATTTAGAGATTTATCAAGAAAAACTTTATTTCCGTGATGCAACCAGTGGTTCATCAAATTGGGAGTTTCAAACGTCGCAACTTTTTAGAGATGTAAGCGCTTGGTATCATTGTGTTATTGCTGTAGACACTACGCAGGCAAGCAGTGGTAACCGTGTAAAAATTTATTTAAATGGTTCTCAAATTACTGCGTTTGGAACCGAAACACAGCCTTCGCAAGACTACGACAGTTATGTAAACAACACCGTACAACACGCTATAGGCGCAAGCAAACTTGCGTCAAACCATTATTTCGATGGTTATCTTGCAGAGTTCCATTTAATCGACGGCACTGCCCTTACACCCGCATCTTTTGGTGAAACCAACGAAGATACTAACCAATGGCAAGCCATTAAGTACGCAGGAAGTTACGGCACTAACGGCTTCTATCTAAAGTTCCAAGACTCATCTGCATTAGGCGATGACTCTAGCGGCAATACCAACGACTTCTCTGCAACTAATCTGGTTGCTACAGATCAGGTACTTGATAGCCCGACGAATAACTTTGCTACGCTTAATGGTGTATTTGTTTCTGCGTCAGGGTCGGGAAGAGAATCTACTCTTTCAGAAGGTAATTTAAAAGCAACTACTCCCACAACCGGCTCTGGTTACAACGGCCCCGCAATGGGAACGATGGGAATGTCAAGCGGTAAATGGTATTTTGAATGGTACATAGGATCATCAAACTATCCCGCTGTTGGAATCGCAAAAGCAGACTACAACACTGGTTACGCCCAAACTAATGTAGGAAATAGAGTTTGGCTTGATGGCGGTGACTTATATGGCACGGGATCATCAGCATCTGGAACAACATACACAACTGGAGATATT
>VTLG01016587.1_pt1 | contig 23958 bp, 32 predicted proteins | sample 4694571 | NCBI WGS metagenome assembly VTLG01 (sample SAMN12604809, study PRJNA352737) | marine metagenome | biome: ENVO:00000447; feature: ENVO:00000209|ENVO:00000569|ENVO:01000036; material: ENVO:00002151; isolation source: viral sequences binned using virsorter ...
AACTAAAAATTATTGTATCCGACTTGGAGATGTTATTGTCTGCACTCAAAGCAGAGGTATACTCAGACACTGAGTCGTATAGATATGATGACATACAACCACATGAAATGGATTATGATGAAGAGTTCGAGGGAACATGAATGTAAGACTTGTCAGTATCACACCTGACGCAGAAAAAACAATGGCATACATTGCCAGAGTTTCAAATCCAAGTAATCAAGAGAACGAAAAGTATGCTGGTCTCTTGAAGTATTGTATCGCACATAATCATTGGTCTGTATTTGAGCAGTCCTCTATGACACTTGAGATAGAGACCACTCGTGCTATCGCAGCACAGATTCTTAGACACAGATCATTTACCTTTCAAGAGTTTAGTCAGAGATATGCAGATACTAAATTACTTGAAGCAATAGAACTACCAGAACTTAGAAGACAAGATAGTAAGAATAGACAGAATAGTATTGATGATTTAGATTCAAAAGTGGTGGATAATTTGAACAAACAAATGATCACTTTGTTTAGTTCTGCTTACGCCCTGTACAATCAGATGTTAGAGAAAGGTGTAGCAAAAGAATGTGCAAGAATGGTGCTACCTTTATGTACTCCCACGAAAATATACATGACAGGTTCATGTAGATCATGGATACATTATATAAATTTGAGATCAGCACATGGTACACAACTTGAGCATATGAAAATAGCAAAAGAATGTGCATGTATATTTGCAGGGCAGTTCCCTGCTGTGGCAGAGGCATTAGGATGGCGACACGAATCGGTGGAGTAAATCTATCAAAGAATGGTTCGTTCGCAATCATAGAAGATGGGTTCATAGATTTTTATCTGGAAGAAGAAAGAGTTACAAGAATAAAGAGAGACCGTAGTGCTAAAGCAACAGCAGAGAAGTATGCTGATGGTATAGATGCAGTCGCTATCGTGGACTGCTACACAAAATATTATCCAAAAAAGTTTATACTCAGAACAAAAGAAAAAGAGAACCTCTGTAGAATATTTCGCAACAAAGGTATCAAGATACTAGATTACAGACAGAGACATCATGAGTGTCATGCTGCAAATGTATTATTCAACTCACCTTTCACAGATGCTGCTGTCCTTATTATGGATGGTAAGGGTTCAGTGCATGACCACAATGGACTTAGATTTTGTGAGACCGAAACAATTTTTGATAATATGAATCCAGTATTCAAACACTACTCTACGTTTTGGAGTGAGAGTGAGTGTGCAAAACTTGATGAACCTTATTGGGATGACAATAACTTCTACAGTGATAGAACAAGTATAGGTCAAGCATTTAGAAGAGTATCAAGAGAGTGTGGGTTTGATGAACTAGATGCAGGTAAAACCATGGGTCTGTCTGCTTATGGATCTGGTGATATCAATCTATTCAATGAAGAGTATGGTCACAGTGTCTGTAGTAAAGACTTGTATGCAGAGAGAGATAGCACTGGTTACTACGGACCTTCTGTAAAACCAGAAGATCTTGCTTATAATTTACAAAAATCAGCAGAGAGACATGTGAAATTCATGATCAATAAAACAATTGAGTTGACTGGTAAAAATAATATTTGTGTATCTGGAGGTTTTTTCTTGAATTGTGTGGCTAACTATAGTATAATAAAGAATATAGATGTGAATCTATATGTAGACCCTCTCGCTTATGATGGTGGTCTAGCAATCGGTTCAGCATTATTAGCATATTATGAACATTTTTGTGACAGACCCAGACCCTGTAGTCTCGGCTCAGTGCTTGCCTGATAAACACATTGTCAAGATGCCATTGGAAACATGTCAAATGTTATCCATTGTTGCATCTAAAAAGTGGGGTCATGACTTTGGTACACTTCCTAAGTTAGATGGCACCCCATATCTTACTGACAAAGGTGCATTTCGTAATCATCCATGCACAATATGGGCACAGGATAATTACGGATGGTTGATACAACATGGACTTGCACTATGTGCTGAGTATACTCACAGATATGGCAAGACACACAGTTGTCAGCACACCATCGAACATGCTGACAAAATATTCCCTCAGAACAATGATCTCCCTAAAACCTTCACGAGAGCGATGCCTGAAGAGTGGAAATTTGACTCAAGCATTGACACTTTTTCTGCTTACAAGACTTACATTGCGAGCAAACCTTGGGTTGCAACTAATTATCTTCGTGACCCATCCAGAAAACCAAATTGGGTATGACCTATGACATTTCTTTCCTGTCCACCAGTATACTTTTTACCAGGTACATGGGAATTGAGTTGTGAAACACCAATAATTCCACATCTCACACTAAATCCAAACTACACCTTTGGTATCTCAATTGCAGTCATTACTGTGCTGCTTGCAGCGTATGGAATATACAAAGGATTCTTTGACAACAAGGCACTGAAAGATCCTTGGGATGATCACGATGATTGATACTCTATACCTAGGTCCTGAATATGATTTGTCTCACATAGAGGGAGACACTGTAAATACAATGGAAGTTGCTCAATTGTTAGAGAAACGTAAGGTTGTAGCAATCTATCAGGGTAGATCAGAAGCAGGTCCTAGAGCATTAGGTAATCGTTCAATCGTTTATGACCCAAGAGATCCAAATGGCAAAGATAGAATCAATATAATAAAAAACAGAGAACCATTCAGACCTTTTGCAGGTAGTGTGTTACTACCTCATGCACATAAGTGGTTTGATATGGCAGGGTTAGATGAATCCCCCTTTATGATGTATGCACTCGATGCTTTACCACATACCTATGATAAGATACCTGCTATTCTACATGTAGATAATACATGCAGAGTTCAAACAGTAGGACTCAAAGATAATACTAATTACTATCAGTTGATTGATTCATTCTATCAACTTACTGATGTGCCAATATTATTCAACACATCATTCAATTTAGCAGGTGATCCATTGGTGGAGACACCAGAGGATGCTATCGAATGCTTTGAGTGTAGTGACATCGACTACATATATTTTCCAGAGGTGCAAAAACTCAGGGGAAAATGACAATTCAATTACATGATAGTGGAAAAAAAATCTCGGCAAAATTTTCTGTCCTAGGGTTGAACCTATCAAACAATGGATCGATATGTGTGCTGAGAGATGGTGTCATACAATTTTACATAGAGTCTGAGAGAATTACGAGAAGAAAGAGAGACTCTGCTATAAGATCTATACTAAAGTATGCACATAATATAGATGCCATAGCAATATGTGATTCATTCTGGGAGAAAGACTCAAAGAGATTATTGTCTGCTCTTGATCTAAGTTTATCTAAAAAAATGTTTCCTGATGCCAAGGTGTATGATTATAGACATCAACATCATAAGTGTCATGCAGCAACAGCATATTATAATTCTGGATTTGATGAAGCAATTGCAATTGTGGTAGATGCTAATGGATCAAAAACTGATCAAGGTATAGAGATAGAAACAGTTTATCATTTACCCACATGGAAAGTATTACACAAAAAGTATTTCACACAAGATGACATAGGTATTGGTAAAAAATTTCAACAAACATGTGTAAACTATGGGTTTGATGAGGAGGACGCAGGTAAGGTGATGGGTATGGCAGCATACGGAAAACCTGAGGCATTCTACTTACAAAAATTATGGGAAGAGAGAGCACTATATCTTGCAAAATTTTGTAATGGTAAACCCATAGTATTATCAGGTGGATGTTTTCTAAACTGTGTTGTAAATTATAAATTACGTAAAGAACTTGATGTACCCATACATGCTGAACCAATAGCACATGATGGTGGTACATCTATAGGAGCTGCTTATCTTGCCTACGCTGAAAATTCTTGACATAAGCACAACCATAGGTTGTAATCTATCTTGTAAAGGATGCAATCACTTTAGTAATTACTTTCATCCTAATAGTAGGTTGGATACTGATGCACTCATAAAAGATATAGAAACTATCTTACCAAGACTAGATATTGGTAGAGTATCTGTAATAGGTGGCGAACCATTACTCAATCCAAGGTGTGAGGAGATAGTCAATGCATGTAGATCACATACTAATTCTCCTGTGTATCTTTACACCAATGGTTTACTTCTCTTTCAAAATGAAGACTGGATCAGAAAAGTATTAGAAGATCCTAGGGTGTTTCTTCGCATTAGTATACATCTCAAGGAAGTGGAAGATATAATAAAGAAATTCAATCATCCTAAGGTACTGGTAACCATACATCACACTGGTCAGGATAGGTGGTTCAATTCAATCAAGAAGAGAGATGGTAAGGTATATCCATACAATCAGGGGAGTATAGCAAAGAGTTATAAGGTATGTTCTTGCCCTAATACACAACTATTCAGAGGTAAATTGTGGAAGTGTCCGAACACTGCTTTCCTACGAGAACTGCTGTCTGTGACAGAACAGAGTGATGCTGAAGAGTGGCAAGAATATCTTGTGGATGGTCTCCCTGTAGATTGTAGTGACGATGAGTTGACAAAGTTTTGTGAGCAGAGTAGACTACCTGATAAAGTATGCAACATGTGTACATCTAAACCTTTACACTTCAGTGCTGCTATACAGGAGCGTGGTAAACGTAATGTTATCATCTCTAAATAAAACACTCGCAATAACTCATGCCAACATACCCATTAAAAAATTTGAAGACAGGTGAACAGAAAGAACTCACTATGTCTATGAAAGAATATGACCAGTGGAGAAAAGACAACCCAGACTGGGATAAAGACTGGTCTAAGGGAGCAGGGGGTGTAGTTAGTGCTACAGGTGACGTGTATAGTAGAACCGATGGAGGATGGAATGAGGTTCTCTCAAGGGTGTCAGAGATGCCAGGTTCAAAGGTAAAACCACAAAAAATTACACACACATAAGATGCCAGCACGTAAAAAGAAGATGTCCACCAGTGTTGGAGCTGGTATGACTGCGAAACAAATGAAGAGGAAGAAGCCATATAATTCTGACATGATGGTTGATATTCAACCCATCACAGAAAACCAGAAGCATGCCTTCGCATCATATCAAGAGGGTAAGAACCTTTTTTTATACGGTGCAGCAGGTACAGGTAAAACATTTATAACTCTTTATCAAGCATTGAAAGAGGTGCTTGATCCTATGACACCTTACAATAAGGTGGTATTAGTCAGGTCACTTGTGTCAACTAGAGAGATAGGTTTTTTACCAGGTGATCACGAAGATAAGTCAGCATTATATCAGATACCATATAAAAATATGGTCAAGTATATGTTTGAGTTGCCCACAGACAATGAGTTTGAGATGTTATGGGGTAATCTCAAAGCACAAGAGAGTGTAACGTTCTGGTCTACCTCATTCATCAGAGGTACAACACTAGATAATTCTATTGTGATAATAGATGAGTCACAAAACTTGAATTTTCATGAATTAGATAGTATAATAACAAGAGTAGGTGAAGATACCAAGATAATGTTCTGCGGAGACGTAGCACAAACTGATCTTATAAAAACTAACGAGAAGAATGGCATCCTTGATTTTCAAAAGATCATCACTCGTATGCCTGAGTTTGATTTAGTTGAATTTGATGTCAGTGACATCGTAAGATCAGGTCTTGTCAAGAGTTACATCACCTGTAAAATAGAACTAGGTATGTAATGTTCAATCATGTAGAATGTGATCTTCCTACGCTGACTAGGAAGAGTATTGATGGAGTTCGATACTACAATGTCAATGACAGACCGATGGTGTCCATCACCTCTGTCACTTCTCACTTCAACAAACATATATTTGTTGAGTGGAGAAAGAAAGTTGGTGATGCAGAGGCAAATAGAATTACGAAACGTGCTACCACTAGAGGCACTGCCACACATGAACTGATAGAGAAGCATCTATTGAATGAAGAGGTTGTATTAGACAATCCTAGCACCAAGATGTTGTTCACTCAAGCAAAAAAAGTGTTACAAAATATAAATAATATCTACGCACTAGAAAAAAGTTTATACAGCAACGAGTTGGGTGTTGCTGGAACTGTTGATTGTATAGCAGAATATAATGGTGAACTATCCATTATTGATTTCAAAACTGCAGCGAAACCCAAACCAAGAGAGTGGATAGAGAATTACTTTGTACAAGCAGCAGCATATGCTTGTATGTTTTACGAAATAACTGATATACCTGTAAAGAAACTTGTTATTCTCATGACTTGTGAGAATGGAGAGGTGACTGTTTACGAAGAGTATGATAAAATGAAGTATATGAAACTATTAGTCAAGTACATCGAAAAATTTGTAGAGGACAAACTCAATGGCAACCAAAACTAAAGCAAAAACTAGGTCTGAAATGAGGGCAGTGTTGAAGAACAAGTTTCTTTGTCAAGATAAGTTTACTAATGACATAGAGAATCTTGTCCAAAACAATTTGGATATGAATTACATTGAAGCAATCTGTCATTACTGTGAAGAGAATAGTATAGAGATAGAATCAGTTGGTAAGTTGATCACTAAACCAATGAAAGAAAAGTTGAAAGGAAATGCAATGAACCTAAATTACTTGAAGAGAACTTCAAGAGCAAAGTTTATCATCTAATGTTGTGGCATGGTCAAGAGATTGACACTGATATAAAACAAAAAGAAAAAATGATGGGTGCCATGCGTATCAAGCATGGTCTTGATGAGTTGATGTATAAGGTAAATTACATCAGGAAACAAAAAGGATTTTGGATTAGTAACTTCAAAAAAGTTACAGACAAAGAGATAAAGATATTAGAAAAAGAGAGACCTACAACTAGAGTTCTTGCTGTTCACACCATGAACGGATGTAATCTTAGTTGTAAGGGATGTAATCATAATAGTAGTCTTCTTGGTATAAAGAGTGGACTAGACATAGATCAACTACTCAAAGATCTTGAAGAGGTTTTACCTAAGATATATGTGTGGAGTCATGTCAGTATCATAGGTGGTGAACCATTACTTGAACCTAGAACAGAGGAGGTAACAAGGAGGACAAGAGAATTAGTTGTGAGCACAGGGCAACCATGTGATGTCAAGTTGTTTAGTAACGGTTCAAGATTGATGCAGTGTAAGGAGTGGATAGTTGACGAGATGCTGAGAGGAGTTGATTTCAGACTCACATTTCATAGAACATGGTACAGCACCATTGGTAGAAAGGAGTGGGAAAATGCATATGATTTTATACTGTACTGTAAGGATAGAGGTGTAGACACAGACAATAGACTAGAGTTTTCAGAGGCAGCAAGGTATCCTAATGGTGACAAGCGAGAGTGGTTTGATATTTTGAGATATGAAATAACAAATGATAGTGTGAAATATTATCCATGGGAGCAAGGAGATCCTGATCAAAGTTTCAAACACTGCACATGTCCAAATGCTAATTTTTACAAGGGTAAGATGTGGAAGTGTAGTATGATTGCATATCTAAGAGAATCACTAGAGGCATCGAATCAATTAGATGACCCTGCATGGGCAAAATATTTGGAGTATGAACCACCAGAGGATTTGCAACAGGCAGTTGATGAGGTCACTAAACCACATTGGATTTGTGAGATGTGTCCTTCAAACCCAGAGTGGTACACCGCTAATGTGCAACTCAATCCAAAATTGAAGAGGAATGTATGAATAAACGAGAGTATATTGAAGCATCCTCTAGACTACATCGTAAGAGAAGGAAACAAGGACGATGGTCTCCCTTTAGAGAGTTTATAGAATACTATCATGAAAACTTTCAACCACAACCAAGTGATGTCTATGAAAGGTCGCTAGAGAAACCAACTTTCAGGATGTTGAGTATTCATTCTCACAATGGATGTAACCTAGCATGTAAGGGATGTAATCATCACAGTGGTGTGCTGGCACCAGGCAGTGACCTATCAATAGACTCTCTACTAAAAGATTTAGAGATACTACTCCCTAGAATACATGTGTGGTCACACGCTAGTGTGCTTGGTGGTGAGGCACTGTTAGAACCAAGAAGCGAAGAGGTATTGAATCTTCTTGAAGATTACTATCAGAATAAAGTATTCATCAAAATATTTTCCAATGGTTTACTTCTACCAAGGAATCAAGATTGGATACTAGAACACATGAAGAGGGGAACCATACTAAGAATAAGTTTACATCAAAGTCCATTGAATAAGGTAGGTAGAAGAACATATGATAATGTACATGATCTAATCAAGGTGGCAAAGCAAGAGGGTATTGATCTAAAAAATACTCTTGAGATATCAGAACCATGGGACGACTGGTGGTTCGATCTGCTACAATGGGATGGAAAGAAGTTCTATCCATGGGAGAGTGGTAGTGCAGAGGAATCATTTTCATATTGCACAGCACCCAATCTTCAGTTATACTCAGGTAAACTATGGAAGTGTCCAAGTATTGCTTACTTACATGAGACACTGACATCCACAGGTCAATTAGATGATCCAGAGTGGCAAAAGTATTTGAACTATTATGCAACACCGATTGATGCACCGATAGAACAACTTTTTGCTATGGCACATCAAGTTATTACACCACATGAAATTTGTACCAAGTGTAATGCCGATCCTGTATGGTATAGAGCAAACAAACAATTATCAGGAGTGAAGAAAGTTGCCCCTCAGTATGACACCATTTGATACCTACAAACAATACCTTGCATTCAAGAATCACTTCACGAAAGAGAAGTATGATTATCATAGGTATGGAGGTAACTCAAGGGCAAAGATAGATTCTTTCTACAAGAGAAAGGATCGATACTTCTTTGAGAAAACTTCAAGAAAGTACAAGGATGATGAGGTATGTGACTTCTTCCTTGCTAACTTTGTAGATACAGATAATCCACAGGGTGTGTGGATAGGTAACATGATAAGGTCAGGAGAGGTTATCTACAAAGACTGGCAGAGAAGACAACAAAGTTTGTTTTACAATTTCAAACAAAGTTCTGAGAATATGTTCTCAACATATAATCTAGAAGAATTTTTTGATGCATCAAAAGGTCACCCACCCATACTCAAGGAACACTTGGCAGGTAACGTAAGTGTAGAGGATATGTGCATCTATGAAAAGTTATTTTCATACTGTAAGGATTATGATGTCAAGATAAATGACCCCATATGGAAATCAGTTGGTATGAAAATTAGGAAGTATCTACCATTTCTAAATATTGACAAGAAAAAATTTAGGGAGCACCTTTTGAGTCTATGAGTGAGTTTTTTGAATCAGAGACTGTAAGAAACGAGATGCAAGACATCCAAGAGATGCAAAAAGAGTTGATGGATGTTATAATAAAGTTTCCATACCTTAGTAACGAAGCAAAAGTAATTCACATTGATACTGTCAAAGAACTCATAGAGAAACAACAGATAATGTGGACAAGAATGACTCTATCAGAAGACTCTGAAGCGAGAAGAATGGTAGAGAAAATTCAGAGCAATGCAGAGGACATGGGGTTTGGAGATTCTGACATGGGAACTGTCTTCTCCAACATGAAAAAAGTTCTCAATGATATACAATCCCAAATGAAAAAGTAATGTCATTTTTGATTCATAATTTACCACCGTACTCGGTGTATGTGAAAAAGGAATTTTTATACGACCATCAAAAAGGTCATGGTGAGATCACACCTGGCACATGGATATCAGTCAAGAGTGTGCAGCACAAAGCATTGTACTTCGAGACACTGCTGTCTGATTACGGTGCACTCTTCGACAAGTTACCAATCAGTGCTTTCGTATGGAAAAAGGATTATGATGTTGATAATCAATTACCTCTTGATCATCTACAGATTTGGGACTGCTTTGATTATGATCTGACTGTCATAGAGAAACCATTACTCAATCGTTGTGAGTTCTTTGGTAAAGATAAACAGATGCACAAAGGACAATACTGTCTGACAATAGATAATTGTCACGCTCAATCATCAACACTCAATACAAACTATAGTCAAGATGATCCAGAACATAAGTCATTCAATCTCATAGCATTAGACAATGGACAGTTTGCTTTACAACCAAACAACAGAATCATATGGAAGGATCAGAGTCTTATATCTGACAATACAATACAACCAGACTTTGAGGTCTGCTCACAGAACTACATGGTAGAGAACTCTGACAAGTGGTCTGTAGGACACACAACAGAGTGGTCATATAAATCAAAGTGTGAACAAGATGAAGATATACTTTGATGGTGGGTCATGGTGTTGGGGTTCTGAATTAGAAGACCCCACTCAATCAAGATATAGTAAGATAATATGTGATCATTATGGTATAGATGAGTATAATATATCAAAGAGAGGTGCATGTAATTCTCGTTTGACTAGACAACTACTGGTGGATCATAAAAATATCAAGGAGTTTGATTTAGTCATCATACAACTTACATACCCACAGAGACAGGAATATTATGATAAAGAAAAGAAAAAATTTGTGAACAATAGAAACTGGGTTGATGTTGCAAGAATACCGATAGAAGAATTACGCATTCCACATCTACATAGATGGAATCCTGATCGCAGAAAAGCAATACTTGAAAATACTGAACTCAATCCCGTTGACAAAGCGTGGTTAGATTACTACAAGTATGTTTATGAGGATGAGTATGGTGATGCATATGAAGACATGCATGCTACTGCAATTAGAAGTTATTGTAAAGCAAACAATGTTCCCTTGATACTCGCTACAATAAAAAATAAAAGAAAATCTAAGTTAGTATATGACATATATTGTGGTGATGTACCAAGGCATTCTAAGGGACATCCCACTAAAGAGGGTCATGCCATTCATGCTAAACAGATGATTGATTTCTATGAAAATACCCTGTTGACAAAGCATAAATAGTATACTATACTAAACTTGCGTATGCAAGGTGTTAATCCACCAATCTATTCAATACGACGAATACTACGAGTCAAATTTATGACATTTGCAAATCTAAAAAAACAATCTCGCCTTGGTAGCTTGACCTCCAAGTTGACCACTGAGATAGAGAAAATGAACAGCAAAGGCACAAGCGGTGCCGACGACAGACTATGGAAACTAGAGGTCGATAAAGCAGGTAACGGTTATGCTGTCATCCGTTTCCTACCTGCACCTGACGGAGAAGAACTACCATGGGCAAAAGTATGGTCACATGCTTTCCAAGGACCTGGTGGTTGGTACATAGAGAACAGTCTTACTACTCTTGGTGGTAAAGATCCAGTATCTGAGTACAACCGTTTGCTATGGAACAGTGGCAACGATGCAGACAAAGACCTTGCACGTAAGCAGAAGAGGAAACTCACATACATTAGTAACATCTATGTTGTGAAAGATCCTACTAACCCAGAGAACGAAGGCAAAGTATTCTTATACAAGTTTGGTAAGAAAATCTTTGACAAACTCACAGCAGCGATGCAACCTGAGTTTGAGGATGAGGAAGCGATTGATCCATTTGATTTTTGGAAGGGTGCTAACTTCAAGTTGAAAGCAAAGAACGTTGCGGGGTATCGTAATTACGATTCATCTGAGTTCTCTGCTACCAGTGCACTACTAGATGACGATGATGCTCTTGAAGCATTATGGAAGAAGCAGTACTCATTAGAAGAGTTCACTACTGCTGATCAGTTCAAGTCATATAGTGATCTTGAAAAAAGATTGAACGCTGTGTTGAATACATCTCGCCCACCAATAGCAGCAGAGGTTGCAACTGAAGAGGAAGAGATTATAACTGCACCACAAACAACTGTGACTGCAAGTGCTACACCAACAACTGGTACTGATGATGATGCTCTATCATACTTTCAGCGTTTAGCAGAAGAGTAATGGAATACGTCTCATTTTCAGAGACAATCGGAGTCTACGATGGAGATCAATCTGTCGTAGACTCTTGTTTATCTTATGTGTATGAACTCAGGGACTCATGTCCTGAGTCAGATGGTAATTCAAACTATGGTGGATGGCAAAAAGATATAGACCATCCAATAAAAAAAATAATTGAAGATGAGTTTAGAAAATACGTCAAAGCATATATGATAAGAGAACCATATTGGTTGTCATTTAATAAGTTTTTTTGTAATATCAATCCACCAGGTGCATCTAACACTATGCATCATCATACCGTTGGAGAATTTAGTGGTGCCTTCTGGTTGAAAGCAGATAAGGGGGCAGGTGATTTGATAGTGATGAATCCATTTCCAAATAATTTTATCAATACATGCACTATCACTAAAAAAGATTATAATGCTATGTATTTCACACCTAAATCAAATACAGGTGTGTTTTTCAACAGTAATTTAATACATCATGTGGACATCAATAGATCACAGACAGACAGAGTGTCTATTGCATATCACATAGGAGTTCATTATCTGTAGGGAAAATCAACTTTTGATTACAAAAATTCGGGAAAAAAAACTCCGCCAAAAAATTGATCTTAAGGTTTTTTTATGATATTCGTAAATGGAGATAGTATCACTTTTGGTTGTGAATTGTCAAATGATGATTTATCTTATATAAAGGCAAATAGGTATACACACCATATTTCGGAAAATTTTGGTGAAGTAAAAAATATATCAAATAAAGATTATAATAATGATAGGATATGTAAGCTATCCATAGAATGGTTAGAAAATAACCCAAAACCAGATTTTGCCATAATTCAATGGAGTCCTGAAAAACGATTTGATTGGTATGACGGTAAAACTTGGACAACTATATCTCCTATGGCAGCAGCATCGAGAAACTTCTATAATAATCAAAAATTTCAAAAACTAAAACCGATACCTGCTGCAGTTGCATATTATTCGGAAATCGATAATATCCATATGAGTCAAATGAAGATGTGGTCAAATGTTCATCATCTAGAATGTTATTTGGAGAAAAGAGAAATACCTCATTATTTTTGGTATGGTAAGGGAAACCCGAAAAAATCAAAGAAATTGCCTGATTTGAATATTACATATAGAAACTTATCTAAGTGGAAGGACATGTATGAAATGTGTGATATAATAGGTAATAAAACAGAACACCCAGAAAATTATCCTTCATCAGCATCAAGAATAATTACTAATAATTGGGGTAGTAATAATGGTGTTCACCCAAATGAAAATGGACACAAGATTATTGCGGAGCATATAAGTGATTTTATTAAATGGTGATAGTTGGTGTTGGGGGTATTCCTTAGATAATAGAGAAGATAGATATGGTTCTGTCTTATCAAGAATGTTAGGACATAATTATACCGATCTTTCAATGCATGGGTGTAGTAATAGAAGGATTGTAAGAACTACATTACAGCACGATATAAGAAAATATGATTTGGGTGTGATTTGCATGACATTCAAAAATAGAACAGAATTTCACATAGATGGTAAGTGGGAGAACGTAAATCCTGGCAGAGAGAAGGGAAAAAAGTTTTTTGATTATTATAGAAATTATTATAGTGATGAGTATGGTGAATCTGATGAATATATTTTCAGACAAGCGATTATAGACCACTTCAAAGTGAATAATGTGAAACTAATATTACTCACGGTTGCAAAAAACTCAAAATTAAAGTATGATCTAAATATAAACACTTCTGACATACCTCTGGGTGCTTCTCTACACCCTACAAAAGAGGGTCATGGCATAATTGCATCAAAAATTTATGAAACGTATAGTAAAGTGGTTCAAGATTCGCTATAAAATGTGGAAATTGCGTCGTGAAGACCCTTACATCTATGAAGAGTAAACCAACCTTATTATTAAATCCTGGCGTGGGATGGTCAGGAACAAGTCCATTCTTATATACTCTCGCATATCAAAATAATTATGCACATCAGGGTCATTACAAAGAAAATTGGTACCTGTCTAGGTTGGAGAATGATCAAAAATTAGAAAACCATTATAAAAGTACAGTAAATAAAAGACCATTAGATCATCCCATGGGTAATGTCTTATCAGTGTCAAATAGGTTTGCACAAAATACAAATTTGAGATTGATAAGAGACTATCCAAATAGCATTGAAAATTATATATCATATTTTACTGAACACTATAATAATGTGAAGAATACATATACAGCAGTCTGTGATTTTTCAAATGCCAATGTGAATTTATCTCAAAGTTTTCTCGAATCAATATCGAAGAAACTATTAGAAAATTTTGAAATAAAAGTTACTTTTCAATTCCGTGATCCTATTAGAAGATTTTTTTCAGAAACTGGATCATTGTTTACTGGTTCATCAAAGGTATATAAAGATTTTATGGAAAAATTATATACAGAGAGAAAAAAACATAAAAAATTATTTTTTTACTTTTTGAGGAATCAATACTTTAATCCAAATTGCGAATATGTAGATTTATACAAGAAATATTCATCTGTATTTGGAAAAGAAAACTGTTATTATATTATAATGGAAGATTTTTGGGATGATAAGCAAAGAGACGTTCAACTTGATAAATTGTCAAATTTTCTAAATTATAAAATTACAAAAATTCATGAAAATGCATATGTTCCTGATATGGGTTCAAATGCTCCGAAATATGACTATCTTAGAGATCAATGGGAATCAGATATTGAAGATTTGACAGAATCTGACATAAAAAAATCTATGAATTACATGAAGCACTTCTATGATAATTTTGAAAATTATTTTGGATATATCCCTTTATCTTGGAGAAATAATTCTTAGATTTTCTGCTTTCTTCAATTTTCTATTTACAAACTGAGAACTGTCGGTATATGTCATGATTTGTCTCATATCATCAATGATTGTTCCCACATATTCAGATCGTAAAAGGTTTATAACTCTTTTATCATCATTTTTCTTGATCTCATAATCAAGATAAGAAATTGAGATGACGCTATTGACATCACTTCTAATCCCATCAGTCGAATATGAATATGTAAAATCAGAGTCAACTACTAATCCTTTTTGAAGTAGAATATTACCCTCTATATCTCTTATTTCATTTGTTTCATAATGATGAATTTGTGACAATTGAATAGGATCATACTTATTGTCAAGATATTTTCTAAAATCCCTTTGACCCATAGGCCACTCATTTTGCACATTAATAATATTATTAGATATAAGCACCACCCAGTCTAATCTTTCATTTTCGTAAATTTTATGAGCAACATTATCAGGTCTGTCGTCACCCTCAATGTAATATTTTGAGAATGCTGTTACATTGCCATATATGTCGTCACGAATTTTTCCTCTTTTGAAGAGATTCTTGAGCACAATAGTGTCATTACTCGAATTTCTCTTATCAGAAAATGAGGGTAACTCTACGTTTGGATACAGGTCGAAATAGTTCATTAGAATCCTAGGTCATCATCGGTTATGCTGTTATTACCAGTTAAATTTGTACCCAAGTCGGTAATACTTGGATCCAATGCGGTAAGGTCTGGATTATAATCATTAGCAAATATAGGTGTGAGTTCATTGAATGTTAAACCCATTGTGCTTCTGACTGGCATTGAAAATGCATCTTTATCTTCATATGACTGATAAACACCATCAGGAGTGAAACTTACCTGACATGATGTCAAAGCACATATCTTGAATGTATTCAAACCTTTTATTCTTCTGCTGTTATTCATATAACACAATCTAAAGATATTAGGAGAACTCAAAAATAAAGTTCTACTTGCATTTGCATTTCTCTTATGAGGTAACATTCCTTGTCTAAACCATCTCTGTATTTTTCTTACCATTATTGCCTCTTCTCTACCATTGGGTGCAAAATCAAAATTGAATGAAAATGTTCTTAGTTGAGGTCCTCCAAAAAGTAATTCCAAGTTAGGATTTATCGCTGCTCCTGTCTGTCTGGTAATAAATTGATCAACATCTACATTTATCCCAATTCTTGATAAAACAGATCTTGCAATTACAGCGTTGAGTATATTAGCGGACGTTGCTGCTCCATCCTCTTGATTTTGTAAATCTTCTTTGAGGGCACCGAATGTTTTTGATGTTTGACTTGCTGTATTACCAATCAAATCACTCAATCCCTTCCCTTCTGTAAGCATATTTCTTAATTGTCCAGTAGCAGCAGAAAATGCACCCATTTCAACTGCGTTTGCTCTGCCCTCACCCCAGTTTACACCGTTGCTTACATCAAGTCTATTTGGTATTGGTAAAAAACATGAACCATGTCTTTCTTCAACAGAGACTGTTTGTTCATTGGGATTTCCGTAAATATCTTCGGGTGCTGTTACAAAAGTGCCAGAATTATTTCCAATACTTGATCTTCTTTCTAATCCTTCAGTTATGTTACCTGCTAATGAAGTATCTACACCTTCATCTCCACCTGGTTGTGGTGGTTTGTATGAAAATTGCTCGATATACATGTAATCTTGTGATCCATTAAATTCTCCGTCTGCACTCCCTACCATCATATCGATTGGATACTTTAATTGCTCATCATTGAACATTGGATTGGAGAAAATTTGTTCTGGTGTGACCTCATCGGGTTCACTTTTAGAATCATCATCATTATTATTAGTATTGACCTCTTTTGGATCTATCGATATATCATTGATATTAGTACCACCTGCAGCTGCATCGAAACGATTGTTCCTAACGAGAGCCTCATCAAATTCCTTTGATTTATCTTTATCATTAGATATTTTAGATCTAATCTTATTGATCTCAGTATGCCATGCTTCTTCTCTTTCTGAAGAATTTTGTGCCAATTCAATTATATTAATCTCAGTGCCATCATTTTTGAGTACTAGCACCTCACCTGGTTTAATATTTCTAAATCCTGATCCATCCTCTAATCTTCCGCTTACAGATATAGTGCCTCCAGTATTTCCATTAGTGCTGATATCAATAGTTTCACTTACTCTATGTGTTCTACCACTACTATCTGTTACCTTATAATGTATTACTTTAGTTGTAGGAGCCCATATTCCTGTAAAGGGTGATACTGGTTTACTCATAATAATCTCCTTATTTTTTGATTTGTCAATGGTAATTCAATACTTCCTACATCTTTTACAAACTGTTCAAGACGCATTCCTAATGCTTTATCCACGTCATCACCTTTTAGTTGCAGAAACATGCCTTTTACATAAGATCTTAGGTATTTATTGAATCCATCTAACTGAGTATAATCTTGATCTGCAAGTATGTAATCTAAAACACCAGACCTGTTCATTGGTTTTGTGTAGTGTAAGTTGACACCGTAAAAAGCATTATTCTCCATAGCAACGATATATGTCATGGGATTTCTATCATAAAAAGGTAATTGTTGAGCGTATTTGGCAGTGTATTGATATAACAAGACCTCCCCTACAATGGGTTGACCCACTACCTCTGATGATGGGAAAACATTTCTATATTCCAAGTTCTTTCTCCGTCAATATTTGAAATTCCCATTTTCTATCCTTACAAAAATCTTCTGCTGCTGCCCACTTTGCTTGATTAGTTGCATATGTGAAAACCTCAGAGACATACTTTTTTGTTCTTCTTTTTTGCATCTTTGGTTCTTTGACTTGTTTTGCAGGTTTTATTTCTATTACCTTCTCATGCACTTTTCCTCTTACATCCTTGTATTTGACATAAAAATCAGGAAAATACCGATGTATCCTATTATCTACAGGTGATCTGTAGGGTATCACTATTTCTTCAGATGACCACCTCACTATATTTTTATTAGTGTCACAGTATTGCATGAATTTTAGTTCCCAAGATGATCTGTAGATAACCTCTCTGAAGTCACCATGATACTTTTTGTGGTTTTTGGGTCTGAATTTACCTTTATATGACATACATAGTATGTAACATTTAGTATTTAGATGGCACAGAGGGCAGAAGCATTTAGATCTGGAAGATTTTATTTACCAACTCAAAACCTAACGAACCCAACAACAAAGTTTGGTAATATCACACCAGCATTCAATAATAATTATGATGTGATGATCAATTTTAATGATTGTGAACAGTTGAAGGGTTTTATCAATCAGCATGGTTTCTATGATCAAAATGGTGGTGCACAGTCAATATTCAATCCTGGCACGTATCTTGCTTTATTCTGCTCTGAGGCAGTTTTACCTGGTTCAGAGCTACAGGCAGCACAGGTAAGTGGATTGAGACAAGGTATTACACAAAAGTATGCAGCATTTAGAAGATTTCCAGATATAATCCTTACATACTATCTTCAAACTGACTATTATACTAATGACGTGTTCAATGCATGGATGGAGTTTATATCACCTACGAGAATACAGGATGGTTCTTTTGGTACAGATGTAGATAAAAGAAGGAATACTCAAAATGCTTATAGAAGAATGAAATATCCTGAGGAATATAAGTGTAATATGGAGATAACTGCTTTTGACAAGGACATAACCAGTGAGTTTTCAAAGATGAATAAAACAAGTTCTTTCAATGCTCAAATACCAAGCAGTATGACGTATCACATCATAAATGCTTTCCCTACAAATATTGTTGCTGCACCATTAGCGTATGGAAGAGCAGAGTTGATAAAAACAACCATCACATTCACATACGAGCAGTTTTTCACATCAAGGACATCTAGAAGAGGTTCACAACTTGAAGAATCAGATGCATCTGGAGAAAACATTAGAAATCCAGACTTATCAACCAACAATGAAGGTAAGTCAATAGATAATGAAAGCACTGATAATACAGAGCAAGTACAAAAGAAAAAGAATAGTAAGAATAAAACGAAAAAGAAAAGACCATTCACTAGAGAAGAAATTCTTGCCACTCGAAATAAGTATGTGAAGATGGGTTTATAATCACTTACTTGTGCTATACTAAATATAGTCACTGAATAATAATATTATGCCTTTACCAAAGGTTACTGCACCCACATTTGAATTGCAACTTATATCTCAAGAGAAGAAAGTAAAGTACAGACCCTTTTTAGTCAAAGAGGAGAAAATTTTACTTATTGCACTTGAGAATGGATCTGATGCTGACATTAGTGCCACACTCAAAAGTGTGCTGAAATCATGCATCATCACCCGTGGTATTGATGTTGAGAAACTACCTAGTTTTGAATTAGAGTATTTGTTCTTGAATATAAGAGGTAAATCTATTGGTGAGTCAGTTGAACTTCTTGTCACTTGTCAGGATGACAATGAGACTAAAGTTCCATTGAATGTAAAAATGTCAGATATCAAGTTAGAAGTTCCAAATGGACACACTGACATGATAAAACTGAATGATGACATAAACATCAAGATGAGATATCCTTCAATGCAACAGTTCTTAGACAATAATTTTATAGTCTCTGACATGGATGGTGCTGACAGGATTGACAAGGCATTTGATGCAGTTGTTGACTGTATTGACACGATATTCACAATTGATGAGGCGTGGAGTGCAGAGGACTGCACTAAAAAGGAACTTATTAAGTTTATTGAGCAATTGAATTCAAGTCAATTTGCAGAAATAGAAAATTTCTTTGCGACCATGCCAAAATTGCAGTATAAAACAAAAGTGAAAAACCCAAAAACTAAAAAAGAATCTGAAGTAGTAATTGAGGGTTTATCAAATTTTTTCGCATAATGCTATATCATACCAGCATTGATGCTATGCTGGAGACAAATTTTGCTCTCATACAACATCACAACTGGTCACTAATTGATATAGAAAACATGCTTCCTTGGGAGAGGGATGTATATGTGAATTACCTTATTAAATACCTTGAGAAACAAAAATTAGAGGCAAAGCAAGCGGAAGCAGCTAATGCAAACACCTGGTAGAAGAACTCAATCACGCACTCCTATGTTTCAAATTGGACGTAGGATGAATTCTATTGGTAGAAATTTATCAAATATATCCGAAGAAACAAGGATTGAAAGACCGCAAACAAGAATATTAGGAAAAGTAATATCTCAATTGGATAGTATGAATACCAGTTTGAGAGACATGAGTTCAATCATAAGAAGGGATGTTGACTCGAAACAAAAATATTATAGGGAAGAATTAAAGATACTCAAAAAAGATTCAGAAAATTTACGAAGTACAAATACAAGATTATTCAATTTCAGAAAAGGTTTAGCTTCAGCTACAGGTGCGTTGGCCGTCGGACAATTAGCTACAGGTAACATCGGAGGAGCAGCACAGAGTTTTGGTGCTTCAGCAGCATTGATGTCACCAGAAATTATTCAATTTATAACAGGATCAATTGTCAACTCACTTGCTCTAAGGGGACTTGTAGGTAACAGGGGTGGAGGTGTGAGCACCGCAAGTAGAGTGGCAGGTGCATCAAAATTCAAGAATCCTTTACTTATTACAGCAGCACTTGCAGCATCATTTTTGGTACCAGCACTTGCAAAGTCAAATCAATCTGCTGACAAAAGAAGACTAGAACTATCACAAAGAACTATAAGAGGTGCTGAGACAATTAATAAGGATGATGTTGCGAGATTTAGGTCACAATTAGACAGATTCGACAAAATACTATCAAACACACGAGAAGAAAAGAAAAAACAAAATCAAAGTCAATTTGATGATGAAGCTCTCAAGGATGAAAAACCCTCAAAAGGTGCTCCCAATAATTTCTTTGAAGAGATCAATAAGGGGTTTACAGACCTACAAAACCCAGACGACAAAAATAAAGAGGTAACGAATCAAGAAGGCGAAGAACGGGTGAACAAACTTGTACCTGGTGGTTTTATAGATGGAATACTTAATTTTTTCAGACCCAAAAATAAAGAAAGTGCTAATCTCAATAAAGATGATGTAGTCAATAATATTACTCAAGAAGGTGATACCAATCAATTTGTCAGTCAGTTAAACCCAAACTTAGACTTTAGTAGTGAAATAATTGATAATAAAATATTCAATGACAACATATCAAATATATTCAGTCCAAATAATGTAGCAAATTTAGTAATCAATGATGAGAATATCTCTAAAACTACAAGTAGTATAAAATCTGAACCTAACATTAGCCTTGTCAACTTAGAATCAGGTGATGATGGTAAAAGCAAATCTTCAAGTGGATTTGTGGGTAATTCTGCTAATCGCACAACCGTAAGTGTTTCAACTAAATTCAACAGTAGTGGCGGTGTTATTGATAAAATTGACTATGCTTCATCTCTTAGAGCACCTGTATTCTCATGATAGAAGTAAAAGTTACATCAACCGCTACAAAAACACTAAGGGCGAGCATATTTTTAAAGAATCAACTTAGAAATAGTGTTAGATTAGAGAGAGGACTTGAAAAAAAATCCATATCTATCAAAAAGAAACTCGTAAAAGATAGAAATCGTACACTAAAAGCACTACTGTCAAGCAGTACAGAAGAGAGAAAAGATAAAAAAGGAGTCGTTGGGACACTTGGAATGCTTGGTGGTGGTCTATTAGGTAGAAGATTCTTGGGTAGAGGTGGAGGATTAGTACGTGGTCTCAAACCTAGAGTTCCAAATACACCTTCCCAATTACTCAGAATGCAAGGAGGGACTTCCACTTTATCTAGGGTAGGTAGGTTTGGAAAACTTGGTAAAGTAGGTCCTCTTGCTGTGATAGGCACAGGATTAGATTTTGCAGGTAGGAGAGCAGAGGGTCAAACAAATCTACAAGCAGGGGTAGGTGCAGGTGGTGGTCTTGCAGGTGCACTAGCAGGTGCAAAAGCAGGTGCAGTATTAGGCACAGCTTTTGGAGGACCAATAGGAACTGTTGTTGGTGGAGTGGGAGGTAGTATTATAGGAAGTTTGGCAGGTGGAAGACTTGCAGATTTATTCACAGGTGCAGACAGGAGAAGAAAGTTTGAGGAACAAAGAGCGATTATATCATCTGAAAGAACGTTGTTTTCAAAAGCTTTAGATGATTTTGATAGAGTATTGAGTAAATTAGAAGATAGTGAATTGTTACTTGCTATTAGAAAAATAAAGCGTGGTGATAGCAAGGATGGAGTAAGGTTTTTTGCTCCACCAAAAATTGGTTTCCCAGATAGTGGTCAAAGGGTTCAAAATTTTCTCAAAAGACCTGATGTTCAAATAATAGGATATGGTTTACTCACTGCAGGTTTATTAGTTTTAGGTGGTCCTTCTGGTGAAGAAGCAATACCAGCAGCAGGTTTATTGAATGCGATGAACCAGACCAGATTAGGTGCTTTTCTAATAAGAAAAGTTCCTATTCTCAAAAAACTGTATTTTAAAGCTACAAAGGGAAAGACATTCAAGGGTGAATTAGTGCCTGGTATTGACATACCTGGTATATCAGCGAAAGGTATAAGAATTAGAGCAGAAGCATTATTGAAAAAAATCAATCCAAATATAGTTGATGATGTAGTACCTAAAAAAACCACACCTAAGTTCAAAAAAATAGAAACCAACGTAAAAGATAGTGATATACAGAATCTTATCAAAAAAGGCAATATGAAAGAATTGCAAGAATTAATTAAAAAGGGTAAGACAAAAATTGATGGTAAGAAGTTTAGGAGTAATGTAGAGAAAGGTAGTGGTGATGGTTTGAAAATAGAGAAAAAAAATATAAAAGAAACTCCAAATACATCGAAAAATATAGATGAATTCAATTTATTTGATAATGAAATTCTTAAAAATCTAAAAAATTTAGGAGATAATCTAAAAAGTGACGCTGGTGGATCGGGTAATAATATTGCGATGGCACCTGGTGATACCACAGTTATTGTACAACAGGGTAATACTCAATCATCAGGACCGACAGTGGTGAATATGGGTGATATCACTATCGCAGGTCGTAGTAGTTCCAATAGCTTTGAAACAATACCTAAATATGTCGAGATGACACAATTATTTACGACATGAACAAAAAAGTCATCTGGACAAAAGGTCATAAATTAAAAAAGTTTGTTGTATCCAATACAAACCTTATAGGTCAACTATCGTATGTAAAGTATTACGAAGATATTATTGACCCATCACTTCATGTAGAAATAAGCGTTTTAGATCCGTTTGGGTTGATCAACTCTGTTCCAATAAGGAGTGGAGCATCTGTAACACTCAGTATTGAGCACCCAAGTCAAGATTTTGAAATGGAATTGATTGTAACAAATATCATAGGTCATGTAATAGATCAAAAAAGAGAGGTGTATACACTGGTATGTGAGTCAACAGGTGCACTGTCTAATCATACCAATAGAGTTTGGAAAAAGTACAAGGGGGCTATACATACCACTGTCAAAAAAATACTAAAGGAAAAAATATTAGGTGACATAAGCGATGAGAATGTACATGCTACAAAAAATGCACTTGAATTTTATGGTAATTACCGAAGACCATTCAAGGTTATAAGTGATCTATGTCGTAAATCACTGCCTACCACAGCTGATGGCACATCAGCAAACAAGGGAACTGCTGGATATGTCTTTTTTGAAACACAAGATGGATATAATTTCAAGAGTATTGATAAGATATTCAGTGGTGATGCAGTAGGTGACCCTTATTTTATGACTCCATTTCAGGCTGGATTAGATCCTAAAAACAACTTCCACTTAGCAAGTGCACCAAATTTCAAAGAAAGTCATGATATTATTAAGAAGTTGAGATCAGGTCAATACAGCACAGCAAATTACTATTATAATGTACTTACAAGACAAGTTGAATTCAACAATTTCAAGTTCAATTCAAAGATTGAGAAAGCAAATGATGAGGATGTAACACCTGCAACATACAAGGATGCTTACTCCAGAATCATTCTAGGAACTCTTGATCAAGGTACAACCAACGTAAATGCTGATGGGGATTACACTGATAAACCCACACCACAGGAGCAAGCGAAGTATCAAGCACAAGCGTCCGCTAGATATACAACTTTATTTTCTCAAAGTCTTGATATTACAGTTCCTATGAATCTATCTTTGAGAGTTGGGACTCTCATTAATCTTGAATTTCCCGACATAAATATAGATGATAAGACTACAAAGAAGTCACCTGAAAGTGGCAATTACATGATTGCTAGATTATCACATGAGTTTGGTAACCCTGATGGCGATTTCACAGGTCTTACTCTCGTAAGAGATTCATTTACCACACACGAGTAACATGAA